>FLNV01000309.1_pt1 | contig 10504 bp, 12 predicted proteins | sample 1140351 | NCBI WGS metagenome assembly FLNV01 (sample SAMEA3878207, study PRJEB12797) | bioreactor metagenome | biome: Moose rumen | place: Sweden | collected 2011-10 | reverse complement strand
TTTTAGTAATATTTAAATCACAACTTGCCTCTGTTCTTCTTCCATTGGGATGACGGTCATAGCAGCCTGTCGTCTTGTCTTCTTGTTTCTGTCCGGATGGCTAAATTTCAATTTTCGTGCAAGCGAGAGCAGAATGAAGCTTGCTTCAATTTTTCCGAGCGCAGCCGAAAATCATGCTAATAAACCTTAAACCTCAAACCTCAAATCTCAAAATTTGTGGCCTTTCGCCATTTATCCAGTAAGCTGCTCATGTCGGAAGGCAGTTCTGAGGTGAAGTCCATCTGCTGACCGGTGCGGGGGTGGGTGAAGCCAAGTGTCTTGGCATGCAGTGCCTGGCGGGGGCAAGTCTCAAAGCAGTTCAGGATAAACTGCTTGTATTTCGGAAACTGCACACCCCTCAGAATCTGGTCTCCGCCGTAGCGGGCGTCATTGAACAAGGGATGTCCGATGTGTTTCATGTGGGCGCGGATCTGATGGGTGCGGCCAGTCTCAAGCACGCATTTCACCAACGTCACGTAAGGAAAGGGCTCCAGCACGCTGTAATGGGTCACCGCATGCTTGCCAATCTCGCTGTCGGGGGGAAATACTGCCATCTGCATCCGGTCCTGGGGGTTACGGGCGATATTGCCGGTGATCGTGCCTTCGTTTTCCTTGAAGCTGCCCCATACCAAAGCGTTGTATTCGCGCCGGGTCGTCTTGTTGAAGAACTGAAGGCCAAGGTGGGTCTTAGCGGATGGGGTCTTCGCTACTACCAACAGGCCGGAAGTGTCCTTGTCTATGCGGTGAACCAACCCAATCTCGGGGTTGTTGATGTCGAATTTCTTGTCGTCTTTCATGTGCCAGGCGAGGGCGTTCAGAAGTGTGCCACGCCAGTTTCCATGGCCGGGATGGACAACCAGGCCTGCCTGTTTGTTCACAACTATCAGGTCGCTGTCTTCATAGACAATGTCAAGGGGAATGTCCTCAGCCTCTATCTTCAGCTCGTGGTAGGGACGATCGAGCATCACTTTGATCACGTCGCCGGGCTTCACCTTATAGCTACGCTTGATCGGACGGTCGTCACACATGATAAAGCCGGCGTCGGCGGCTTTCTGCACGCGGTTACGGCTGATGCCCGACAAGTGGCCTATCAGGAATTTGTCAACGCGCATCAACGTCTGGTTCTTGTCGGCTTCTACGCGGTAATGCTCATAAAGCGAAGGACCTTCGTCCACTTCTTCCTCATCGGGGTCTTGATAGGAGGTGAACGAAGGCAATTCGTTTGTGGGTGATATGTCGTTGATCGATGCTGGCATTTCTCTTCGGGGGAATGAGAAACAAAACTATAATTCTACGTTGTAACCGCCGGTCTCAACCACTCCGATGGAGACGGAGGAGGTGTCTATGCCAAGGCTGTCCAACAACGGGTCGCCTCCGCCGGTTATCAGGGTCAAAGGTACGTCCTTATGAAGCATGTCGCCGGTCTTAACGTTCTTCTCACCTTGCTTGATACCCAAAAGCAGACCTTTGGGCTCATTGTATTTCACCTCGGTCTTTTCTATCGTGAAACCAAGGTCGGTCAGCTGACGGGCAGCCAGACGGTCTGTGGCGTTGCGTACAAGGTCTGGAATGCGGATAGGGGGCTCGCCGCTACGGTTCAGAGTCAGATAAATCGCACGGCCGCTCTTCACCAGGTTGCCTGCATGGGGACTCTGAGACAATACGATGCCTGGTTTCTTCGTCGGAACGTAAATCGAGTCATAGACCACGCCCACCAAATGGCTCTTCTCTAATTTCGCGATTGCTTTCTTGCCGTCAAGGCTCATCACCTGAGGCACCTGAATCTTCTCACCGTGATGGGTGAAAATGTCAAGGGAGCTGAATGCTGCGTAGGGTATTCCTGTCAGCAAAACCAGTGCTAATATGACGTTCAACCAGAACAGACATCCGGATCTGCCTGAAAAATAGTTCTTTAATGCCATTGCTTAAGGTTTTCTTTATTTAAAAAGATGCCGATCTTCTTCGGCTCAAAATCATTTATCTTGCAAAGTTACGAATTTTTTATGAACTATCTAGCAAGATTCATTAAGTTTTTCTTTTTTACACCTTTTTATTTTGTTGCTACTCCTCGATTTTCTCATCAATATGACATTACAATCGTTTATTTTTACTCCCCCTTCTACTCCCCCTTCTACTCCCTTTTCTACTCCCTTTTCTACTCCCATTTCTACTCCCATTTCTACTCCCTTTTCTACTCCCATTTCTACTCCCTTTTCTACTTCCCCTTCTACTTCCTTTTCTACTTCCTTTTCTACTCCCATTTCTACTCCCATTTCTACTTCCTCTTCTACTTCCTCTTCTACTTCCTTTTCTACTTCCTCTTCTACTTCCTCTTCTACTTCCTCTTCTACTTCCTTTTCTACTTCCTTTTCTACTTCCTTTTCTACTTCCCCTTCTACTTCCTTTTCTACTTCCCCTTCTACTTCCTCTTCTACTCCCTCTTCTACTCCCTCTTCTACTCCCTCTTCTTCAAAAATTCCAACGCACACCAGCCGTCTTCAGTCGTCTCACGTGTCTTCCTTAGCCCGAAACTGCTCGCTGCACTTACAATCTGTTCTGACTCGTCAGCAAAAAATCCGCTCAAGAGGAGCCGGCCGCCGGCTTTCACATGCCCATTGTATAAACCCATCTGCGACAGGTGGATGTTCAGGTGGATATTTGAAAGGATGATGTCGTACTGCTCATTGGCCTCTAGCTGGGATAAGTCGCCTTCAATCACTTCCTGACTTCCCAGCCCGTTGAGAGCCAGGTTCTCTTTGGTGTTCTCCACGCTGTCGATGTCTATGTCCAATGCGGTGAGGCATTTGCAACCGCCTTTCAGGGCTGCTATGCCTAGAATACCTGTTCCGCAGCCTACGTCAAGCACGCGTTTGCCGGCAAGATCTTGTATTTCAATAGACTCTGCGTCTTCTTCTGATTGTGTCAGTAGCAGCTGAAGCATGAGACGGGTCGTTGAATGGCTGCCGGAGCCGAAGGCCATGCGTGGATGGATTACAATGTCGTAAGTCACGTCTTCGGATTTCGGCTCACGCTCGTCGTGAATATGCAAAAGACTGCCTATCTGGATTGGACTGAACTCGCTTTCCCAAGCTGAGTTCCAGTCTGCGGAAGCTATTGCAGCGCTTGTATATGAGATTACGACTCCAGGAATGGGAAAGTTGCTGATCACGTTGTCTATCAAGTCTTTGTCAATCTGGGAACTCTGAATATAACCTTTCAGGGTTTCACCATCATAGTCAAAGCTGTCAAAACCAACATCACCCAACACTGAAGCCAGTACGTCCCCATAGCTTTCGGTATTGGGCATTAACTTAAATCGATATTCTGTATAGTCCATTTCTCATTCTTCATTCATCATTCTTATTCTTCATTTATCATTCTTCATTTATAAGATTCTTCATTCCTTACTCTTCCTCTGCCTCGCGCTTCTTCTTCTCTTCTATCAACTGGAAGTCCTTCGGACGAAGTACGAAGTTCGAACCAAGATACTTGTCACGTACGATTTTGTTCTCTGAAAGCTCAGGAGGAGTGCCCTTGAACAGGATGCGACCTTCAAACAGCAGGTAGGCACGGTCTGTGATGCAAAGGGTCTCCTGGACGTTGTGGTCCGTTATCAGGATGCCTATGTTCTTGTCTTTCAACTTCCAGACGATATACTGTATGTCTTCCACCGCTATAGGGTCAACGCCGGCAAATGGCTCGTCTAACATGATGAACTTAGGGTCAATGGCAAGACAACGGGCAATCTCGCAGCGACGACGCTCACCGCCTGAAAGCTGGTTGCCGTTGTTCTTACGTACTTTCTGAAGGCGAAACTCGTTCAAAAGCTCTTCTAACTTGTCACGGCAGTCACTCCGTTTCAACTCCTTTCGCATCTGCAACACTGACATGATGTTGTCTTCCACGCTCATCGTCCTGAATACTGACGCTTCCTGAGCCAAATAGCCAACGCCGGCCTTTGCACGTCTGGCAACAGGATATTTCGTGATCTCAGTATCGTTAAGAAACACCTTCCCCCCATTTGGCACTACCAGACCGGTCGTCATATAAAAGGAAGTGGTTTTGCCGGCTCCGTTCGGACCTAGCAAACCGACAATCTCACCCTGACGGACATGAATCGACACGTCGTTCACGACAGTCCGCTTTCCGTAGGTCTTCACCAGATTCCGGGTATATAAGGTCATCCGGTCTGCTGAATAAGAAGGTATTTCAGCATCACCGTTGTTATGGCTGATTTGTTGTTCTTCTGACATCTTTCTTTAAGTTTTGGTTTTCAAATTTACAAATACTTTGTCTATTTATACCTCTAATATCAAAAAAACAGCCATTTTTTAAGGAAAATACACACTTTTTTGCTAATTTTGCAATTATTTTGTAATTTCGGATTACTGCATGGTCTCTATTAAAGATAGTTTACACGGACTCGGGCAATATGTCATGCTCATCGGAAAAGCGATTGCCGTACCCGACAGATGGAGAATGTTCTGGAAGCAATATGTCACGGAGATGTTCCAGCTCGGATATAATTCTATCGGAATCGTCCTCATCATCTCTTTCTTTATCGGTGCCGTCATCTGCCTGCAGATTAAGCTCAATATCCAAAGCCCATGGATGCCTACTATGGTCACCGGATACACCACCAGGGAAATCATGCTCCTGGAGTTCTCATCTTCGATTATGTGTCTTATCCTCGCAGGAAAGGTCGGATCAAATATTGCATCGGAGCTAGGCACTATGAGAATCACACAGCAAATCGACGCACTGGATATCATGGGAGTCAACTCGGCTAACTACCTCATTCTGCCTAAGGTGCTCGGACTGATGACTATCATGCCGGTACTTGTCACGCTCAGCGTGTTCGCAGGAATTATCGGGGCATTTGCCACCACTTTGCTGGGTACCACTTCTGTCGCGGAGCTTAACGAGGGATTCAGGTACGAGTTCAATCAATGGTTTTTCTGGTGTGGAATGATCAAGGCGGTTGTATATGCATTCATCATCACCACCATTTCGGCATATAAGGGATATACAGTTGAAGGAGGGTCCGTCGAAGTCGGCAAAGCCTCTACTTCTGCCGTCGTCACCAGCAGTATCTTCATCCTCTTTTCCGATATCTTCCTGACTAATATGCTCACTTAATTTCTATGTCATGATCGAAGTCAATGGTCTATATAAGTCGTTCGACGACAAGATGGTACTGAAGGATATCAACACTGTCTTCAGAAACGGAGAGGTCAACCTCATCATCGGACAAAGCGGAAGCGGAAAGACGGTTCTCATGAAGAATATCGTCGGACTACTCACGCCCGACAGGGGACAAATCCTATACGATGACAGGGATTTCTGTGCATTGAACAAGAAAGAAAAAATCGCTCTCAGAAGGGAAATGGGCATGATCTTCCAAAGCGCGGCTCTTTTCGACTCCATGAGCGTGCTCGACAACGTCATGTTCCCACTCGACATGTTCTCCGACAAGACATATAACGAAAGAAAAAAGAGGGCGATGGAGTGTCTCGAGAGGGTGGACCTCCACTCCGTGGAAAATAAGTTTCCAGGGGAACTCTCCGGAGGTATGCAGAAGAGGGTCGCAATTGCAAGAGCTATCTCTCTCGAACCTAAATATTTGTTCTGCGATGAGCCTAACTCCGGACTCGACCCGAAAACTTCCATCATCATCGACGAGCTGATTTCTGGAATCACACACGAGGACAACATCACAACCATCGTCAACACCCACGATATGAACTCTGTGATCGGAATTGGCGAGAACATCACATTTATATATAAAGGATGCGCCGAATGGAAAGGCTCGAACAAGGAAATACTTCAGGCTGAGAACAAACCACTCGAGGAGTTTATTTTTGCATCCGACATTCTCCGGCATATGAAAGTGGCTTACGAACAAGAGAAACAACAAAAAGCCAAGGCCACCTGATTCCTTTTTTCCATTTTACACCCATTTTTACTTCCACTTTTACTCCCACTTTAAATTCCATTTTTACTCCCATTTTAAATTCCATTTTTACTCCTACTTAAAAAATTAAAATCATGAAGTTACTAACTGCTTTAAACACCCTAATCACCGGGCTTGCAATCACAATGATGGTGTCATGTGTGGGCGTAACGCCTGATAATGCTGATTATATCACGGATTTTCATAAGCAATATTCTCCTACTCACCAATTTCCGCTCATTCCGGATTCTGCCGCTTTGTATGTCGACTACACCAAAGCGACTGAGATGAGAGCCAGAATCAAGTTCTATTGGGAGGTCATGAGACCAACACTGGCTGACAAGGTGGAAAAATATTATGCCATCAAAGGGCAGGAAATCAAGCGGGAAGCGGGCGATGTGGCTGAGTTGCTCAGCGGGGTCAGAAACTATGAGAACCCGGACCTCAAAGGGGCGCTCGAGAAAATCGTCAACGGAAACACCGAGGCAGTGCTCATCACTGACGGAGAACTGGCTGACCCTGTCTCGCCTTTCATGAAGGATGCTTTCAAGACATGGCTCATGAAGGGACATGATATCTATATCCTTGCGGAGCCCTATTATGAGAACGGTAAGGTGTCTGCGAAAAAACTTCTCTTCTTCTTTATTTTCTATGACGCAAAAATGGATAACAACCTCTTCCAATATATCAAGAGGGTCGGAAGGCTGAGCCATTACCCGAAAATCCATAAGATGAACCTCTCTATCACTCCTTCTGTCAAGGGAACACACGGTGGACACTCCGACCCGAACAGCTATGTCCAGGCTATGGTTACCCGTAAGGGAGACATGGAATTGCAGGAATGGAGCACGGGATGGACCGACAAAATCGAGAAGTTCATTCTCCAGGGAAAAGAGGGTGGATCGAAAGAGCAGGACAATGGCAAGGTCCTGATCGACGGACTGCAACTCGACAAGAATTCTATTGCCGGGGTGAAAATCAATAATATTGCCATGAAAGTATTCAATATCAATGATGACTACACTGACTATTTCAATACCAGGAAAGCTGAGGAGGAGGTCGACACTGTCATCGACTGGGACGAGGTGGAGAATTTCATGCTCTTCGACCAGAAAGCATTTGACAGAAACGGATTCATGAAGGTATATTTCGACAAGAAAAATTATAATGACAAGTGTCTCGACGGATCACCGTTCAACTACTTCAAAATCGCATTCTTCATCTCTGAACTCCATGAGAATATGGAGCGATTCAGACCAATGCTTGAGTTCGACGACCGATTCAAAGAGGGATTCAAGAATGTTTCTGTGTTCGAGAGCGTCAAACAGACCATCAGCGACCCGGAAATCACGGAGTTCCTTGCGGCCAACCCATTCTATTCCATCTATGTCAAGGCACTCGCAAAGTAATGGGAAAGATTATTTTGATTACGGGCGGACAACGCTCAGGTAAGTCACTCCAGGCGGAGAAAATCGCTCTCAAACTTGCGGACAACCCTATATATATGGCTACGTCACGGATCTGGGACGAGGAGTTCCGGATCAGGGTGGAGATGCATAAGAGCAGGCGCGGACCACAGTGGGACAATATTGAGGAGGAGAAATTCCTCAGCAAGCACAATGTCAACGGGAGGGTCGTGCTCGTCGACTGTGTCACTCTTTGGGCAACCAACTTCTTCTTCGACCTGCAGAGTGAAATCAAGTCCGCGAAGCAGGAGGCACAGCATGTGCAGCGAACGCTTGAGGAGCTTAAGCGGGAGTTCGAGAAGTTCACCCGCCAGGAGGCCACGTTCATCTTCGTCACTAACGAAATCGGGTCAGGCGGGGTCAGCGACAACGAGATACAGCGCAGATTCACTGACGTAGAGGGATGGATGAACCAGTTCATCGCTGAAAGGGCAGACATAGTCATTCTTATGGTCTCGGGTATTCCACTTCTCATCAAAGGTAGTGACAACGACCGGAAAATCATGGGATTGTAAGGACTTCGGTTATCAGTAAATTCCAGTAATTAACCGAAATAAAACAAAATCGCGAATTAATCATAAATAAATCGTAAAATATTAAATCAAAAAAATAAATAGTACATAGTAAATTTTTAAATCGTAAATATATATAATGTTTTTCAACATTCAACCCACCGATAAATCTTTCGCCTTACCATTGCAAGACAAAATCGATAACCTCAACAAGCCCAAGAACTCTCTGGGTCTGCTTGAGACTACCGCTCTGCACGTCGGACTGATTCAGCATTCGTTGGAACCCAAACTCGCTAACCCTGCGCATGTGTTGTTCGGAGCTGACCATGGCATCGAACGGGAGGGGGTGAGCGTCTCTCCAAGGGAAATCACATGGCAGCAAATGAAGAACTTCTCCATAGGAGGTGGGGGGGTCAATATGTTCTGCAGACAGCATAACGTCAACTTACATCTGGTCGACGTGGGGGTGGACTATGATTTCGAAGAACATTTCCTTGACAACCCAAAACACGATAACACCGCTGTACCACATCCCATTATCAATAGGAAAATTGATTACGGCACCAGGAATTTCCTTCATGAATACGCCATGTCGGAGCAGCAGTTTGAACAGGCCTTGTCTGTCGGTGCGGCTATGACCAGACAATGTCATGACAACGGATGTAACGTCATATCATTCGGCGAAATGGGAATCGCCAACACCTCTCCCTCCTCAGTTTGGATGTATTTCTTCCAGAACATACCCCTCGATAAATGTGTGGGGGCCGGAGCCGGACTCAACACTGAAGGTGTCAGACACAAATTCCTGATTCTCAAGCAGGCCGTCATGGAGTTCATCAATCAGGTGGGAATCGATTCTCCAACTCCTTTTCTGGCCGATGTGGATTGGGAGCCTGCTCATAAAAAAGCCGCCAGGCCTTATTTCCCGGAATACGCCAAGGAAATCATCCGTTGGTTCGGTGGGTTTGAGATGGTGGCGGCTGTCGGGGCTATGCTCAAGGCTGCGGAACTGAAGATGGTCATCCTCATCGACGGGTTCATCATGACGGCTTGTGCGCTTGCGGCTTACCAACTTGACTATAACGTACTGGATTACATGATCTTCACTCATCAGGGCGATGAGTCCGGACACTGCCTTATGCTTAATGCATTAGGGGCGACTCCTCTACTTCACCTCGGACTCAGGCTGGGGGAGGGGACTGGCGCTCTGTGTGCGCTCCCTGTCATTCAGTCATCCGTCAACATGATCAATGAGATGGACAATTTCCAGCATGCTAACATCACCAAGTATTTTTAGACTTTCCAATTTCTGCTCATGCGTTTGCGGACTCATGTTCTCTTTCTACCATTCGCATGGCTAAACCTCAAATTCATTTCTGATTATGTCCCGCATCATCGCTGCTCTGTCTTTCTTCACTCGTCTGCCTTTCTGGCGGTTTAAGTCGTTGACGAAGGAAGACTATGAGCGGGTAGTACCTCTTTGGCCCCTGACGGGGTGGGTCACGGCGTTAGCTATGATGATGGTATTTTGGCTCACTTCTCTTTGCCTGCCCATTTCTGTTGCCATTATCTTGGCCATCGCAGCTCGTCTGCTCGTCACAGGGGCTTTGCATGAGGATGGATTCGCCGACTTCTTCGACGGATTCGGAGGTGGACGTGACAGAGAGTCTACACTCCGTATCATGAAAGACTCTCATATCGGTACATACGGCGTGGTTGCTCTCATTATCTATTTTGGCCTTCTTTTCATGGTCTTGCAGTATTATTTCTCGGGGATTTCCTTGGCTGCACCATCAGGATGTTTTGCTTTGGAGCAATCTTCCATTTGGGATAATCTTGCCTTCTCGACCATTTTCCTTGCAGCCGACCCTTTCTCAAAATGGGCTTCTTCTAATATTATTAATGTGTTGCCATATGCCAGGAAAGCCGAAGAAGCAAAAAATAAGCTTATATATAATAAGATGACCATACTGGAGAATATTATCGGACTTCTCCTCGGAGCGATGCCGGCTTTTCTCTTTTTCTCATGGAAAATCGTCATCCCTATGTTTGCGGCTTCTCTAGCCGCGGCTTTCATCATCTTCCTTTGCTTCAAAAAACTCCACGCATATACCGGAGACTGCTGCGGAGCCACCTTCATTATTACTGAACTCACATTCTATATCACCGCACTCGCCATTTTTGTCTAATTTATATGGAAAATCTAGAATATCTAGATTATCTAGAACGTCTAGAAAATCTAGAACATCTAGAAAGTCTAGAACATCTAGAACATCTAGAAAGTCTAGAACATCTAGAATGTCTAGAAAATCTAGAATATCTATAAACTCTATAAAAATCCCGCTTTTTACTCAAAAAACCTTTACTTTTCACTTTCCATTATGTCAATTTCTCCCCTCTGCGCAAAAAAATCGCATATTTTTCGAAAAAAGTTGCGTGAATATTTGGTGGGTAATCAAAAAAGCAGTAACTTTGCACTTGCTTTCCGAAAAACGGGAGGCACACGATAAAAAATCGTTCTTTGAGAGACTGGA
>FLNV01000836.1_pt1 | contig 10578 bp, 6 predicted proteins | sample 1140351 | NCBI WGS metagenome assembly FLNV01 (sample SAMEA3878207, study PRJEB12797) | bioreactor metagenome | biome: Moose rumen | place: Sweden | collected 2011-10 | reverse complement strand
CCTGTTCGACTATGCCGACGGGCACATAGAGCGCCAGATGTCGTCCATGGACAGCATACGATACATGGAGCGCTTCATGCACTGCGGCTTCGTGGCCATAGAGCCCGAGACACGCCACGTCAGGGCGTGGGTGGGCGACATCGACTTCGGCACGTGGAAGTACGACAAGGTGACGGCCCACCGCCAGCCTGGCTCCACCTTCAAGCTCTTCGTCTATACCGAGGCCATCAACCAGGGCCTCGTGCCCACCACGCGGCGCATGGACAGTCCCTTCTCCAAGAAGGTGTGGGACCCCGCCACGCGCAAGGAGCGCTACTGGACCCCCACCAACGCCAACGGCTACTTCACCTACGACTCGCTGCCGCTGAAGAACGCCTTCGCCATGAGTATCAACTCGGTGGCCGTCAAGCTGGGACAGGAGGTGGGCATAGACCAGGTGGTGGAGACAGCTCACGCCATGGGCATCAAGAGCCCGCTGGACCCCACCCCGTCGCTGGCCTTGGGCTCGAGCGACGTGACCCTGCTCGAGCTGGTCAACTCGTATGCCACCGTGGTCAACGACGGCCTCTACGCCGACGCACAGCTCGTGACACGCATAGTGGACCGCGACGGCCGCACCATCTACACAGCCTCCAACCAGGGGCAGCAGGCCATCAGCCGGCGCACTGCCTTCCTCATGCGGCAGATGCTGATGGCCGGACTGCGCGAGCGCGGCGGCACCAGCATGAACCTGTGGACATACATAGGCGCCCACCCCGACACAGAGTTCGGCGGAAAGACCGGCACCAGCAACAACCACTCTGACGCCTGGTTCGTGGGCGTGTCGCCCCACCTGGTATGCGGCGCATGGGTGGGGGGCGAGTACCGCGCCATACACTTCCGCACAGGACAGCTGGGACAGGGTTCGCGCACGGCACTGCCCGTCTGCGGACTGTTCTACCAGAAGGTGCTTGACGACAAGCGTTTCCCGCAGTACCACGGCAAGTTCATCGACAGCGAGGGCATCGACGACCTGACACCCGACATGTACATAGGCTACTGGAGCCCGCGCGCCGACACCGACACCGTGGTGGCCGACTCTACCTTCATCATGGAGCACATAGACGCCTCCACGCTCACCCCGCCTGCCGACAACGGCGACGACGGCGAACAGGCGCAACCGCAACTTACAATACCAGACATAAAGATTGAAGATTGAAAATTGAAGATTGAAGATTGAAGAATAATGTCTATTTGTCTAAATGTCTAAATGTCCATTTGTCTAAATGTCTAATTGTCCATTTGTCTGAATGTCAAAAGAAAAGATCATACTCGGCATAGACCCCGGCACCAACCTCATGGGCTACGGCCTGCTGAAGGTCGTCGATGGTCGGGCGCAGATGATGACCATGGGCGTGATAGACCTGCGTCGCGTGGCCGACGGCTACCTGAAGCTGGGACGTATCTTCCAGCGCGTGACGGGCATCATCGACTCCTTCCTGCCCGACGAGATGGCCATCGAGGCCCCCTTCTTCGGCAAGAACGTCCAGTCTATGCTCAAGCTGGGCCGCGCCCAGGGCACGGCCATAGCCGCCGCCATACAGCACAGCGTGCCCATACACGAGTATGCCCCCATGAAGATAAAGATGGCCATCACCGGCAACGGCTCGGCCTCGAAGCAGCAGGTGGCCGGCATGCTGCAGCGCCTGCTGCATATACCGCAAGAGGACATGAACCAGTTCTTCGACGCCACCGACGCCCTCGCCGCCGCCTACTGCCACTACATGCAGATGAACCGCCCCGAGAGCCAGGCCCACTACAACAGCTGGAAAGACTTTGTCACGAAGAACAAGCAGAAGGTCTCTGGGCTGTGACAAGTCCGTTTCCGACGATTGGCGAAGAAAAACGTCGCATAATTTGCGTCATTCCGCAACCGCATAAAGCACAAAACCGTAGATGTATATACACGAAAGAGACAATTGGACACACTTCCGTTGGGACACCTCGCAGGTGTCACTTCTTCAGGAAACAGTATTCCGCAAGCAAGGGCAGCTCTACGGCAGGCTGAACTCGCTGGGCTTTGACAGCAAGCTGCGTGCCATGACAGAGAACCTGACTTCCGACGTCGTATATTCTTCAGAGATAGAAGGTGTCAGGCTGAATGTTGACCAGGTTCGTTCTTCCATTGCCAGAAGACTGGGTATTGAGAACGTCAAGTACACCGCACCATCACACTATGTCGATTCCGTTGTAGGGGTAATGCTCGAAGCTGTACAACACTTTGACATGCCCCTCAGTAAAGAGAGGTTGTGTGGCTGGCAGGCATCGTTCTTCCCTTCCGGCTACAGCGAAGGCAGCCATATCGAGACAGGGCAGTACCGTACAAATGAGGAACATATCGTCAGCGGAATGTTAGGACGCGAGAAAATCCACTATATCGCGCCCTCGCCAGAACGTGTGGAGCAGGAGATGCAAAAGTTCCTTGCCTGGTTTGACGGGCAAGAGGCTGTGAGCAGCGTGATACGCTCTGCCATCGCCCATTTCTGGTTTGTGAGCATCCATCCCTTTGAGGACGGCAATGGCAGGCTGGCCCGCATACTTTCCGACATGCTTCTGGCACGTGGCGAGAAGAGCAAGTTCCGATTCTATAATGTCTCGTCTCAGATTAACAAGGACAAGAACCACTACTACGACATCCTTGAGCGAATGCAGCGTGGCGATGGCGACATCACGGAATGGCTGGTGTGGTACATGCAGAAGCTTGTGGACGCTCTCGACGAGGCGGAAGCCATAGTCACCACCATCCTGAACAAGAGTTTCTTCTGGCAGAAGACCTCCTCTGTGCCAATGACAGAACGGCAGACGCAGATGCTTAACCTCTTCCTCGATGGCTATGAGACAAAGATAACGTCAAAGACATGGGCAACGCTGGCAAGGTGTTCGAAGGACACCGCCATACGCGACATACAATATCTTGTAGAAAAGAATATCCTGATAGAGGACATACCCGGGGCAAAGCGTCCAAGTTATTCCATCGTCTATGACGCGGAAGACCTGACGCTGTTCTTCACCGAGGTAAGCATTGTCGAGGACAAAGGCGCTCCATATCTCAATGCCATGTTCAAAGGAAGAATGCCCGTGCGTGAGAGGATACTGAAGCTCGATGCCGAGCGATACCATAAAGGCGACCTCCCCCTGTCCAGTTTGCTCAGCAAGTACTGCACATACATTGTCGCAAACAGGTAACTCAGTCATAGGATAAAAAGGACAGAAATGAAGTTTTGGCACGGAAGAACTATACGGAAGAACTATCTGGGATAATTTAACCAACAAAAATTTTGCGGTCTTAACTATTTGCAGTACCTTTGCAGCGCCGTTGCAAAGTGTGCGCACAGAGGTGCGCACGGGTATGCACATATAATATTAATGTGTACCCAGGAGGCTGACATCATACGCAAGGAAGAAAAAGAAACACATCTATTAACATAATTAATTCATAACCAAATTCTATCATGAGACAAAAATCTCTACTTAAGTTTCTTTTCCTGTCACTCGCTTTGACTGTGGCAGGAGTTAGTAATGCGTGGGCGGATACCTACTCATATCTCTTTGGGTCTTCGTCAGGTGTAACAAGTGGCGATAATACGCTAAACGGAATAACTTGGAATATAACAACCAATCCAAGTAGCACTTATTGGAACAACGAGGCCGCTGGCTTACACGTAGGGTCTGGTAGTAAAAGCGTTACCAGCATTACTCTTAGCACTTCTGGTATTTCGGGTACTATCAGCGAGGTGAAGGTTAATGTTCGTGATGCAAATAGTACAGGTTCTATTACCGTAAGTGTTGGTGAAGACGATTTCATGTATGGCGAAAAAACATCGGTGAATGCAACAAGTACAGCCACTGATTACACCTTTACAGGCTCTGCTGAGGGCAAAATCGTAATAAGTGTAACACGCGCGTCAGGAGCAACAAAGGCCATTTACATTGGAAGTTTATCTGTAACATATACTCCCACTGCCGCTTTTGATATTACCGCTCAGTCTAACAACGATGACTACGGCAAAGTTGAGCTTTCTGGTTCTACCATCACCGCCACGCCCAATGACGGCTACAGAGTGAAGGCTGGCGATGACGGCTACACCGTGACATCTGGCACCGCCACGGTGGTGAACAACGGCGATAACACTTTCACTGTGACACCCGAAGAGGACTGCACCGTGACCATCAACTTTGAAGCCATACCCATCCACACGCTCGCTTACGAGGTGTCGCCCGCAGCTGCTGGCACCGTGGAACTGAGCGCTACATCTGTGCGTGAGGGCAGCACGGCCAATGCTACAGCCGCCGCCAATGCAGGATATAAGTTCACTGGCTGGAGCATCAGCGGCACAGGAGCAGTGATTTCTGACGCAGAGGACAACCCCGTAACTGTGACCATGGGCACTGCTGACGCAACACTGACCGCCAACTTCGAGGCCGTCACCACCTACGCCATCAGCTGGAGCGTCAACGGCAACATCACAACAGAGAACGTCGAGGAGAACACCGACATCAACTTCCAGAATGCTGCTGTCCCCGCTGGCTGCAGCAAGGTGTTCGTAGGCTGGGCTGAAAGCACCGTTGCCGAGACCGACGATGCCCCCGCCTTCGTGACCAGCGCCACCGCAACGGCTGACAAAACCTATTACGCCGTGTTCGCCAACGAAATAGTCACCACGACAGAAAAGGAAGATAATTTGACAAGAGAGACAACTGGTGTAACTAAGAACACAACGTCTTATTCCACCTGGAACTACAGCCAAACCACGTCAGGCGCAGCATATTCTGGCAACAGTGCAGGCGGAAACGACGCTATCCAGCTACGCTCCAATAACAACAACAGCGGCATTGTCAGCACCACCTCGGGCGGCAAGATTAAGAAAGTTACTGTCAGTTGGAATAGCGAAACATCTGCCGAGCGCACACTGAATGTCTATGGCAGCAACACAGCATATACTGCAGCCTCAGACTTGTATGGCAATAATGCTGGCACACTACTCGGCACAATCGTCATCGGCACCAGCACCGAGCTGACCATCACAGACAACTACACATACGTAGGTGTGCGCTCCAACAGCGGTGCTATGTATCTTGACAACATCACCTTCACTTGGCAGTCGGGCGAGGTAACCTATAGCGGCTACAGCACCACCGTGGAGCAGTCGGTCCGCGTTGGCAGCGCCCTGTGGGCTACATACGTCACAGCCGACAACGTGTCGTTCCCCTCGGGCGTGTCAGCCTATATAGCCACCAGCGCCACCGCCGAGAGCGTCACCTTGACTGAGGTGGCAGCAGCCCCTGCAGGCACCCCGATCATTGTCAAGGCCACAGCTGCCGGTACATATACTCTTGACACTGAGGCTGCTGAGGACTGCGACGACGTGGACGCCAACCTGCTGCAGGTGAGCGACGGCGACAACGGCGTGAACGACTACGTGCTGTACAACGGTGCTGATGGTGTCGGCTTCTACAAGTGGACGGGTGCCGCACTGGCCGCTGGCCGCGTCTATCTGCCCGCAGCAAGCGTGCCCGCCGCCAATGCTGGCGCACTGACCATCGTCTTCGCCGACGAGAGTACTGGCATCAGTGCAATTGACAATGGACAGTTGACAATTGACAATCCTGTTTACAACCTGCGTGGCCAGCGCGTCAGCCAGCCCACACGCGGCCTGTACATCAAGGACGGACGCAAGTACATTGTTAAGTGAAGAATGAAGAGTGAAGAATGAAGAATGTTATTCCGAACTCCAGTATCAACCATAAAACCAGAACGCAACCATGAAAAAGACATATATTTCCCCCTCCACCCTTACCGTGCGTGTGGAGACCCTCAACATGATAGCCCAGTCAACGCTGGAAATCAAGGGCACCGGCAACGACGAGAGCCTGCTGCTGGGCCGTGGCCACAACAGCAACCTCTGGGACGACGAGGACGAGGACTAAATCTGCAATACTGAATGGTCATACATCAGCAGTGTATTGACCACGCTTCACCTGGAGCCGCTACCCGCAAGGGACAGCGGCTCCACTTTTTGTCTGCCCGAATTAGAAAACTTTAACGCAACTATCCACCTGTAGAATCAAGTATTTTCAAGCACAACCCGAATGGCGCAGAAAAATGCCATTCTGAGGCACATTCCCTATTACACTGTACAGCAAGCAGTTAGCAAGACAGCAGCTGTTCTGCCTCGCATCTGAGGCCCCGTCACACCGCAACTGGGGCCCCGTTACCACCCAACGTAGGCCCCGCTACACCGCAATGGAGGCCCCGCTACACCGCAATGGAGGCCCCGCTACACAGCAATGGAGGTCTCGCTGCGGTGGAGCCATCACGCCGTTGCCGCACACAGAAATAAAAACCGTTGGTCAGTGGCACAAACTGCCACACCCGACCGTTCTTCCCTTCCCTAAATACACAGAAAACTCTTACAGTTTTAAGTGCAGCCAGAAACAACCCAGTCACATCAACAAGACTGTCCTTCTCACCCTATGACTGAGTGGTTACTGCACACGGTACTGCACACGGAAACCATGACGCTGAAAATAATCCCTGGATTGCTTGCGCAGTCCGGGGATTTTTCGTACCTTTGCCGCCATAACAGGGAACCACACAATGGCAGAGAAACGCAAATATGGCATAGGCACACAGGTGTTTGCTGAGTTTGTCCACGGAGGCATGGTGTATGTGGACAAGACAGAGTATGTATATCGGATGGCACACTCGGGGGCGAAGAACTTCTTCCTCTCGCGGCCGCGCCGCTTCGGCAAATCACTGCTCGTATCAACGCTGGAGGCCTATTTCAGCGGACAGAAGGAGCTGTTCAGCAGACTGGCCATAGACAGGCTTGAGACGGAGTGGACGCAGTACCCCGTGATACGCCTCGACCTGTCGAGCGGCAAGTACTACGAACTGGCAAGACTGCACGGCACCGTCGGAGGCATGCTCAGACGACTGGAGGAGGACTGGCACGTAGCCGAGGTGCGCGACGAATACAACTACGACGACCGCCTGACCAACCTGATACAGGCCGCATACAAACAGACGGGCCGACAGGTTGTGGTGCTCATCGACGAGTACGACGCACCCATGCTGGACAGCATACACAAGCCGGAGCTGCAGGACCAGATACGCGACCGCATACGCAACCTGTTCTCGCCGCTGAAAGCGCAGTCGCAGTACCTGCGCTTCGTGTTCCTGACGGGCATCTCCAAGTTCTCGCAGCTATCGGTGTTCAGCGAGCTGAACAACCTGAATGTGCTGACCTTCGATCCTGAGTATGAGGGCATTTGCGGCATTACGGAGGAGGAGCTCATGACGCAGCTCAAGCCTGACATGGAGTGGCTGGCAGAGGCCATCAGCAAGTACATGCCCACCACCTACGACGAGACAGTAGAGGAGCTGAAGCGCATGTACGACGGCTACCATTTCTCGCGCCAGATGACCGATGTCTATAATCCATGGAGCCTGTTCTATGCCTTCGAGAAGGGCTGGATAGACAACTACTGGTTCTCCACGGGCACACCATCGTCGCTCATCAACCTGCTACGGGTGAAACCTCTACGCATTCCTGACTTGGAGCATCTGGAAGTGGAGCTGAAGCGCTTCGATGTACCCACTGAGCGTATCAGCGACTCCATTCCCGTACTGTTCCAGAGCGGCTACCTGACCATAAAGGGCTATAATCCCGTCTCTCGCCGCTATGCCCTTGGCTTCCCAAATGCCGAGGTCTATGAGGGCTTTGCCGACTCGCTCTACCTGTATTATTTTGAGGACTATGTGGGTAGTCGCGACCAGATGAACAATGCCCTTTGGGACTTCAGGCTGAAGAAAACCACGTTTGAAGAATTCCTCGAATCGGTACGCAAGTGGTACGCAGGCATACCATACAGCATCACCAGCAAGAATCAGAATGAGCAGTTCTATCAGGCAATGTTCTACTCACTGATGGTGGCCTGTGGCATGGACGTCCACGCCGAGGAGCAGACCGCCGACGGGCGCATGGACATATCGCTGCGCATGCAGGAGGCCATCTACATCCTGGAGTTCAAATATGGCAAGACCGCCGACGAGGCCCTACAGCAGGTGCGCGACAAGGACTATGCCGTGCGCTACGCTGCCGACCCGCGACCCGTATATGCCGTAGGCCTGAACGTGAATCAGGAGAAACGCAGCATAGACAGCTATGAGATAGAGCGGCTGAAACCTTAAGGCCCGACATCGGCCACACAGAGAAGAAAACAAAAAAGAACCACATAAATGCAAGCTAAATGGAACTACACACCCCCTACACCCGAGGAACGACAGGCCACTGAGGCCCTGGCCGAGAAGCTGGGACTGAGCCGCACCACGGCGGCTCTGCTGCTCAGGCGGGGCATAAGGAGCGAGACGGCGGCACGCCGCTTCCTCAGACCACAGCTGACGGAACTGGCCGACCCCTTCCTGATGAACGACATGGACGTGGCCGTGGATAGGCTGAACGTGGCCATGGGGCGCAAGGAGCGTATCATGGTCTATGGCGACTACGACGTCGATGGCTGTACGGCCGTGGCACTGGTATATAGGTTCCTGAGCCAGCTGTACGACAACATAGAGTACTACATACCCGACCGCTACGTTGACGGCTACGGCGTGTCGCGCCTCGGCATAGACCATGCGGCCGAGGCGGGCGTGGGACTGATAATAGTGCTCGACTGCGGCATCAAGGCCAACGACGAGATAGCCTACGCACGCGACCGCGGCATCGACTTCATAGTGTGCGACCACCACGTGCCCGACGAGGAGCTGCCCGACGCCGTGGCCATACTGAACCCGAAGCGCGAGGACAACACCTACCCCTACCGCGAGCTGTGCGGCTGCGGCGTGGGCTTCAAGTTCATGCAGGCCTTTGCCAAGAGCAACGGCCTGCCCTTCAGCCGACTGATGCCACTGCTCGACTACTGTGCCGTGAGCATAGCGGCCGACCTGGTGCCCGTGACTGGCGAGAACCGCATACTGGCCTACCACGGGCTGAAGCAGCTGAACACACAGCCGTCGGTGGGCATGAAGGCCATAATAGACACCTGCGGCCTGGCTGGCAGGGAGATAACGATGAGCGACATCGTGTTCAAGATAGCACCGCGCATCAACGCCTCGGGACGCATGCAGAACGGCACCGAGGCCGTTGACCTGATGGTGGAGACCGACGCACAGCGGGCACTGGTGATGGCGGAGCAGATAAACCGCTACAACGAGCAGCGCAAGGACGTGGACCGCCAGATGACGGAAGAGGCCAACCAGATAGTGGAGCGACTGGAGAGCCAGGAACACCAGTCGGCCATCGTGGTGTACGACGAACACTGGAAGAAGGGCGTGGTGGGCATAGTGGCCTCGCGCCTGACCGAGCTGTACTACCGCCCCACGGTGGTGCTGTCGCTCAACGGCACACTGGCCACGGGCTCGGCACGCAGCGTGGCCGGCATAGATGTCTATAGCGCGGTGAAGAGCTGCCGCGACCTGCTGGCCAACTTCGGCGGACATACATACGCCGTGGGACTGTCGATGCCGGTAGAGAACGTGCCGGAGTTCCGCCGACGCTTCCAGGAGTACATAGCAGGCCACATACTGCCGCGACAGACCGAGGCCGTGACCGAGATTGAGGCTGTACTCGACTTCCGCGACATCAACAAGCGGCTGATGAACGAGCTGAAGAAGCTGGCACCTCACGGACCGGGCAACCAGAAGCCGCTCTTTGCCACGCGCAGCGTGTATGACTTCGGGACAAGCAAGGTGGTGGGCCGCAACCAGGAACACATCAAGCTGGAGCTGGTCGATTCGCGCTCGAGCAACGTCATCAACGGCATAGCCTTCGGCCAGAGCGCCGCCGCACGCTACATCAAGTCGCGCCGCTCGTTCGACATCATCTACACCATAGAGGAGAACATATACAAGCGCGGCGAGGTGCAGCTGCAGATAGAAGGCATAAGGCCCTCGGAGAGTGAAGAGTGAAGAGTGGTCAATGCTCAATGGTCAACGGTCAATGGTCAATGCTCAATGCTCAATGCTCAATGGTCAATGGTCAATGAACATCTCCTCCACCTGCTGAAGAAGCACTGGGGCTACGACGGCTTCCGCGGAGTGCAGCAGGACATCATAGAGAGCATACTGGCCGGGCGCGACACACTGGGCCTGATGCCCACGGGCGGCGGCAAGAGCCTGACCTTCCAGCTGCCGTCGCTGCTGATGGAGGGCACATGCCTGGTGGTGACACCGCTGATAGCGCTGATGCGCGACCAGGTGGAACACCTGCGCCAGCGGGGCATCAAGGCGGCGGCACTGTACAGCGGACAGAGCCGCCGCGAACAGGAGCTGGTGACAGGCAACGCGCAGCTCGACGCATACCGGCTGCTGTACGTGTCGCCCGAGAGGCTGCAGACGGAGATGTTCCGGCAGAAGCTGCGCCACATCAGACTGAGCTTCATCTGCGTGGACGAGGCCCACTGCATATCGCAGTGGGGATACGACTTCCGCCCGGCCTACCTCGAGATAGGACGGCTGAGGCAGGAGCTGGAGGGCGT
>FLNV01000307.1_pt1 | contig 10590 bp, 13 predicted proteins | sample 1140351 | NCBI WGS metagenome assembly FLNV01 (sample SAMEA3878207, study PRJEB12797) | bioreactor metagenome | biome: Moose rumen | place: Sweden | collected 2011-10 | reverse complement strand
TAGAACATAATTCGATTAAAACTGAAAGATGATTTTTTAGTGTATGGGGCATATTCTTTGTTGATACAATAAAATGACTTATATTTGCGTTATTAAACAATAAAAAAACTATATATTATGGCAAAAGTTAATTACAAAATTGAAGGTAATTTATTACCTATAGAAATACAAACATCAAAAGGTGTTTTTCAAATCTTAGCCAAAACCGTTGTTGTGCCTGATGGAGACAGGTGTGTTGTATATGATTGTTATTGTGTCTCTTTAAATACGCTTAAACCAAATGCTACTGACATTGAGTACTATATTGGTAAAATTAAGAAAATTGCTGATTTGTTTGAACAAGACAACGCACCGCAAGAAATTTTAAAAAAAATGGTGCAAGACCACATTAATCAACATGGTCGAATAATTGACAATGACTTAATGATGATAGTTTCAGCTCTTAGACGTTCATTGGAAGCTTTTGTAGTTGAATGTGATAGACAGAAACTAATCTTGTCTGCACTTGATATTGTCCTTAATAACTATGCTGATAAAACTTTTATTACCGTTTACAATCAAACGCCTTATGGAACTCAACCACATTTAGTTCTAATGAATAAATTCATAAACAAAAGGCCATAAAAATTTGAGAAATCTACCTGATGAGTTTATATCAAAAACAGGCTATTTGATTATATACAATATCGCCAAAATTTATATTCTAGATATGTATAATATTCTTTAAGAAATAGACCTTATAATAACCAATATAAAATCAGATTATAGTCAATGAATGAAACAGCATTATTATCTACAGCTGCGAAAAATTTAATAGAAGGATTGAATAGTAATGATAATTCTGCAGCATTTGAAAATTGGAATATTTTAATCGCCTCATTAAATAAATATTCTTCCTATTGTGAAATACCGTATCTGCAAGATTTACCGCTTGCAATGTATCTATATGTGACTAATTACTCATCTAAAAGAAAAGAAGAAAATTCAATAAGAGCAATCACTACTTTTGGTGTGCTTATTAATGCTATAGAACATGCTGAAGGAACAGAAAAATGGGATTATTTAGCTCTTGTATCTTTATTACTCACTCGTCACAAAAATTATTTTCTAAATTCAAATAATTATTCAATATTTCCCATAACGGAACCAAAAATAACTGAAAACTTTAATCAAACTATTATAGACTATGGTAACACAGCCGCATATTTCGATTCAATATTCTTATTCATTTATCACAATGTCAACATTAACAATCAATCATTTTTTGGATATGAGAATCTAAAGAGTAAGTTTATTTCGAACAAAGATTCTTTTTTCAGTGAATATCACCAACATGATAATTCGATAGAGACTATTGATGGTGAACAAACTATTCGAGACTGTTATAACAGAATGAATCAAGCTGGCAAATGTCCTTTGTATGTTCCATCTGTAAACAATACAGAATTTTATAACAAAACTTACGGATTTACAGATGTCCAATCATTTATTGCTACTAGATTTTTTCTAGATGAATCATCTGGAACAATGTCTGAAGGAGAATTAAGTGCACTATTAAATATCGATATAAAAGATGGCAAATTGATTTTATCTAGTACAGGAATTAATGTTAAATATCTTAGAAATGGATTATGCCTTTCAATACGTGAAATACGTGTTAATAAAATTAAACAAAATATAGAAATGATCTTTAACATTAATAATGATTATCGCGATGATACTCATAGATATGGTAATGTTGATAATGTTCCCGTTTCAATGAATTTATATTTTAAACAATATAAATTATCGGAAATTGTTCTTGATTTTATTATTGGAGATGAAGGATGGATGAGAACTTTGCATTTTTATGGATAGTTCTTTTTGATACGTGAGATAAGAATATTTAGATTTAAAACAATTATTAATTATAAATAAAATTTAAAATGAATATTAATGAAGTTTTGAACACCTGCTTTTCAAATATGAAAGCAAGTGACGATTTTAATGATTATTCAACAGTACAATCCATTAAGGACCTTTTATCATGTATAATAGATAATCCTAGGCAAATTTTAAATAGCCAAAATGAAGAAAAACTATCTGTTGTTTTATCTAGCATTTTAACCTGTCAGTTTCCTAGCGATTATCCATTTTATAAAGAAATAAATGTAAGAAATCTTGCTTTTGCATGTTCTTATTATCTCTTTATGCACCAATTAGAAACTGGAGCATTTTATGATAGAGATTGGCCTGCGTTCATAGGACTCCTTCATTATGGACGAAGAGAATTTGCAAAATTCATAGTAGAAACTAACCCTTTTGCTCCTGAAAGAATTAATAATATTATGGGTCGTCCAATTAATAATCAACGTTCTTTGAACGCTGCAAAAGGTTTGGAATTGAATATGATGCTTACTGCAAAAAGAAAGGGAATCTGGATGACTGAAATGTCAGATTGGTATGATGAGCTTGAAGATGATATAGATGAACTTTTAGAAAAAGATCCTTTTAGAAAAGAAGCAATTCCTCTCTATCAGAATATAAATAATTATTTAAAGGAAAATGATGTCACTTTCGTTAATATCTGATGTCTATATTTAAACAATACTTCTCTTAATATTGCTAGCCTTTTTATACAATAACAAAGGAGCCGCGACTTCTTTGTTATATCATATTTATACTTTACTAAGGTTAGTTGATAAAAAGCCGAATCCCTTGCGGGACCCGGCAGGACAGCAACGCATTCCCTTAATCGGGAACACGTGTTTTAACCGCAATACGGAATCCATTCAACGCAAGGTACGAGATAACCTCACTAAACCTTTCTTTCGGGATGCAGATACTGAAATTATCGAACTCATAACCTCTTTCCAAACGGAATTTTTTCATCAGTAACTTCGCATCCTCATCGAATGCATAGTAACTGAAACCAAATTGAGAGATGAGGACTGTCCTCACCTTGTCCTTACGGAAGAAAGATAAGAAACCTCTCTTCTTGTTTTCTACTGGCTGAACGAAATAAACTGCTTTCATAATTTCTGAATTTAAATTGTTAGACATTTGTTTTTGAATTTACACTGCATGAAGACAGTATGCGCAAGGCTGTAAATGCAAGGAATTGCAAGGATTTTTTTAGAAAAGCCACATTTTCTTTAGGCTTGCCGTTAAGAAGAAAATGCGGAAAGCTGTCAAAAAAAATGCGAAGCAATAATGGCTTTGCCATGGTACTTGCAGACAGCCTGCATGCTGTAACTTCGCAGTGTGAATTTCATACTAAACAATATGTCGTCAAGACAATTGAAATCAGAGATTATGCTAAAAGCAATTCAGCCGGTAGAGAGCATGAAGAATACCATTATCTGGAGCAAGGACAAGGCGAGCAGACTTGTTCCTTTATACCTTTGGTGTTACGAAGCATTCAGTGAGGATGCCCGTTGCCCACTTACGGCTTTATACCTCAATCTCTGTCGGGTTACCGCAAGGAAAATGCTTTTTTTTACAAAAAAATCAAAAAAAATTTTGTACTTTGTAGCAAAATTGCTACATTTGCATTGTCAAATAAAATTCAAACATTTAAATGACAATTAGGTCTCATATTTATGAAAACAAGCGAACTTAAAAGGAAGCTTAGAAAGGCAGGCTGTTATCTTCTTCAACAAGGTGCACGTCATGAAATCTGGACGAATCCCATTTCTGGATCACAGACAACAATACCAAGACACGATGCACATGAATTAAAGAGAAAGACTGCTTATAGCATCCTCAAGGCTCTCTCCAGCATTTAGCTGGAGAGACCCTTACAAAATCACTTATTAGTAATAATTATGAGACCTTTCTTTTGGATAATATATAAACAATAAAAATATGGAACTTGATGTTTTAGTTGAAAAAGGCGGACGCAGAAGTTTTTCTTGTAGATTTGAAAAATCTATAGGCAAAAGTTATCCTATTGGTTATGGGGTTTCTGTCCAGCAGGCTATGGATGATTTTGAAAAAGCTTGTATAGAATTCTCTGAATTAGAAAATAATAATATTTACGTAAATAACATACAAAAATACAAGTTTGATATTGGCTCTCTATTTGATTACTATAATTTCTTAAATATTGAAGGCATTGCTAAGTTAGCAGGAATTAAATCATCAGTTTTAAGGCAATACGCCAGTGGTGCAAGAACTCCAAAACCAGAAAAAACAAAATTAATAGAAAATGCTATAAAGAATGCATCTCAACAAATGTTGAGCATTGATTTAATTTAATAATTGCTTGTTTAAAAAAGACCTAATTTCCCAAGAAGGTGTATTTCAATTACGAAATACACCTTCTTTAGATTATTAAGGGCTAAACGCCCTTCGATACTTCTGTAGAACCACGCTTGGCTGTAGCCTTAGGTGCGGTAATCTGATCGCAAATCGCAACTCTCTGACCGGCACGGATGAGCTTCGGCAGGTACGTGTCAAGTTCGTGGTGAGGGAAGCAAGCCATCTTAAGACCTGTGCGGAACCGCTCACCGACTGTGATGCCGAGAATCTTAGCGGCAACTACCGCATCCTCATCATAAATCTCATAGAAATCTCCGCAACGGAAGAGGAGGATTGCATCCAGATGCTTCTTCTTCAAATCCTCGTATTGGAAGACGAGAAACTTGTCATGGGCGCGTGTGTCCTCATCGTAAGTGGCAGGAGCAGAATCCTCATCAGAGGACTCCGCTTCACTTGTGTTGTCTGCTCCCTCGTGGGATTCTGTCTGTGCCTTCGCTGTCTGATATTCAATTGACAGAGCGGCGAGGCTTACCTTATCCACCTGCACATTCAGCTGCTTCGAGAGCCCGAACATATAGCGCATTGCCTTCAACGGCTCTCTGAAATTCATTTCGCAACGGAGATTGCCCTCCATGCCCTCTACGAACACCTGCCAGCCATTGCCGCCATTCTTGAACTCTTTGCGGACTGCTGTAATCTGAAATTTTGCTTCCATAATTTCGAATTTTAATTTGTTAGACATTGATTTTGATTTTTACACTGCTTAAAGACAAGGGGTGATAAGACTGTGAAATGCAAGGAATATCCAGTAAATTTTTGAAAAGCCACATTTTCTTTAGGCTTGCCGTGAAGAAGAAAATGCGGAAAGTTGTCGAAAATTTATGCAGATATAATGGCTTCAGCCTGGTACTTGCAGACAGACTGCCCCTTGTAACTTTGCGGTGGAAAACATCTATTTAAATCAATGTCGTCCGACAAATGGAATGAGGAATATGGCCAAAGCAAAAGTGGCTCCGTTATCAGCATGATAACAGAGCCACTAATGACAGATGATGCAGTAAGAGAAAAGATGAATGGCGGTGATGCGTAGGCAGGAACGCCGGACGTGAATATGGCTAATGCTACTCGCCGCTGTTGTCAGCGGTGACTACCTTAGCATCCATATTCTCGTCCAGCGTGGTGAGTTGTATAAGAGGGCATTCGGGGTAGCAATCATTCCACCCATTGAATTTCATGATGATGCGGTGCACGGTGAAGAGCAAGTCGTGATACGGCTTCTGCAGCGACTGTGCGATGGTGTAGAGTTCCCTTTTGTCCGAGCCGCTGTTATTAGACTGCGACTTGCCAGGCACAGACCCCACGAGGTTGGAGTGGACACGCATGGTGAAGCATACCATGTTGACCGCCTCCTGAATGTCGGTGGACCAGTCGCCGCCCTCCTTCTCGTCGTCGATGCGTGAGATTTTGACATCGTGCAACTCCTCCCTATTCGGAGATATGTAGAATGTGGAGAAGAGAGCCTTGCCGGAGTTCTCGGCACCCGTCAAGAAGTCGATGATGGTGCGTTTCTCCTCCACGACCCGTTCCTGCATCTTCTTCGGGTCGGTGATGCGTTCACGCTTGAAGATGCCGTCCCAGTATTTCTGCGACACCTCGATGTGGTATTTCAGCGGAGCCGAGTTCTTCAGCTTGGATTCCTTTGCGGTGGCGATAAGCTGCTTGATGTTGTACCACTTACCACGGAAGAGCGCGGCGTAATACGGAATAGGATAATATGTGCTGTCCGGCGTCGGCACACGGCACACCACCGCAAACTTGCGGGTTTTCGTTTTCTTGGAAATCCGTTCCTGCAGGTCGAGCCATGGCGCATCCGGATTGAGCAGGTCTATCTTCTCAATCTCCGACAGGCTTGCTATCGACTTCTTCCAGTTGGCGTACAACACATATTCTATTCTTCCTTGCTTGTTGGCAGGACTGAAACGGCAGTAGCAAACCTCTTTGCGGTGGAGGGAGACAATCCGTTTTCCCTCCTTGTCGAGTATGATGACAGACACGCACCATCCGAAGTGCTTGAAGTCCTGGCACACCCCGAGAAAGTATGACGGCAGTGACGAGTTGAGAAGAAACTCGTCCACCTCGTTCTGAATCTGCTTGGTGCATAGCGAAGTGTTGTACTGCAAGCCTGAAGCGTAGCACACCTCCGCATTGAACATCTGGCAGGTTGCCAGCGTCTCGTCGCGTTCGATAAGGTCGATGATATGATAAGGCATCATGTTGTCACCTCCCCACGGCACGTACTGTGTGCCGTCCGTGAGTGTGACAGGCACGATGTCCACGTCCTCGCGGAACACCTTTGAAGAGTCCACCGTGAACACCGCCTTGGCGTTGATCTCCGGGATATACTCCACTGATGACAGCATAACACCATCATTGTTAGTGCTGGAAATCAGCGGTTTTTTGTTTGTCTTTTGGTTTTTGCTCATAATAGGATACCTTTGCATTGAGGAATCGGTTAGTGCCGACTCTGACTGGAGACGCGGTTAACGCCGCCACCCGTTAGGGGGAGTGTTAGTGCACTCCCTCTTTTTTTATATACAATACCTGAAATTCAGTTCCGGCGCCTCCTGTGGACCATGCTGGTCGTTCGGGTCGAACTTCACCTCCACATGGAACTGTGCAATGTTCGTCACCAGCTGGCAAGGATTGATGGACCTGCGTGTCTCGTTGATTTCCGGTCCGAAAGCGATGCCGAAAGTGAATCGGTGTCTTGTCGATTCAGGATAGAAACCGAACTGCTTCAGTCCGAACATGAACCTGTAGCCGATCCATCTTCCGTTTCCGTCATTCAAGTCGTGGATTCTTCCGAACAGCTCCCGGGGACCGTTGGCAAGATAATCCCATTCCGGCTCACCACTGTTGTCGAAATCGAGTCTTCTTCCGATGAGAATCTCATGCTCATCAAGCCGTATGCGTTTCTGGTCATGGTTGCGGTGCCATCCCTTCTTCCTCGCTCCGTGAATACGGTCGGGACCACCGGACTGAATAGAGCCGAAGTGCGTCCTGCGCACAGAGTAGCGGTATAGGTACGGCACATACCCACGACTTATTAACTCCACTGGATAGCTTATTATCAGCTTGTTCCCTTTCGGCTCAACGTCGATTGGGAAGAACGTCCGCTGTACAGTGGGTGTTGTTCCTCCTCCTTGCTCGCTCTGCTCGATGAGAGCCTGCAGATTGGCGTAGTCCTCAGCCGACATGACACCGGCCGTGCGTTCGGTGACATGAGGGATGAGCACGTTGTCCACTCCAGACTGCCCATTTGCGAGATTCCCTTTCTGAATCCTCATGAACATCTTCTCCATGTCCGGGCTGACCGATACGGACTTCACTGCGTCGCCGATGCCTTTCACCTTGTCCTGCCAGGTGGTGACTTGCTCCAGCTCATGCTTCGTCGCTTTCAGCGCCACCTCGTCAGCGAGGGAGTTCAATCCCGAAGCCACGTTCTCCAGCTTCGTCTTGTCCGCTGCGGTCATGATTCCGGCATACTGTGTGGTCGCGCCATATATCTTGATTTGCGAGTACTGCCTGTCGCCAGCCTCGTTGGTGAGTGTCAGCAGGTAGAATCCGTTCGCCGCTCCGTTAACCAGCTTTAGTTTTGGGTACGTGATGCTCAGTGACTGCGTGCTTCTGTCGCCCGTGGTGGCATCCACCATGTCGAGGTAGAACGTGATGCCGTCATCCGATGATGTGGCACGTATGTTCCTGATGAGCGACTGCGCACCTGACAGGTTGTTCATCCATGTTGTGAGCTGCTGCACCGTGCTGGTGTCCGCAGCGTCGCCCAGCAGGTTGACTATCTTCTGCAGGAGTTGCCCGAGGGAGTCAGGGGTGATGGCATCCTGTGCCGTTTCGGCACGGAATGCGTCGATGAGTTGTGTGATGGTTGTTATGTCCATGTTCGTTTCTTTATAGGTTTCTAATAGTTTCTCAAAGAGGGTTTTCCTGTGAAATAATCGTCGGAAAAAAGAATGAATGCGGTTGTAAAGCCGTCTGAAATAATTGAGAATTCGTTTCATAATATCTTAATGGTTGTATCTGAATTTGGAAGCATCCAGTGCGTCGGATATAATTCCCTGGAACTGATAGCCCAGCGAGTCGGCCATAAACTCCTTGATGTTCATCACTGACATGAAGTACTTACGGGAAAACCAGTGCCGTTCCTTGCGGACTTTCTTCCTGCCAAGGTCGCCACTGTTCCCACGGGGCACCTCACGCCCCGTGCCGTAGTCTTGCCACAGACCATATTCCAGGAAGGCTTGTGAGAGATGGATTTCCGAGAACTTGCCGTCGGCATTCATGCGGACAGCCACCGGGGAGTTAAGCAGCCTCCCCGTGTCGATGACCCCGAGAAGTGTGATTTGCTCCTTCCAGATGCGAATCATCGTGTCATTGAAAGCCGCGACATATTTCTGCCTGGCTTCAAGTGCCTGTTGTTCGGTAAGCTGGTCCATGGGCTATGCGATTGGTACAGATTCCGGTGTGTAAATGATTTCCTGTTCTCTCTGTCTGAAAGCCGTAAGCCAGCCTTCAGTCAAACGTGTGATTTTGAAGTTCGTTATGCTTGGCGTGCTGCTTCCATATCCTTGCATATACAGCGTGATGCTCGTGTCATCATGATATGTCTCAATTTCATATTGTCCCACAATAATCTTGTGGTTGCCGCTCTGCTCATCACGGATGATGATGCCGCAGAATGAGCCGCGCTTCAGTGCGAGGTCCATCAAGTACGGTACTGCATACGAATAGCATGAGCCATCGTTGAATAACGGTGTGGCATTGCAAACAACAATTTCATTTGTGGATTTGCCACTGTCACCTCCGTCTTTTCCACCTTCGTCTGGCTGGATGTCAGGTGTTTCCTCTTTGGCGAGGCTGACCAGTTTGTCGGCAAGGGCTTTGCGCTCCTTGCGGTTGAGGCGTCTTACGAGTTTTGCGAGTAGAGTAAACATGATATTTGATATTAGGAATGAGAAATGAGGTATGAGGAATGAGGAATTATTGTTACCACAGTGAAGTGCCAGTGATGGTGAACGTGCCCGATTCGGTGACGTGCAGCTCGCAGGAGCCGGACTTTGCGTTCAGGCTGATGTAGTTGTTCTTTACGCAAGTAGGATAATAGAAGTTCTTCGCTCCCGATGCGTAAATGACTGCGATGCAGAACGGCATCTGCCTGTTGTTCTGCATGGCGTTCCAGACTACAGCCCATTTGTCCTTGTTCTGGAACTCCAGCTTCGAGGTGGCCACCACCACTTCGAGGGTGGTCATGGCGACTTGCTGCTCAATCTCCTGCATCTGTTCCCTGACAGTGTTGACCATCTGCTGAATGTTGAGCCTTGTGTTTGTCAGCTCTTCATTGATTGCAGTGGTATGCTCCTGTTCCTGCTGCTCCATGGTGCTGAGAGCAGAATCTATCTGCTCAGAAGCCGACTGCAGTGCTGTCTGCAGCTGCTCTTGGATATTCTCCACTGTGGCCTGCAACTGTTGCTGAATATTCTCGATGGTGGTGTCACCCTGCCGGGTGATGTTCTCAATCGTGGTGGTCAGTTCAGAATTGACTGCCCCCACGATGTCGGCAAGCAGATTGCCCAGTGATTCCGGTGTGATGGAATTGCGTAGGCGAATCTGCTTGAACTCTTCGATTTTCTGTATGATTTCGTCCATAGTTAAGGTGTTTGTGTTTGACTATTGTGATTATGCGAATGCGTCCGAGAATTGGTTGGTGAATATTTTGTCCCACAGAATATCCTCCGTCCATTCGAACTCCTGATAGCGAAGATCTGTGTAAACGTCCGTAGCCACTTGGAAGTAGGCGCAGGCGCAGCCTGAGAAAAAATACTGTGGCATTTCTACGAAGGTGATTCGAGGGTCAAGATAGATGTGCTCTTTCATGACACGTACTTTCTCTTGGAGAAGTACCGACATGAACTGTCTGAACACCTCACGCATGATGTCCATGCACTCTTGCCGTGCCGTCATGTCATCTATGGCATGACGCATGGCCAGGAATATTGTCTTGGCACGTCGCGTATGCGGTGTGTTGTTCAACTCGGTGTAGCCCTGTGCAATATCCGAGATGGCTATGAAAGCCGTACACTCCTGCATGGAGTGCAGGCATTCCTCGAACCCCTCCAGTCCGCTGACCCTGTGCGTGACAAAACCTTGTTCCTGTGCCAACACGTTCTTTGCTGTTAGACGCTCAAAGAATGACGTGGCATCCCAGTTGAAGTTTTTGAGGATAGGTCCGACAGGAGGCATTTTCGGTGGTATGTTGTTGTCTGGCATGATTAT
>FLNV01001700.1_pt1 | contig 10595 bp, 8 predicted proteins | sample 1140351 | NCBI WGS metagenome assembly FLNV01 (sample SAMEA3878207, study PRJEB12797) | bioreactor metagenome | biome: Moose rumen | place: Sweden | collected 2011-10 | reverse complement strand
ATAGTTGAAGAAACGATGTCAGCCGAAATTGTTGCTCTGAGCATTTACTTTATCCTTTCATTAATTTATAATGCCTATGACTTATAATTGTAAGGTTTAGAACTTCTTGTTTTATAGCCTTTTTTGACTATATTTATAAATTATAGCCTTTTTTGGTTATATTCGCCATTTATAACCGTTTTTGGTCACATTTTCCCTCCTCCGCTCAAGTCCAAATGTTCATTCGTCCCTCTGATTTCTTTCACCAACTTGCGGAACATCTCCTCACCCTTCGCAGCGTCAAGCTCGGCCCAGCGTTGCACCGTCTTGGCCTTCACCAAGAAAGCGAGGATGGCGTTCATGTTGAAGTAGTCCATGCGGGCGATGTCGCTCGCCTTCTCCCACTTCAGGTCGTCCATCTTCTGCTCGCGCTCCACGAAGTCGGCGTTTTCGAGGATGTCGTGGATCTGCTTCTCCTCCTCGAAGTCGGCCTCCTCGAAGTTCACCAAATAAGGGTCGCTCTCCTTGCCGAGGCGCTTGGCCAAGTAGTTCACCTTCATGTTGCGCAGGCGACCGTCGAAGTCGAAATACTCGCGGATGAAGCGGTTCTTGCTCTCGGCGGCCTTGGCGTAGAAGTCGGCACCCAAGGTGTTCTCGTCGAAGCCCTCCTCCATGAGTTCGACCAATCGCCGGTCTTTCTCCGAGAGCAGCTCCATGACGGACTCCTTGGTGGCGGCATAGTCGAAGCCTGTGCTCTCGAAGCCCGAAGTCAGTTCCGGCAGGCCGGCCACGATATAGACGTAGTTATCCATCAGCCGAACAGGATTTTCTTGGTGGCGGGACGCAAATAGTTGGCGATGAGTTGGTTGAACTCCTCGTCGGTGAAGTTGAGCACATAGCCGCCGTCCTTGGGCGCGACCTTGAAGCCGCCGTTCATCTTCTTGGAGTAGTCCACCTTGACCTCGGCCTTGAGTTGTTGCGCGATTTCGTTCTTCACGAAAGGCTCCACCTCGGCCTTCAGCGACTCAGGCAGGATCAAATCCAATGCCACGGGCGAGGCGTTCTGCGGGTTGAAGGCTTTCACCACATTGGTTATCAGCTCCTTCACGAAGTCGGCGTTGTCCAAGTTGGCTTTCACGCCTTGCTCGGCGGCCTTCGTGACCACCATTTTTTCGATCTCTTGTTTCGTCACGGCGATGCTTTGCGTGGCGGCCATCTTCACGTCGGCGGCCACCTTGGTCTTCAGCTCGTCGGCTTCCTTGTTGGCTTGGGCCACGATGCGGTCGGCCTCGGCCTTGGCATAGGCCACGATGCGGTCGGCCTCGGCCTGTGCCTTTTGCACTAGTTCCTCGCCGTCGTGTTTTCCTTTCGAGAGGCCTTCGTTATACAGCCTGTCGGTCAGTTCTTGAAGTTTGTCTTGCATATAATTTCGTTTTATTTGTTGCCAAAAGATTTGGGTGCAAAGATAGCAATTTCAACAAGCAAAACGAAAAGAAAAGCGGAAAATTTTGCGATACTCACCGAAAGAGAGCAAAAAATCAACAAAATTCACTTGGTTTTAGGAGAAACAAATCTTACGCAAATCGAAAACCAATATTTGTGGCAGACTTGTTTCCGATACATAAGCCCCATTATGGGAAATGGTAAGAAGGGAAATCCATAGGGGTTAAGCCTCTATGGATTCCTGTATTTCATCAAGAACCGCAAAGAGTTCTTCGATTTTGGTAACGATGCGGAGTTGCTCTGGGTAAGGAGGTATAGAAATAATATAATCCGACAAATAATTGTTTTTTATATTATTGATATTTGAACCTTTGGCAATATTACGAATATAATCCTTGTAATCCTCGCTAAGAAATATAAGATTTATGAACTCCCGAGATAAATAATTACTGAATCTCAGTATCCGCAAGAAAGCACCAATCTGTGTAATACGAGGTACCTTGTTGGCAAATCCAGTTTTGCCAATTAATGTTGAACTACCAGTAGATGAAACTACAACAATATCACCATCTTTAACTTCATTTTCTGAGTCGTGATATTCGTACGAAACAAAAACGTCATCATCTTCTAATAAAACCTTCCCGTTTTGTATGTTACCTCCTCGTAAAATTCTTATTCCATTGGTTCGTACATCATCTTTTTTGTATGAAACCCCTCCTATAATGTTTGCCATATCGCCAACATGACATTTAATCCAATTCATAGGTGTGTTCTCACATTGCGCGTTATCACAAGGAGTAAACTTGGGATTGATGCGCCTAAGCAACTCTATTGCTGGTTCATCCGACGGATCTTGCGTAACGAGCTTTCCGTGAATCGCAAGGTCTAAAATCTTTGATTTCGTTTGTTGGATGGATGACTCTAAATCATTTGTTTCTTTTTCCAACTCTTCAATAAATGATAGCCACTGTTTAATTGCAGTGACAATACGCTTTTGTTCGTTATATGGAGGTATAGGCAATGGTATCTCAGCAAATTTTTCAAAATTAATGCTGTCAACAGTAGTACCATCTTTATGATATTCTTTTAAGATGTAGTGTTCTCTTGCTTTTATTGCATAATAAACATATTCGTGTATCCCTTTGAGATACAGCGAAATTGTCTTCAAATCCTGATTTACAGTAGCCTTTTCTTCTAAAATGGCGATAGGAAGTGTATGTCGTAGAATTCCACTTCTTGTTACCATCAAAAGTGTTCCTGGCTCATATTGTGTCATAATATCCAAAGCTTCATTAGATATTTTCATCATCGAGTCAGTTATTCGCTCTGATTTCATGTCTTTAGAAGTAATCCACAGATTAGTCCCATTTGACCAGTATTGTTTATTATCCATAGATGGAGTTTTTCCGCCACCATAGTTCGCTATTTCTGAAAGCCTGCACCATTCCCATCCCTCTGGCGCCTTAAATGGCACCTCGTTCTCATAATAGGGCGTATCGGAAGCAGACTTCTTGCTGCGCTTAATCTTGCCTTCTTTAATAAGTCGTTCTTTCTCTGCACGAATGCGCTCCAACAATACAGATGCTGGCTCATCATTCGGGTCTTGCGGAACGAGCTTGCCACGAATGGCAAGGTCGAGTATCTTTTGGCGTAGTTTCTTTGTGTCCATATCTTTATTCTTTTGACCGAATCACGACCGTTTTACGACCGAATTACGCTCACTTTTCGCACGAATTTCGCTCACATTTATGTGCGTTTTATTGCATAAACCACTGTATATCAACCATATCTTTAATTTACGTGCGAATTATGCGCGTTTTTATGCGCGAATTTACGACCGTTTTACGACCGAATTACGCTCACTTTTCGCACGAATTATACACGAATCATACACGAATTTACGTGCGGTCGTTTTATACAAGTCATTGTATTTCATCATGTTTTTTATCTTTTCATGTAATTCGCTTGTGCTTTTATGTGCAAATTACGCACGAATTACGCACGAATTTTCAGCCATTCTTACACATTAATTTCATTTTCGCCTTTTGAAGTTATATACCATGTGCGTCCAACAAGAGTAAGTCGGCCATCTGTTGCCATTTTTATAAGGATTCTACCTAGATAGTCATTCTTGGACTTAAAGCTTTTTTCACCAGGTAGAGCATGGCCTACTGCTTCATATGCATCCGCCCGCTTAAATCCATCCTCCCCTGCATTATGAGCCAACTGAAGGATGAGCTTTTTAAGGGTGTCGAAAGCCAGGCCTTTATTTTTGGTGTATTGACCAACTTGATGCGTCATCCTGGCTACGCCCAAAGAGATACTAAGGTCTGATCCGCGACCCTCTATAAGCTTTCGTTCCTTCAAATGGGCAACGGCTTGTTTAGTGATAGGTCGATGTTTCTGAACGGCATCAAGCCAAATACATTCTTTGAGTGTCAGTTTGTTGTCACTCTTCAGCAACTCCGAATACTTCTCGTCCAACATCTTTCCATAGATGGTCACACCCACTGTACGGTTTTCATTGTCGATGTCATAGTCTGGCATTGGAAAGAAGCGGTTCTTCTGTTCCATATAAATCTTCTTGATGCCACGACCAACGGTATCAATCATGTTGAAATGTACCATTCCTTTACAAAGACACTCGTTGCGGTAGTGCAACTGGGGCCCTTTATGTTCAAGAGCTTTTTCTATGGTACCAGGAATGAAGGAGCCGCCATTGCCGTAATAGAGCTTTCCGGGACTCTCCACAAAGACAATGCGCTGCTGTAATGTGTAGTCTTGATGAGCAATGGCATTATGCAAAGCCTCACGGATGGTATAGTCGTCATACTGCTTCATTGTGTCGGGAAAAAGGGTTCCCCCTGGCAGTTCGCGCATTGTTTTATTGCGTATCTTTGCAAGAACCTTGTCAACGGTCAGCAGGAAGGGAATGGTGAAATGCTCATAGTCATCCACAATGTCTTCATCGTCTTGCAATGTCCATGTTATCTGAGCCACAGCTGGATGAATCTTATTAAGAGAAAGCGGCTTGCCCAGGAGCAGAATGGCGGCCCTGGTTATCTGGCCATCGCGCATCATGTTGCTGTTGCTAAGAAAATCCTCCTTGCTCCAACCGTCGATTTCTTGGGAAGGGATGTTGCTATGCACTTTCTTGTACATAACTCGTGCCGTGGCAAGAGCCAATTCGTCAAGGTCGTCAATAGTGGCATTGGGAACCAACTGAGCAGTCCAATCGGGAATGGGTGACTGGTGTCGTATCTCGTCGCGTTTGGTTTGATTCAACGGTTTTAGGCTTTCCCCATCACGAGCGTATGCAATTCCTTTCCAGTGCATCACGATGTTACGCGGAGATGCGGGGACCTTGAACATCAGCACTCGCTTTCCTTCTATGAAAAGAGGTACAATTTCTCTGAAAATCAAGTTGTCGGTGGTGTGCTGGGACATATCCTGCTTCAGTCTGTTCAGCGCTTGCTCACCCTCCTTGAAATTTGTGCCTGTTACCGCATGTGTCTTGTTGTCAATACCAAATACAATCCAAGCAAAGTCATGTTCGCGGAGATTCGCCTCGTTGCTTAAAGCAGAGAAGTATTTGCCCAAGTCATCCACATCGTAGTTGTTCTTGGCTGCTTTAAACTCCACCACCTCATTCTCCGAATGATTGAGCAAGTAGACTAATATGTCATTATAATTCTCCATATTCTATTCCTCTATATCTTTTAGAAGTTTCTGCAATTCGGCCACGGCCTTGCCGATATTGTCACTCTTCTGCTGAATGGTCTGCATCAATTCCGCCAATGTCATGTCATCATCGTCGTTGGTCTGCTTGATCCATGAAATATCGAGGCTGGTCTTGTCGCGCTTCAGCAGTTCCGAAACGGGGTACTTGCGCCAACGGCCATTAGGATTCTCCTCACTGTAGGTCTCTTTGCGCAGACCAATGTCCTCGGCATGGTAGCAAGCCACGAAGTCGTCCAAATGGTGGCGCATCATGGGCTTGGTGGCGAGTGTGTGCTTGATGCCTGTGCGGTAGTCGTAGAACCAAACATCCTTTGTCTGTTCTCCTTTCTTGAAGAAGAGGACATTGGCTTTCACGCCTTGCGCATAGAAAATACCTGTCGGCAAACGAAGAATGGTGTGCAAGTTGAAGTTCTTCAGCATTTCCTTACGGATGGTCTCACCGGCACCGCCTTCAAAGAGCACATTATCGGGAAGGACCACGGCAGCACGACCATTGTTCTTCAGCATGACCATGATATGTTGGAGGAAGTTCAGCTGGTTGTTCTTCGTCTCTACATAGAAGTCTGGGCGGTCAATATCGACACTTCCTGCCGGACGTGTTCCAAATGGTGGATTGGCAAGAATGACATCGACGAGTTTCTGCGGTTGTTTCTCTAAGGAGTCTTCGCAGAGTATCGGGCTGCGGTCGGTGCCGATGCCGTGCAGGTAGAGGTTCATCGAGGCTAATGTAACAACAAGAGCCGTATTGTCATAACCCAAAAGGGCTTTCTCACGGAGGAAGTCTCTCTTAGCTTTGTCCTGCGACTGGTTCTTCATGTAGTCGTAGGCTGCCAAGAGGAATCCACCTGTACCACAGGCGGGGTCGCAGACCGTTTCACCAATCTGCGGACGGGTGACATCCACCATTGCAGAAATCAAAGAACGTGGCGTGAAGTACTGGCCCGCACCACTCTTTTTGTCCTGACCGTTCTTTTCAAGGATGCTTTCGTAGATGGCACCTTTGACATCGCCATCCATTACCAACCATTGTTCTTCATCAATCAGCGAAATCACTTTGCGAAGATAGACCGGCTTGTCAATCTTGTTCTGGGCTTTCACGAAGATGGTGCCGATAAGGTTTTCTTCTTCTGACAGTTTCTTCAGCGTCTCTTCATACTGGTTGATAAGGTCAAGACCGTCCAGTTCAATGAGGTCTTTCCAACGATAGCCTTCTGGAATGGCAGAGTCTTCGCCAAAAGTCTCTACGTTTTCATCGTCCATCTTCAAGAAGAGGAGATAAGTAAGTTGGGTGATATAATCCGTGAATCCGATGCCCTGTCCCGAAAGGGTCGTGGCCAAGGTCCACACTTTCTTGGTGAGTGATGTCTCTTTATTGTTTGCCATATTATGTTATGCTGTTTTTCTATATAATAAGAACTTCGACAAGGAAACAAGGGCTTCATCCGCCTGTGACTTGCCGCCAAAGGCTTTGATAAGTTGAGCCGCCCGTGTCTTGTCGTCGTCGATGATATCCTTGATGGTGCAAGCGCCGTTTGAAGCGATGTATTCAACAATTTGACGGATGATTGTAATCTGTGATTCTGTCACTGTACGCTGCACCTGTCCGTACCAAAGGTTGAAACGCTGCTGCGCCGATGGGTACAGACTCTCCAATGTCTCAATCTGATGGTTGGCGAAACGAACCAACTGAATGATATTGGTCAATGCTTCCTTCTCCTCCTTGGTGCTATGCTTCTTGACAGACTGCGGATTAACGATGGTGTAGCAGTTCCAAAGACGTGAAGTCTGGAACTTATTGTTCGCCAGTTTCAGTTTGTTCTCCAAATCCTTCAATGAAGCGTATGTGAGCGGTTCTCCGTCGTTATTGTAGATCATGCGTAGGGCCTCAATCTCGTCTTGATGGTCGTCGCAATACTGCTCGAATGCCGATGTCACTTCCTTGGCTTCCTCTTGTGAGAAACCTTTGGAGATAAGATTGTCTTCGCCTGGCATCAATGTCTCAATGAAGCCAGCAGCAAGAATGAGCAGATATTGGCGTGCATCAGGATGGTGGGTCAGCGGAGCCACCAATGCCTTTCGTTCAAGATTTGGCTCGTCGATGCTTTCGTATGGAGGCAGTGTGTTCTTCTCCAAGGCATCAAAGATGGCAGCAGAGATTTCCTGCATCCCACTATAAGCCAATCTCTGGAACTCCTCCCGTTGCTTATCCGTACACTTGTTGTAGATTCGTGCCAGTTTTGCCGCAATCAAGCGCAAATAGTCATCGTTGACATTGCCATGCGTCAACAGTTCCAGTAGTCTTTTGAGTGTGATAGTTTGAACAGGTTCACCATCGCCAGGACTCGTGATTGTCTTCTGACTTTCGGTAACCCCAACGGCATCCACAAGGAAGAAGCAATCCTTGCTAAAGGCATTTGGCGTGACATTGCGTAACTGGTCATCGCCAATGGTGCGCACTCCACGGCCTTTCATCTGGATATACAAAGGCTCAGATGCCACATCACGCATGAATATCAGCACTTCAAGTGGCTTCACGTCCGTTCCTGTAGCCACAAGCGTACAAGTCACGGCAATACGGAACTCCTTGTCGTTGCGGAACTGGCGTATCAACTCATTGCTGTCACCAGCAGAATAGGTTATCTTCTGCACGAACTTGTCATCTGTACGCCCAAAAACTTCTTTTGCGATACGCACGATATTGTTTGCATGAATCTCGTTCAAGGCAAAGATGAGCGTCTTGGGCAGATAGTCCATGTTGGGTTCACGCTGCGGGTCAGTGAACATTTCCGTATAAACGGCATCGCGGTATGTTTCAAGCACCAGTTTTATTTGAGCCGGATTGATGACGCTGCGGTTCAGTTCTTCCTTGGTATAGTTCTTGGTTTCCTCGTTGCGAACCGTTTCCACCTTTCCTGTGTATCGAGTTTCCCGCTTCAACTTGTCGCCTTTAAGGATAGCACCGCCGTTTTCAGTCGCTTCAGTTTTGATACGATAGATTCGGGCATCCACATTTACACCGTCCACAATGGACTGCTCCAGAGTGTAGTTGACTACGATATTGTTATTGAAAAACGCCTTTGTCTCTGGTACCGGCGTTGCTGTCAAACCAATGAGTTTAGCCGTATTGAAGTATTCCAGCACCTTTTTCCAATTGCCATAGATGGAACGGTGGCATTCGTCGATGATAATCAAGTCAAAAAAATCCGGTGGCAACGTCATATTTCCCGTCAGCTGCACCTCACTCGTGGCGGTATCCTCATCGTCATCATCGTTGTCAACAATCTCCTGGCCAGTAAGGAGAGAAAACAGGCGTTGTATGGTAGAGATGACCACATTGCTGTCGGATGGAACCTTTGCTGATTTCAGTCGATTAACCACATAGATGGTGTTGAACGGGTCGCCATTCTCCGTTAGGCGGAACATGCCGAACTCTCCTTCTGCCTGCTTTCCGAGGTTGTTTCGGTCAACTAAGAAGAGGATGCGTTTCATAGGGGTGAAAGCCAAAAGACGGTAGGCGGCCAGACAAGCCGTGTAAGTCTTTCCTGCTCCTGTTGCCAAAACTATCAAAGCTTTTTTCTGTCCAGCCCGGAAACTGTTCTCCAATTCCGAAATGGCTTCAAACTGGCAATCGCGCAATCCTTTCTTTTTCAATGTCGGCAAACCTGCGTATGGATCATCTATTCCCAGCATTTTCACAATCTCCTTTGGCGTATGGATGCGGTTCAACTCGATGAGTTCGCCTTCTTCATCGCGAAAATCGCGGTAAAACGTCTCTTCTCCGTTGGACTGGTATATGATGGGCAAAGGGCGGGAATAGGCTTTATAACAGTCTGGCACGCCACGAGCGTATAAGGCAGCTTGTTCACAAACCACACTGGCGGTGACATCTACTTCTTTCCGCTTCGCTTCTAATACGCCTACTGCCATGCCATTTATGAACAGAAAGTAGTCAGCTTCCCGATTACCCTCCATGAGACCTTCACGGATAGCAGCAGCTGTAAGAGTGGGAGAATAGAAATCCCTATCAACCACTTTCCAACCAGCGTCTTCGAACATCTGGTCTATTTTTACTCTTGCATACTCTTCTGGAGTCATTTGTGATAAGATGAATTATCGGAAGGTTATTTGCCTGCAAAAGTAGCAAATCTTTTACAAAATCCATCCTTTTTAGGACAAAACCCACTTCTTCACACCCGATAATACGACCCCAAAATCCTCGCAAACCACTTTGCCGGCAAAATCCGTTTCAAAAACACGGACAGCTTTTGTTCCAACGAAGCCACCACATAGCCTTGACGTGGATTCCTTTTCTTGATGATTTTGCTGATTTTTCGGGCCAAGACTGTGGGCTTCAAGCCGCCGTTTTCGTCGTGTTCCACCTTCTCGATGGCGGTTTGGTAGATGGGATAGGCTTCTATCGCGGCTTGGTCGGCCACCTTCTTGCGACTGCCCGTGAAGCCCGTGGCGAAGTCGCCGGGGCGAAGGACGACCACCTTGATTCCAAACGATTTCGTCTCCAATCGCAACGCCTCGCAATAGCCCTCGATGGCAAACTTGCTGGCGGAATAGAAGCCTTGGAACGGCAGTCCCATCAGGCCGCCGATGCTGCTCAGCGCGATGATGGTGCCGCTCTTCTGCCGGCGCATGTAGGGCAACACGGCATCTGCGCAATGCACCAAACCCATGAAGTTGGTGTCCATCTGCAAACGGATTTCCTCCTCGGTGGCAAACTCCAACGGACCTCCGATGCCCATGCCTGCATTGTTGACCAACACATCGATACGGCCTTCTTTTTCAACGACTTGCCTCACTGCGTAGCTGACGGCCTCACGGTCGCGCACGTCGAGTTGAAGATAGTTTACCTTGGGCAAAGGCTCCACCTCGCGGCGCACCGTGCCATAAACGGTGTGGCCTTCCTGCGCAAGCAGCCGCGCCGTTTCGAGGCCGAAGCCTGATGATATGCCGGTGATGAAAACAACCATAACAACAAACGGCCCTTCGACAAGCGCAGGGACCTTCGCTTTTTTTATATCACTCCTGCTTCCTTGAATGCCTTCGTGATTCTCTCCACCGCCACATCCACCTGCTCGAAGGTGTGCGTCGCCATGAGTGCGAAACGGATCATCACGTCCTCTTCGGGAACGGCAGGCGCGATGACGGGTGTGACGAACACTCCGTCGTCCAACAGCCTGTTGCACAGCCAGAACGCCTTCTCCGAATTGCGCACCAAAAGCGGGATGATGGGCGTGCAGCTGTGGCCCGTGTCAAAGCCTCGGGCTTGGAACTGCTTGCGGGCATAGTCGCTTACGTCCCAGAGGTGTTGTATCCTTTCAGGCTCACTGAGCATGATGTCGATGGCCTTGCTCACCGAAGCCACATTCGCCGGCGGCATGCTCGCGCTGAAAATCAGGCTTCTGGCGTTGTGTTTCAGG
>FLNV01000043.1_pt1 | contig 10600 bp, 9 predicted proteins | sample 1140351 | NCBI WGS metagenome assembly FLNV01 (sample SAMEA3878207, study PRJEB12797) | bioreactor metagenome | biome: Moose rumen | place: Sweden | collected 2011-10 | reverse complement strand
CTACTACGATTTGAATCTTAGCACTAATGATAAAAATCCGGATGCGTCTGAATATGTAGATTTAACTGTAACTACAGATAGTTATTATAGAGGAAAAATATATTTCACTGCAAAATATAGATCTTCAACATCTAATTCATGGGCTGATATATCAAGGACAAGTTCTACATACTTTACGAATCGCTCTACTACATGGACCAATTGATATATCACAATGTCATCTTCAGATAGATGAGAAAAAACAGTGGAAAATATATTTAAATTTGCTAAAAAGGGATATTATAGGATTACAGTTGAAAATGAAGAATGAGATTCTACTTATATAGACTTTAATGTTAGCAATCCTTCAGCGTCTCCTTTAAATTGATTTACACAAAAAGAATTTGAGATGGTCGAAAGTACTTATAATACTTGGCCTACTCTCATAAGTAATCTCAGATCTCAGTACCCAAGATTAAGGAACAATACTTCATGGAGAAATTTATCTGATGAATTGTATGAAAATATGGAAGATGTAGTTTATAAGAGGTCCAACAGAGAATTCCAAGATTATGATGATTTCGATAGTGCATTTAGATATTGGTTATCAAGGACACAAGAATATATGAATTAATACATATTTTAAATACAAAAATATATATCATGGAAACAAAAACTAATTCACGTGGCAGACCAAAAAAAGATTTTTGAGAATTGAAAAATAAATTAGCTATTGAGGCAGCTGAAAATAAAGGTAAAGTAAGTCGTGGCAGACCAAAAAAGCAGAGAACTATTGACGATAGTATAAATACAAAAATATCAAATCATCATAAAGATGTGGCTATTTTGGAGAAAAAGAATCAAGAAATCCATGAAAGCATGTCAGTTAATTCTGAAAAAAACAATAATAACCGAGAAAATAATGCTGAAAAATACTCAAAGATAGCACTTTGTTTCTCTATAATATTTTGTGTATTTGCAATCTTGTATTGGATTGTATCATCTGTTAAAAGTCAAAACAAAGAATTAGTTTTTTCTGAAATAAACAATACATGATACACACAGGACGATACCCAAGAAAATCAAATACAAATACAAATTTGATACAATAATGAATCTTGAGATTTTGTAGAAATTGAGAATATAGATATAGCTAATAATGATGAACAAATAAATGATGACTACCGAAGCGAAACAAATGACGAAAATGATAGTGCTTTGGTAGTACTTGATGAAATATCCAATTCAGATGTAGATTTAATAAAATCATTTTATGATAAAATAAATAAAAGAGAATTTTCTGAACTATCAAGTCTTACTGATCGCTATCTGAGAAATTCTGATGCTTATAGGACTTATTTTAGTAGCAATTGGCTAAATCATTTCTTAGATAAAATTGTCTGAAATAAAATTATTGTATGATGATTTTATGAAAGTCCAAGCAACAAACCGACTGCAAAAAATTATAGGTATAATGTAAAATATAAACTTCCGACTTCAAATGGTATGACAAATGAAGATCGAGAAATCGCAATTGTAGATAGAAATTGAGAAAGGTTGATTTGAAGTATCATGTGTATTACTACTTGATGTAGTAGAATGCCATTTTTTCAAAAATAAATAATCCCATGAAATTTGATGAAATAGTATTATGATCAAAAAAAATAATACAGGATTTTATCGCAAAGAATCCAAATTGAATTGTGATAATTCGATGAGCTACAGCAACTGGTAAAAGTAAATTGTCTGTCGAATTATCAAAATTTTTTGATGTAGAAATAATTTCTAGCGATAGCAGACAGATTTTCAGAGAAATGAATATTTGAACCGACAAAGTATCACAAGAGATTTTGAATAGAATCCCACATCATCAGATAAACATTGTAAATCCAGATGAATCATATACTGCCTGACAATGGCAAAAAGATGTAAAGAACCAGATCAAAGGAATTCAAAGTAGATGAAAATTGCCAATTATTGTATGAGGAACATGACTATATATCGACACAATCTACAAAAATTTTCAAATGCCAGAGATTGGACCAGATTTTGAATTTAGGAAAAAAATGTTTGATTTAGAAGAAAAAAATCCTTGATTTTTGCACAAGGAATTGGAAAAAATCGATCCAGATGAAGCGAAAAAAATTCATCCCAAAAGCACGAGATATTTAGTAAGAGCTTTGGAAATTTTTCATACTTCTGGGAAAACAAAAACTGAAAGTTTTTTGGAGAAAGAAGTGGATCAGCCAATTCTCATGATAGGAATCTGGAGAGGGAAAGATGAAACAAATGAATTGATAAATGCAAGAATCAAAGAAATGATAAAATCAGGACTTGTAGATGAAGTTAAGTGATTATTAAAAAAATGATACGCCCCTACTTTGCAATCTATGCAATGAATTTGATACAAAGAGGTCGTATGATATTTGGAATGAAAATATGGTATTGAAGAAATGGAAAAGCTATTGCAACAAAATACTCAACATCTTGCAAAAAGGCAGAGAACTTGGTTTAGGAGATATATTGCAGATGAAAAAGATAATCCAAAAAAAAATGTAGTTTATAAAGTTTGGTATTTAGGGTAGATTATCATTTATACCTCAAAACTCAATTCCATCAAAAATTAGTCAACCAACTGGCACTACTCTCAGCAATTTCATTTCAACTACTATCTCCTGATTTGTTATCATAATTTGAGCGGGCTCAAACAAATTTTCAGTTTCATGTATAAATTTCTGTATGCCTTTCTCCATCAGCTCACTGATTTTTTAAAACAATATCTCCTCTTTTGAGATTATTTGGATCATACGGTGTAATCCATTCAAATCACAAAGCCTCATATTCTTCTTTCATTGATTTTGTTCATGATTTATTTTGAATATCGAATCATGCTTGTTTAAACGCAGCATTTACTAGTCATGAACAATCATACTGTCAATTTTGTCATTTACTTCATCGCTCATATCCATGACAATTATCCTCAGCAATACTAATTGCTCGCTGGACAGCCTTCTCAACTTGTGGATTTTCTGCGACTTCCTGGCTATCTGGCACATATCATTTTGATTCATAAAAATGTGCCTTTAATATTTTTTTGACTTTTATGTAATCTTCCAACTTTTTTGGAGAAGTATCCATATTTCAATTTACTCTCGTATATGGATCAAGGACATATCGTTGTCCAGAATCATCTTTAAATGCAGAAGCCCTATGTCCATAATCTGATTGTGATTCTACATAGATATCTGCAAAATTTCATTTACTATCTGACAAAAATTCTCATTCTGGGATTCATCACCATCTCTTAGTCGGTTTATCATGTATTTTATTGGATGGGATTGTCACTATACAGTCATCTCCTGGCTCTTTTCATGCATCATACGCATTTCATGATGGTAATACAATTCAGAACTTCTTTCAATTCTCACGTGCAGTTTTCGAGCACCAAGTAACTCATGTTTGAGAATTTTTGTAATATGGATTGGATTTGATATTATTTATACTAAATCCACAAAATGTTTTTCCTTGAAATTCTGCACTCTCATTTCATATCTCTCATGTCTGTGGCATATTTTCTCATTTATTTAATTCTTCAAGAAATGTTTTAAAGTCTTTGAAATATGGGCAAGTAACGGACAATCTTAGTTCAAGTAATTCTATTTTTAATTTATCTCACCATTTTAATTCTCATTCTTTAGCTTTTAGTTCTGCATATTTCAGCAACGCCGTATCATTTTTCAGCCACTCAAAAAGATGAAGTCAATCACCTGTTTCTTTCTCTTCTTTTCAAATTAGAGAATCAAACTCAGTTTTTATTGCTTCAAAAGTTCAAGATACTGAATCTTTTTGTTTATTTTCTATATATTCTTTTATTTGTGTTTCGTTTTCCATAATGTATCTAGATTAACTAAAATCTAAATTGTTGTGTTAGGATTCTTTCGATATTTTCATTGTCACATTTGATGCAAAAACTTAATATACTGAGATCATGAATTTTTATCGTTAATAGCCTGATCGTGCATTTCTTTTTGGTACTTTTTTGTGTATCATGCTGCAGCACGTAATCATCAATTTGATCATTGCTGTAAGTCTTTAAACAAAGTTGGCATTTTTTTAGCTCAATCACGACTCAATATTGTATTTCCGCGAAATCAAGCAGTATCCATATCCAAGCATGGTGGTGTTGAATACCTACCCCAATAAAATGGATAATCATCTCATCATTTTTCTTTAAAATCTTCCCTTATTTTATTAGTTAAATTTGCAGTTCTTATTAGTTCAGTTAGTCATTCTTCGTTATGAGGGAAATCTATATCCAATCAATCTCACCTGTCTTTTTCATTGTATTTTAATATTCTCATATTTGTAATATGAGAAAAATCTACTCATACATCTCCTTGTTTTGCTGTACATCATTCTAACTTTATTTTTACTATTTGATTATAAGATTTTATTGTATATACAGTAGGATCATTTTCATCCATTTCTGCCGTTAAATTTCTTCTATCTGAGTCTTCTGATCAATATGAATCCTCTATCTCTTTTATTAATTTATTCAAATACACATGAATTGGTGTAAAATTATCTGGTTGTTTTTCTTGTTCTCAAATACTTTCCCATAAAGATGTTCAGTCTGCTCTTTTTTGGTCGTTTAAATAATTTACAAAAAGGTGTAAATTTGTTCACTTTTTTATTGTCGGACAAATATTATTCATAGTCGATTCATTATCTATAAGACTTCATCAAGTATATCCTGCCAATCATCAACCTACTGTTCATATAGCTGCTCATTTTATTCATGCTCAATATCATCATAACAATCATCAGCCAACTGCTCATACTCATCATAATAGATAAGTCCAAAAACTCGAACCACTTGCACCAATAAATTCAGTTCATTCAAAATTAATATCTCCTCATGTTGTACTTACAGTAAATGGCTTTGGATTGTTTGCTCTTCATTTTAATGCTCTTTTTGCAAAATTCACTATATTTACTGCATGTATTAATTCTTTTCGATTTGAAAATTGAACTTTTCAGATTCCTTCGCCATCTGAAGTATATATTGCTTTCCTTTTATAATCTATTTTTGTTATCTCTCAAAAAGATTCAATTTCAGAAGTATCTTTATTAAAATGTATTCATTCAAAATGAGCTCCAACTTTTCAAAAATTATCCTCCTTATGCACTCAATTATAAACTTCTGCTTCTACAGAAGATAAAGATTCCTCAAAAGTGAGTGACTTTCATAATTTTTCTTTAACCCAAGATTTTATTCTATTCCAATTTTTATAAATTTGAACTCATCAAACAACGGTTCATCCAGCGATAGCTGATCAAATCAAAAATTTTTGCCACCATGGACGATTTGCTCTTCTCTCTGCTCTCTCTTTTCTCCTTTGCTCTCTTCTTTCTTTTCTCAATTGCCTTCTCGTTTTTCAAGTTTCAGTAGTTGATGTCTTTTCTTTATCTTTTCCACCAAAAATTCTTTTTCCTAATTTCCATATTCATGCAGCAATTCATACTCATCACAATGTGCGCAAAATATTTTTTCACGTATTTTCTTTCCATTCTTGCTTACTTGTCAATGCTTCTCGCTGTCTTCATAGCCACTTTTTCTCCTTTCAATCTTTTTGTTCTCAATCTTGTTGTGTCTGTTCTGTACTTTGTGACTGAGTTACAGCTTGATTTAATTCATCAATTGCTAATTTTGTTTGTGCTTCAATTTGTTTTTTTAGGGATTCTTTTTGGGATTTCAAAATATTTACTTTTGATTTTAGTTCGTTTAATTCTTTTTGATCTATAGAGATATTTCTAGAGATTTCCAATGCTTCTAAATCATGCGAGCAATCTAATATTGTACTTTCTATTTCTGCTATTTTCTCATTTTTTTCTTCTAACGATAATTCATTCAATGAATTTTTTAATTGATTTAGTTCGTTTGTAACTTCTTTTATTCTATTTGATATTTCAGTCATAGAAATTTGTTCTTGAACTTCTGGATTTTGTTGTAAATCTGGCATTCGTTTTTTAGTAAAAAGTAAAATACGATAATATTATACTTTTTATTTAATTATATTGCAAAAATTCATACTTCTTAGAAAAAGTATAGCTTGACTTTTGTATAATTACTGATAAAATAAGGAATGGTTAAAATAAATCGGAAGAATCACTATATTATCAGTTTATTTCCTCTAAAACTCAAAAAAATTTATCTATGTCATCAAAATCATTGTAAATGTATGCACTCATTCTGCATGTTCACGGGATATTTAGGCTTTTGTGGATTGGATATGCACAATGTCATCCACAACGAATTGCTATATTTTGTTCAGCGAAAATTTCTCATACATTATTGAAATTTGAATTTTGTGGTATAAAAAATGAAAACACAGCCACTCTATCATCTGTTTTTGGTCAAATTAATTGAACTTTTTTAGCTAATTTATCAAATTTTGGCAAACAATATTTTACAATCTCCTGCTCATGATTTCGAATTGTTTCCATTCATCAAATTGATTCTATATATTCAAGTGCTCTTCAAAGACTTACTGCTCAAATTATATTTGGTGTACCTGCTTCAAATTTGGAAACGGTGGTCGGAAGTTGATAAAAATCTACATCTAAATCTTGAATCGCTCATCATCATGAAATCATTGGTGTTAATTCTTTTATCCAATCTTTTTTGAGATAAGCTCATCAAATTCCAGTATAAGCCATAACTTTGTGTCATGTGAAGACGAAGCAATCACATCAGATTTTTTGGACATCTATTGGCATATTTGGGAAGGATTGGGATCCATCAACTATAAAAAATGTTTTTGGCTTTAATAATGATTTCATTTTTTCTACATCATAAATTTTTCATGTAACATTTGAGACATGTCATATTGAAACTACTTTTACAGTTTCATCATATTTTTTACTAAAATCTTGCCAATCAATTTCAAAATTTTCATCAATTCATAAATATTTCACTTCAAATCAATATTCCTCTGCCAAAAGTTTCCAAGGCATGACATTGGCATGATGCTCTCGGATTCACAACAATACCGAATCTCATTTTCACAAAAATTTTGACTTACACAATGCCTGTGCTACCAAATTTATTGAATATGTAGAATTGTATGAATAAATAATCTCCGATGATTTACAATTTAAAAATTCACCAACTTTTTTTTTAGATTGAAAATAAAATTCTTCGGATTTTTCAGATAAATCATAAGATCATCTGTGAATATTCGCATAATAATTGGAAACAAAATCAGAAACTCAATCTATAACATATTGAGGTTTTTGCGTACTTGATCAATTGTCTAAATAAACTAATCATGGATTGTTTTGAAATATTAGAAAGTCTTTTTTGTAATTCATGGAAAAAAATTTATGAAATAAATTTTTTTAGCTGATAGCCAATAGCTGATAGCTAATGGCAAAAGAGTTCTTTACTATCAGCCATAAGCTAATTTTTATTTACAATTATTTTGTCTCATTGTAATGATCAAAGATCAATAGTTTTTAGAGAATAAAAATCTTTATAATACTGTTTTATCAAATTATAATTTTCTATTTGTCATTCCAAAGAATTTTGATTATTTATATAAATTCTTAATCATGATTTTAGTATAACTACCGTCATTGATGATCATGGCAAATAGACAATCCTATCATAATCAGGGAATGATTCCGCAAAAAAATGCATATCGTGTATAAATTGGTTTTGGCTAATTTCATGGAACAATCAATATAATGAATCAATTCCACTAGTATACTGAGGTAATTCTGCATAAAATATATCTTCTCAAATTTTATTTCCACTAAAAATCTCAAAATTATAATCTCACATCACAGCAAAGAGTCTATCTCAAAGTTTAATTACAATATCTGGCTCATAAAAATCTATCCATACAGCTGCTGAATATGGTGCAGATTTTACAATTTTCATGTTTTTTACCATTGGGAATTCTGATTTGATTTTATTTACAAATGTTTTTCTTTTCAATTTTCAAACTATATAATAATTCTCTCACTTCAAACTTTTTGATATTGCACTATATAAAGTTGGATCATCAAATTTCTCTACACTTTCCCTGCTATATGATAGATTTTGTATGTAATTTTCTTTTTTAAAAAAAGTATTTTTTATCACAAAAAAGATTCAATAAGAAAATATTACAGTCAATATGATAATCCAAAAAGTTTTTACCGAAAAATTTATTTTTGGATAAATTAATTTTACTTTTCTAAAATTATTTTTTATCTTGTGATGTGATGATTTTTTAAATGGTCTTTGTTGAACTAAAGAATTTGCCATATTTTTAACTTAAAACTAGATAATAATACATTATAAATGTCAAAATAAACGAGATAATGACTCCTCACGCTACTTCAATAGGAGTGTGTCAAAGTCTCTCTTTTAATGGTAATCTCTCTTCCCTATTTAAGCTTCCAAGCAAAGCAGCACTCAAGCTGGAACGAATTTCATTGATACATTTTGCTTGTTTCCCAGATTCAAACCTGACATTCATAGCATCATATGCTACAAGTAATGCAAATGCAAAACACACAGCAAAAAGCAAGCTATTGAATCATTCACTCATAAGCACCATCGTAGTTACACTAGTCGTGATTCAAGTATGAAAAGATGGAAATCATCAAGCTGAAAATACACTAGAATAACTAAATTTTTTGATTTTGATGGAATCCATAATTACTTTTATTAGTTGTATCGTAAATCATACTACGACTAATATGAGTAATGGATTTCGTTTAATTCCATCTGCAAAATACTTAGAAAGGCTTTGACTTATAAATTCAAACATACAAAAAAAACACCAGATAAATACATCTAATGTTTCTTTGTAGTGAAATTTTTTATCGTTTCAACATAAATTGCATATTTTCTTATGCAGCATTATCACGCAATAATTCTTCCCTTTCTATATTCTCTTCTTGCGATGTCAATGCAGTTGCTATATTTTTTTCTGTAGTTTCCAACATTTTTTGTTTTACCCTATCTTGCATTAGTTTAACTCAATATTTTTCGTATCGTTTTGCATATGGTCTAACCATTTTTATAAAAGGATATGTGGCTTTTAATTGTGGCACTACTGCACATACTTTTTCAAATATTCATAAATTTTTCCTCAATCTACGAGCATCTTTTTTTATATTTTTCAATAATTCTTTTTCTGGTAATGATTTTGGAGCATCTAATAATCAAAAGCTTACTCATAATCTCATCAATGGAGATGCCATTGTATAAATATTATCTTTTACATCTATTCTTATTTTTAAAGAATTTTTCGAAAATTTTGGTGTCAATGGTCATGTGGTATACCATTTTGCAGATCAATTTACACCAGAAATATTTCCTTCGTAATAATATTTTAATTTTTTATCTTCATCCATATTATCTCGATATTTTTTCAGATTCTGAAAATCTTCGTCCTGCTCAATAGTCTCTATAGTATTTAAAAATAGTTCTTTTTTTTCTTCTTCAGACAAAGTGTCAAATACTTCATTTACCATATTTCATGCACCAAGCACGTTTTCTTCTCATCACATTTTTTATTTTTGTTAAACTATAAATCATCAAGTCAATTTAACAAATCCTCACAATTCTCATTTTGTCTTTCTTGTTCTTCTTTTTCTCTCAGTCTCTGCATATAATCTTTCGCCTTATTAAAATTGTGCAATTCTCATTGTATTTTATCTTGCTGGATACGCTCTACACTATCACAAAAATCTTTGTAAATAGCATTTACTACATTTTCTGGGACTTTTTCCATTATAGAAATCTTTTCATATATTTCTTGTGCTTGAGTATTACCACGATCTTTTAAATTTGTGATAATATTCATTGAAATTTTTAATCTATCATCATATGATTTTGATAAGAATTCTTTCATTTTTTGGTCTACTGTTGCCATTTTTTGTTTTTGTTAACAAATAAACATTAGCTGATAGCTGATAGCCGATAGCTAATAGCTAATAGCAATTGAATTTTTTATTTTTCATATTCTATCAGCTAAAGACTATTAGCTATGAGCTAAGACAATTATAATCAAAATAGATTCATTTGTCAAATTTTTGAGGACTTTTTTGGAAAAGGGAATTATTTAAAAAATTCCCTTTCCATCACAATATTTTACCATTTTTGAGATCATCAAGTGGCTTCTACTGCCCTTTTCCTATCATCTTCATCAATTTTAGCCATAATAGCCTCTGCCCTTGCTTTTATACTATTTAATACACTTATATGATCTTTACTATCTACTAGTGTATCTGCTCATTTTTTATTGTCTCTATACAATTTACTTGTATTCGTGTCGTATTTTAAATCATAGTTTATCTTGTTTCCATTACTTTCCTTACCTTCTACATGAATAGTTAATAAATATGGTCACTCTTGTTTAAATGACATTTTATTATTTATGTAATAATCATTTCCTACTTTTATTTGTCAACTATAATTAAGTTCACTTTGTAATAAATCTCTTAATTGATTTATCAAATCTTGTGTTGATTCTTCTTTAGATTCAGATGTTTCAGGTGTTGTTGGAGTGGTAGGTGTTTCAACTTGCTCTATATTCACGGTTTTCCCTTGTGTTGATTCTTC
>FLNV01000835.1_pt1 | contig 10624 bp, 6 predicted proteins | sample 1140351 | NCBI WGS metagenome assembly FLNV01 (sample SAMEA3878207, study PRJEB12797) | bioreactor metagenome | biome: Moose rumen | place: Sweden | collected 2011-10 | reverse complement strand
AAAACAATTGCTTGTGAAAACATGGAAACACCTGTTTTCGGCATTTGTCTTGTTGACGGCACCTTTGCAGACGCTATGGGCTCAACAGGCGAATGAGAAGTATTCCATGACGACGCAGATGTTCCTTCAGGAATTGAAGGAGAAGACTGTGGCGCCTCAATCCAAACCTCGGCACACAGTGCCTTTCAAAAGGGCTGAAGAAATGCAGAAAATGGCCAAGCGGAGCCGCTTGATAGCCAGTCCAGACACGGTGGGGGGCGTGGCATACATCTCGTGCTTCATCCACCTGAAGGATGTTGGCGACCTAAATGAGGTGCGTTCGCTCGGTGTTGTAGTAGAGGAAACATTCAATGGTCTTAGTTTCATCACTGCTCGTGTGCCAGTAAATCAGATAGAACAATTGTCAAAGATTGACAACGTAAGTCTCATCAAGGTGGCGCAACGCATGACCCCCATGACCGATGTCGCAAAACAAAAGACCAATGCTGATGATGTTCTTACTCTGTCTGCCGATGCAATTGCACAAGGTGTCACAAGCAAGTATGATGGCACAGGCGTAGTGCTTGGTGTTATAGACACGGGCATTGATTTCCAGCATATCGCCTTCAAAGATAAGAATGGCAACAGCCGCATCAAGCGTGCTTACGTCTATGACGGCTCTACCGGGACAGAATACACATCCGTTACGAGTTCGTCGCCCACGACCGATGACAACACAGGCGACCACGGCACACACACTGCCACGACTGCGGGAGGCTCAAGCGTCATTGTGAGTGGCTCGACGGTCACTGTGACCGACAATCACGCCAATGCCACATACGGCGGCATGGCTCCCGGTGCAGATCTTTATTTGGCGGGAGTCAATGGTCTGTCTGACACCTATCTTTCAAATGCCCTAAAGAAGATAGTAGAATACGCGGATGCGCAGGGCAAACCGCTTGTGGTAAGCAACAGTTGGGGCTCAGGCTTGGGACCTCACGACGGTACAGGAGAATGGGCAGGTTTGGTGGGCCAGTACTTTGGCGACAGCTATCCGGACCATGTCATTCTCTTTGCAGCTTCCAACGATGGTAGGAATGCAAGCAAAGACAACGAAGGAGGCGGCTATTTTGTGAAAAAGAGTTTGGCTTCAAGCAGTAGTCCACTTGCCACCATCATGCGCAACAATTATTTCTCGGATGGTGACGCTGGATGTTTCTATTCCGGAGTAATGGCTTGTGCATGGTCAAAAAGCAAGCCCAACTGTAAGTTGTATGTGTTGGACAACTCAACAGGGGCCATCAAGACGTCGTGGACCGTCACGCAGAGTACAACCACCTTTACAGACCTGGACACCTACTACTCAGGCTCATTGGCCATATACATTGAGACTGTTAATGGGAAATATCGTCTTCTCGTCTATTCTGGTGATGGGCTGATGACCGAAGGGCTTTCTCAATCTACAAAAAACGGCTCCACATACTATAAGAGCAACTATACGCTGGCGATTGAGGTCTATCCCGCCAGTGGCAGTGCCAATGTGGACATGTGGGCTGGCACCGGCACTGGCACGGGCAACTACAACTACTTTACCAACCACCTGTCAACCTCCGGCCACACATGGGTGGCAGGAACCGACGATATGTGCGTCAGCGACCAGGCTACCATCCCCGACGCCATCTCCGTGGGTGCCTACGTGTCGAAGACCAGCCAGAAGAACTACCAAGGCTCTACCTATTCGTACAGTGCGGGCTCTTTAGGTGACATTGCCGTCTTCTCCAGTTACGCTACAGCAGCCCAAAGCCCGACAGGCCTTGCCTATCCTTGGATCACGGCCCCCGGCGCGCAGGTCGTAGCCGGTGTGAACCACTATCATACGTCAGATGTAGACAATGGTAGTTATTACTACAGCGGCAATAGTTCAAGATTGGTGGTCAACAATACGACCAACCCCTACGCAGTGATGCAGGGTACGTCTATGGCTACACCTGTGGCTGCAGGCATCGTGGCTCAATGGCTTCAGGCCGCCAAGTCGGTGGGGAAGAGTCTGACGGTCAACGATGTGAAGGACATTATGGCACAGACGGCCATCAACGACAGTTACACTACGACAGGTGCCAATGCATCGCATTTCGGCAACGGAAAGATAGACGCGCTGGCTGGCATCAAGTACATCCTTGATACCGAAATAGTGCATCCAGAAGTGGTTACTATAGGAGACGATGCTACCACCAGCAGTTATAATCCACCTTTTTGCAACTACTATAAAAACTCAACAGCCCAGATGCTCTACACTCCTGCAGAGATTGGCAAGGGAGGTGAAATCAGCAGCATAGCGTTCAAGGTGGCGAGTGCTTCGCCGCTGGCCACATCGGAAGTGAACATCTACCTCGGCCACAAGTCCAGCACATTCGCCAGCACGAGCGACTTTGTTGACAGCAACAATCTGACTTTGGTCTATTCTGGCTCACCTACGCTTGGGCAGTCTGCAGGATGGGAAACGCTCACCTTCAATCAAGGCGAGTTTACATATAATGGCACAGACAATCTGGTGGTCGTCGTGACAAGGAAAAGTTCGTCGTACACCAACAGCCTGAAATACTATTATTACACGGGAAGTGGATATGCCCTTTATCGCCAAAGTGACAGCGACACGAGTTATGGCGAGGTGACGGGGACAAGCAACTACACGGCATCGACCAACCGCCCAAGCGTCAGGTTTGCCATTACGGAATCGCAAGCCGCGTCCTCTGTCGTGGAAATAAACGAAGTGAATTTCCCCGATGAGAATTTCCGCAACTATCTGTTGACGGAACCTTATGGTCAAGATGGGGTGCTGACAGAAGAAGAAATACAAGGAGTCACGACTTTACACCTCGCTATTAAAGAAATCAGCACCTTGAAGGGGATAGAGTATTTTACTGCGCTGCAATCCTTGAATGCCTCCCTCAACCAACTGACCAGTCTCGACATGACGAAGAACACGGCGTTACAATATCTAAATGTTTACGAAAATCAACTGACCAGTCTTGACGTGTCAGAGAACACACAACTGACACTATTGGAGTGTGGTGACAATCAACTGACCTCGCTCGACGTGTCGAAGAATACGGCGCTAACAATATTGGGTTGTCGCTACAATCAACTGACCACGCTTGACGTGTCGAATAATACGGCGCTACAATCTCTAAATGTTTACGACAATCAACTGACCAGTCTCAATGTGTCGAAAAATGCCGACCTGACAAGCCTGGACTGTTCAAAAAACCAAATCCATGGCTCAAGCATGGACGGTTTAATTGCCAGTTTGCCACAGGCCACAACCACACGTTACATATATGTATACGACAACACATCGGGTAACGAAGGCAACGTCTGTACAAAGACCCAGGTTGCAGCAATCAAGGCCAAGGGATGGGCGCCCCAGTATTATGAAGACCTTCAATGGAAAGAATACGAGGGCAGCGAAGACGAGAGTTCCTTGTTGTTCACCGCCGAAAGCACCAATGGCGTTACTATGACCTTCAAGATTACCAACGAAGAGGCCAAGACCTGCCAAATCGGAACAGGCAACGCTGCGGCCATCGATGCCAGCACAAGCGGGAAGGTCGTATTGCCCTTGACCGCCAACGGCTATGCCGTCACGGCCATTGCCGCCAACGCGTTTGCCGGAACAAGCATCGGCGCAGTAGTTATACCCGATTGCATTACAACCATCGGAGAGAAGGCATTTTATAATTGTTCAAATCTCGACGATGTGGAGTCGTATATTGAAGAACCTTTTGCCATTGCCACAGATGTATTTACAGGGATATACAGCCGTGCTTCGCTGAGCATTCTCTATGGGACGAAAGAAAAATATCTGGCTGCAAATGGATGGGATGTGTTCTCAGGTGTTTACGATGACATGGCTATAGTCAACGACATAAGATACTCCATAAATCCTGATGAAGGCGACCAGAGTACTGCATGGGTAAATAAGTCAAGATGGAACTCATATACCGGACATGTCGTTATCCCCGCAACCTTCACCATTGCAAATGAAGCATTCACCGTGAAAGGCATAGACGACGGTGCCTTTGAGAACAGCAGTATCACCTCTGTCAGCATTCCGGCTACCGTACGTTCAATAGACGAACTTGCCTTTGGCAACTGCTCTCAGCTACAAACGGTCACGTCCTACATCACAGAGCCACAGAACTGCAGCGTGCGAAGCGGAGTATATGGTGCATTCGCCAATCTGCCATCCGATGCCGTCCTTTACGTTCCCGCCGGCACAAAAGCAGCCTATGAGGCAACAGAAGGCTGGAATGTCTTTAACAGCATAGTAGAGATAGAGCAGGAAGAGCCTGAGCCAGACACCGACATCTCGCAGATGGACAATGTCATATACGTGGAAGCTGCGGAGGGTATTGCCGACGGTCGCATGACATTCTATGTGAAGATGAAAAACAGCGTGGTGGCAGAAGGTTTCTTCTTCCGACTGTACCTGCCAGAAGGCTTCAACTTCACAGAAAACCTTGACGGAAAACTGGATGTGTCGCTTTATACGGATGAAGAACGGTTCAATAAATCTTATATTGATTTTATTGAACCCTATATTGACGATGACGGAAGTCTGGTAGTAAACGCTTTGGGTAAGAACGGTTACACCATCAGTGGCAACGACGGTAAAATAGTCAGGATAAGAGTAATGATACCTGAACATATGCCTGTAGGCAATTATCCCCTCTTGATTAGGAATGGCGCCATCTCTGACAATATGGGTTCAATGTGGCCTAGGGGTACAAAACCTGACGTAATGTGTACTCTAGCAGTGGTTGAGAAGGTGAGAGGCGATGCAAATGGCGACTCAGAACACAAGGATGTACCTGCTAAAAACAATGACGATGTTAACGCGGGAGATTATGTGACAATCTCACATTACGTTCTGGGATTACCATACGACACACTTGACATGACTGCAGCTGATGCCAACGGCGACGGAGTGGTCAACGGTGCAGATCTCACCGCCATAACACTCCTCAAGAAGAGAGGAAACGTCACACAGTCTGCCCCTCGTCGTGCCAAGAAAGTTGAAATGAGGGAAGCAGAATAGTTAATAGCAAAACGAACACATAAACTTAATATTAACATGAAAAGGAATTATTTTGTCAGTATGGCTGTGTGCATAATGACACTGATATGCAGCAATGTGCTGGCCGAGAACACGGACATCAACGGGCTAAGGCACGCCATCTATATTGATCCTGTGACCGTAGCCCAAGGTACAACGCAATACACGCTCTCCGTGAAAATGAAGAACGAGTATGAAGCCCAGGGATTCAGTTTTGCCATCTTCCTTCCAGAAGGCTTAACTTTCGCCACGACAGACGGTAACCCGGATGCGCAACTCAGCACAGAACGCACCAACAGAGAGAAGATAGATAAATTTGAACCTGTTATTCAAGATGACGGCTCACTGTATGTGAATGCTTATGCTCAAGATGGAAATGGCGAAATAACAGGCGACGACGGCGAGGTGGCGCTTGTAAAAATCATCATACCAGAAGATGCTACTGCTGGCGACTATACCATTGTTGTCAAGAACCTGTCTATCAACTTGTCTAACGGAGACGATGCCATCACAGAAGATTATGGAGTTCAAGAGATGGTGGTGTCGACCTTAACGATAGATGCAGGACAATATCTGGACGAAGACAATACCGACCCCAGCGTCATCAAAGATGCTACAAATGTAAACGTCAAAGTCAAGCGCACCATCAGCGCGGGCAACTGGAGCAGCATCTGCCTGCCGTTCGCCATGACGGAGGCGCAGGTGAAGGCGGCGTTCGGCGAGGACGTGCAGCTGGCCGACTTCACGGGGGCCGAGGTGGACGGCGACGACAACATCTGCGTCAACTTCAGCAGCGTGGCGGCCATAGAGGCCAACCACCCGTATATAATTAAGGTGGGCAGCGACGTGACGGAGTTCACGGCGGACGGCGTGGACATCAGTCCCGAGGAGGAGCCCGCCGTGGATTGCGACGAGGAGACCACCGGATCGGGGCGCAACAAGAAAACGACCTACAACAGCTTCATCGGCACATACGTGGCAGAGACCGTAGTGCCAGACTTCTGCCTCTTCCTCAGCGACAACCAGTTCTGGTTCTCCACAGGCAACACGAAGATGAAAGCCTTCCGCGCCTATTTCGACCTGGCCACGGCCGGGGCGGACTACACCACCATCTCTTCCGCCAACATTCACCTGTTTGTGGATGATGATGAGACGACAGGAGTCCGTGAGATTGAAGATGGAAGATTGAAGATTGAAAATGGTGTCTATGACCTGCAGGGCCGCCGCATGAATGGTCAATGGTCAAGGGACCGCTCGGCCGAAGGACGCTTGCAGGGCAAGAATGGTCAATGGAAGAAGGGCATCTATGTGAAGAACGGAAAGAAAGTGGTCATCAAATAATAAAGAAAGGAACTTAGTCATGAAGAAACAGTATATCTCGCCCCTGACTGTCACAGACATTCAGGAGGAACAGGAAATGTTATGCAGCTCTTACGTCAGTTCGAACATCGGCATCGGCTACGGCGGCGTGGACGATGAAGGAGCCATGGACCCCAATGCACGCTGGGGGGCAGGCAAAAGCCTCTGGGACGACGAGGAGGACTAATATGGCGCTACGACAGCCGCCGCCACACTCTCGCGAGTACGGCGGCGGCTCCATAACAGAGAGAGAGGACACACAGGAAAAGCCCTGCGTGTCCTCTCTGTTCTGCTATAGTTCTCTATGCCAACAGCTTATTTCAGCTCGGCCAAGTACTTGATGGTGCGAACCATCTGCGAGGTGTAAGAGTTCTCGTTGTCGTACCAGGCAACCACCTGAACCAGAGAGTTGCCGTCGCCGATCTTGCTGACCATGGTCTGGTTGGCGTCGAACAGCGAACCGAACTTCATGCCGATGATGTCGCTGCTGACCAGCTTCTCCTCGGTGTAGCCGAACGACTCGTTCTGAGCGGCCTTCATGGCGGCGTTGATGCCCTCGACGGTCACCTCACCCTTCACCACAGCGTGCAGGATGGTGGTAGAGCCGGTGGGAGTGGGAACGCGCTGGGCGGCGCCGATGAGCTTGCCGTTCAGCTCGGGGATAACCAGACCGATGGCCTTGGCGGCACCCGTAGAGTTGGGCACGATGTTCTGGGCACCGGCACGTGCGCGCTGCACGTCACCCTTGCGCTGAGGACCGTCCAGAATCATCTGGTCGCCAGTGTAGGCGTGCACGGTGGTCATGATGCCGCTCTGGATGGCAGCGAAGTCGTTCAGGGCCTTCGTCATGGGAGCCAGACAGTTGGTGGTGCAGCTTGCAGCGCTGATCACGGTGTCGGCGGGAGTCAGGGTCTTGTGGTTCACGTTGTACACGATGGTGGGCAGGTCGTTGCCGGCAGGAGCCGAGATGACAACCTTCTTGGCACCAGCCTTGATGTGGGCGCTGGCCTTCTCCTTAGAGGTGTAGAAGCCTGTGCACTCCAGCACCACGTCAACGTCAAGCTGTCCCCAGGGCAGCTCGGCAGCGTTGGGAATGGCATAGATGGTTATCTTCTTGCCGTCAACCACGATGAAGTCCTCACCGGCCTCCACGGTGTGCTTGTTCTCGCCGAACTTGCCGGCGAAGCCACCCTGGGCTGTGTCATACTTCAGCAGGTGAGCCAGCATCTTGGGGCTGGTCAGGTCGTTGATAGCCACTACTTCATAACCCTCGGCCTCGAACATCTGACGGAATGCGAGGCGACCGATACGGCCAAAGCCGTTGATTGCTACTTTTGTCATTGATTTTAATTTGTTTAAAAGGTTTAAGTTAACGATTTGTTATCTTTGGTTATCAATTTAAGGTTTTATCTAAAATATTCTCGTTTGCGGTTGCAAAGTTACAAATTTATTTTTACTTTTGCAGCATATTTGAGTATTAATTTATTTTAAATATCATCACAATTATTTTACTAAACACATTCAACTATGTCATTTATCAAAGAGTTTAAAGAGTTTGCCATGCGTGGCAACGTGATGGACATGGCCGTTGGTGTCATCATCGGCGGAGCATTCGGCAAGATTGTCACTTCGCTGGTCAACGACGTCATCATGCCCGTGGTAAGCGTGTTCACAGGCGGTCTCGATTTCAGCGGCCTGTACGTCTGTCTGGACGGCAACAGCTACGACACGCTGGCCAAGGCCCAGGAGGCCGGTGCCGCCGTGCTGACCTATGGTGCCTTTATCCAGAACATCATCGACTTCCTGATTATTGCCTTCTGTATCTTCATGATGATCAAGGGCATGAACAAGCTGTCGAAGAAGAAGGAGGAAGAGCCCGCCGCTCCCGCCCCCGCTCCCGAGCCATCGGCTGAGGAGAAGCTGCTGACGGAGATTCGCGACCTGCTGAAACAGAAATAAATGAACGATAACAAGGAAGCTATGCTGCGGTTAGGCTCTGAGCCTATACCGCAGCTTCTGGCTCAATATGCACTGCCGGCCATAGTGGCGATGGTTGCATCGTCGCTCTACAACATGGTTGACAGCATCTTCATAGGTCAGGGTGTTGGCCCGCTGGCAATAGCAGGCCTGGCCATCACCTTTCCTTTTATGAACCTGAGCGGCGCCATAGGTGCCGCCATAGGTGTGGGCGCCTCAACACTACTGTCGGTGCGCCTGGGTCAGAAAGACTATCAGACGGCGCAGCGCATACTGGGCAATTCGGTTGTGCTGAAGATTGTGAGCGGACTGCTGTTCGGTGCGGTGAGCCTGCTGCTGCTCGACCCCGTGCTGCGCTTCTTCGGGGCAACCGACCAGACACTGCCCTACGCCCGCGACTATATGGAGGTCATACTCTGGGGCAACGTCTTCACCCACCTCTATTTCGGCATGAATGCCCTGCTGCGTGCTGCCAGCAAGCCCCGCCAGGCCATGCACGCCACCATCTTCACCGTTCTGCTAAACACGGCACTCGACCCGCTATTCATCTACACCCTCGACATGGGCATACGCGGCGCTGCACTGGCCACGGTACTGTCGCAGATAACGGCCCTGTGCTGGCAGATACGCCTGTTCAGCAATCCGCACGAGCTGCTACACTTCCGCCGCGGCATCTACCGTCTGGACGGCGACATCGTGCGCAACATCTTCGCCATAGGTGCCTCGCCCTTTGCCATGAATGCATGCGCCTGTGTGGTTGTCATATTCATCAACACGGCACTGGTCAGGCATGGCGGCGACATGGCGGTTGGTGCCTACGGCATAGCCAACCGCATAGGTTTTCTATTCTTCATGGTTGTCATGGGCATCAACCAAGGCATGCAGCCCATAGCAGGCTACAACTATGGCGCAGGACTGCGCAGCCGCATGTTCAGCGTGCTCAGGCTCAGCATCTGCTGCGCCGTGGCCGTAATGACGGTCGGCTGGCTGGCCGGTATCTTCCTGCCCACGCAGATGGCCAGCCTCTTCACCACCGACGCCGAGCTGATACGCCAGTCGGCCCACGCCATCACACTCAACCAGATAGCCTTCCCGCTGATTGGCTTCCAGGCCGTGATGACCAATTTCTTCCAGTCATTAGGCAAGGCCAAGATCAGCATCGCCCTCTCCCTGTCGCGGCAGATGTTCTTCCTGCTGCCACTGCTTGCTATACTGCCCCCCATATATGGCACCGACGGCGTATGGTATGCTCTGCCCCTGTCAGACACGATAGCCTTTGTAATGACGACAATCGTGGCATGGGTGTGGCTCAGAAAACTATAACCTGACGACATCTCGACATGACGACATTTCAACATTTCGACATTTCGACATAACGAAAAAAAACACAGATGCCCCACATTATTATAAATATAGGCCGTCAGCTTGGTAGCGGTGGCCACGATATAGGACGTATGCTGGCAACAGAGTTCGGGGCCGCATACTACGACCGCGAGCTGCTTAACCTGGCGGCAAAAGAGAGCGGTTTTGCTGAGGAGTTTTTCGAGATGAACGACGAGCGCAAGGGATTCCTGAAGTCGCTGTTCCACATGCGCACACCGCACGTAAGCGACGTCAGTTTCTACCAGTGTGACTTCTCGCAGGAAGGGCTGTTCAAGTTTCAGAGCGAGGCCATCCGCAAGGCTGCCAGCCAAGGGTCGTGTGTCTTCGTGGGCCGTTGTGCCGACTATATCCTGCGCGACATGCCACTCACGACCAACATCTTCATCACGGCCGCGATGGACTTCCGCATACAGCAGGTCATGGCCAAGCAGCGATGCACAGCCGACGAGGCCAGGCACAAGATAGAAAACGGTGAGAAGGCCCGGGCTTCATACTACAACTACTACACGGGCAAGCGATGGGGAGCGGCAGAAAGCTACGACCTGTGCGTCAGCTCTTCAACGTTGGGTCTCGAGCAGACCAGCCATCTCATTGCCACATACATCAGGCAGCGCTTCAGCCTAAACTAACATGCACTATCCGTTGGTATGTTGGTATGTTCACATTGCCTCTGCAAAATTATTCTCCGAATCGCTTGGCGGTTCGGATTTTTCTTTCTACTTTTGCAGCCGTACATCAGTGACCCACACGTATATACAAGATGACAGAGAAAAGCAAATATGTACGCTTCGACTGGGCCATCAAGCGCAT
>FLNV01000629.1_pt1 | contig 10624 bp, 12 predicted proteins | sample 1140351 | NCBI WGS metagenome assembly FLNV01 (sample SAMEA3878207, study PRJEB12797) | bioreactor metagenome | biome: Moose rumen | place: Sweden | collected 2011-10 | reverse complement strand
TATGCGCTCATCAACCTCGACGAGTTCGATGCCATGTCGAAGTCGCAGCAGCCCATCCTGAAGTACCTGCTCTCGAAGCACGATGTGAAGTTCCGCCCGCCTTACGGCAAGACGATGGAGGAGCGCCAGCGCTTCGCCTCGTTCATCGCCACGACCAACAACCGCCGCCCGCTCGTAGACCCGACAGGCTCGCGCCGCTTCATCTGCGTCTATGCCGATGAGATCGACAACTCGGGCACCATCAACTACGATCAGCTTTACGCCCAGCTCTATGCTGAACTGCAGCAGGGCCGCCGCTACTGGTTTGAGGACGAGGAGAACCAGCGCATCATACAGCAGAACGACCAGTTCCAGCGCGTATCCAGCTACGAGGAAATGATTCAGCGAACCTATCTGCCACCAAGCGAGACAGACAGCGATGCCGATTTCATCTTCCTACAGGATATCATGAAGCACCTGGCCAGGTCGTTCCCTACTTTCGTGATGAGCAACAATACGGATAAGGAAGTCGGACGAAGGTTGACGCTTATGGGTTATGAACGCAAGCATCAGACAAAAGGCGCATCCTATCGGATGAAGGAGAGGTAGCCGGCTAAAGTAAAACAACTTGTTTTACTACCATCGGAAGCATCTTTATATACTGAATAAATGCCTCTAATGAATGTAAAACAAGTTGTTTTACTTCAAGAGAAACGCTATGACGTTTCGAAAAATAACGTCATAGCATCTAACTACCTACTAAACAACGGATTAGTAATGGTTATGATATTAAACTAAAAAACTTTTATAAAAAAATGGCAGTACATATCAAGTTGATTAGGAACAACATCAAACGCAGCAGTTCGTATGGAAAATATTTCGCAAAGACTGTCAGTCAGGGCGAGGTGACATTGAAGGAGATAGCGGCAGAAGCCTGTCGTAACAGCGGGTTTTCCGAAGGTGCCGTCATTGGTGTGACGACGGAACTTCAGGAGATTCTCAAACACCGACTTGCTGAGGGACAGACCGTGGTACTCGACGGCATAGGGCGGTTCAGCCTCCGAGTGGAGAGTATTGGTGTCGATGACCCCAAGGAGTTCAACATCCGGCGGCATATCTCTCGGATCGTCTGCGGTTTCCTCCCTGCCGGGCGTCGCATCCAGGGCCGTCATATCCTCTACGATGTCTGCGACGGTGTGAAGGCCGTCTGGCAGAAAGGCTTCAAGCCGTAACAGAAATCAAAATCAGCAAAATTAGACTCAAAATCTGCAATCCGACTCTCAAAATCTGCAAAATTAGTCGCAAAATCTGCAAAATCTTTCGAAGCAGGCATTATTTTCTTTTTTTATTTGTAACTTTGCAGCCGATTTTGATTTAAACATGACAGATGCTGATCAGGTTCGCTTGACCGAAGGCGAAGCCAACATAAAGACGCCCGGGCTGGGGGGGGTAATTGTTAACCCCTCCCCAACTTGCGTTTTTGAGGGAGATACCAACACACCCGCAAATTCAAAATCGTTAAGGCAGAAAGCAGTCAAGGGGGTGGCATGGACTGCACTTCAAAGATACTCGACGATGCTGATTCAGTTCATATCGGGTATCATCTTGGCACGACTGCTCACCCCTTACGACTATGGCTGCATTGGCATGCTGATGATATTCATGCTTCTGGCAGAGTCGTTCATCGATGGAGGGTTCGGTTCAGCACTTATTCAGAAGAAGCGTCCTACTCAGGCAGACTATTCCACTATCTTCTTCTGGAATTTGAGTATGGCTGTGGTACTATATGCCGTACTTTTCCTGTCGGCTCCGGCCATTGCACTATTCTATGGCATTCCCCTGTTGAGCGACATCCTAAAAGTTCAGGGGCTGGTCTTGTTCATCTACGCTTTCAACATTGTTCAGCGTAATCAGCTGCAGAAGAAGCTCAACTTCAAGGTTCTTTCCATCGTTACCATCCTGACATCGCTGACAGCCCTGACGGTCACCATCGTCATGGCCTGGCAGGGTTTTGGCGTCTGGGCGTTGGTTGCACAGAACATGCTCACGGCGGCCATCCCCTCCGTCGTGTTCTGGTTCTATGTGCGGTGGCGGCCCCAGTGGACGTTTTCGTGGCAGTCGTTCCGCGAGCTGTTCAGTTTCGGCTTTTATATGTTCCTGACAAACCTGCTGAACCAGTTTGGCCAGCAAATCCAAGGACTGCTGATTGGCAAGTTCTATGATGCCTCCACCATGGGCTACTATTCCAAGGCCAACGCCACGGAGCGGCTTTCCTCTACCAGTATTTCAAAAGTGATGTCGCAGGTAACCTATCCGCTCTATGCTGAGGTGCAGGACGACAAGACGGCCTTGGGCAGCATCATCAAGAAGATTACGATGACCGTGTCCTACGTCACTTTCCCGCTGATGTTTGTCCTCTTGCTCTGCGCCAAACCGCTGTTCATACTGCTCTATTCTGACCGATGGGCAGACAGCGTACCTTATTTTCAGGTGTTGTGCATTGCAGGCCTTGCTTACAGCTTGCAGTCGGTGAACTATCAGTCGGTAGCCGCAATCGGCAAGAGCCGCACGATGTTTGTCTGGACTTTCGTCAAACGAGCCATGGGCATCGTCTTTGTCGTTGCCGGCTTGCTGCTGGCAGGTATGAAAGGTCTGCTGGTGGGCATGGTGCTCAATACGTGGTTCTCCTATTTCATCAACATCTGGCTGGTGTCCCGACATATCGGCTATCGCTGGTACAAACAGCTTCTCGACATTACACCCGTGCTGGTAGCATCCTTGGTAGCTGCTGCCGCGACATACACTGTTGGAGCATTCTGCTCGCTGCCGCTCTATGCCGACGGGGTGCTGAAGTTTGCACTCTTCATGGTGCTCTATGCTGGCTGGTCAGTGCTGTTCCGTCCCGAGGCTTATCAGTTGTTTTGTGTGGCGGCAAAGCCCATTACGAAGAAGTTAAAACGTAAAATAAATAAGAAATGAGTCTATTGAAAGATATTAAGATTTGGCTGACAGATCTGCTCTGCATCAGCAATTATGACCGCAAGGCTGAACGGAAGTTCTGGAAGATGCGCCGCCTCTACGAAAAGGGCGGCTACATCAACCGCAAGCGTGCCAAACGCATGGAGAACAAGTTACAAGAGAAATACCAACTGAAAATACCATGCACAGTGAAGATTGGTAATAACTTTGAGATACGTCACCCGATGGGCATCCGCATCGGCAAGACGGCAGAGGTGGGAGACAACTGCAAAGTCTATCCCTTCTTTAACGCAATAGCCTCTGTGAAGAACGACAGGGAACTTATTCTTAATCGCACCCGTTGGCACGCCAAGTTCGGCAATGACTGCCTCCTCGGAGCCAAGGCCACTGTCATTGGTCCTATCACCATTGGCGACGATGTTGTTATCGGAGCATGCGCTATTGTCACTAAAGATGTGCCCTCCCATAGCGTTGTAAAGGGACTGAACCAAATTCGCCCTAAGCGACCTGAAGAGATACCTGATAAGTACAAGCAGACACAAAAATGAAAAAATACAAGATAGGATATACACAGGGAACATTCGATATGTTTCATATTGGCCACCTGAACCTTCTTCACCAGGCAAAAGAGCTTTGTGAAGATTTGATTGTCGGCGTGAATACTGACCAGTTGGTGAGTGTCTATAAGCACAAGCAGCCCGTAGTCAACGAGCACGACCGCGCTGCCATCATCGGCGAACTGCGGTGCGTGGATAGTGTGGTACTTTGCGACACGCTCAGTAAGACTGATGCTTGGCAGCGGCTTCACTTCGACGCCGTGTTCATCGGCAGCGACTGGAAAGGCAACGCACGTTGGCAGCAGACGGAGCGCGACCTGCAGCCATTAGGAGCCGAAGTGGTGTATCTGCTTCACACCGACGGGGTGAGTTCGTCGCTCCTACGGGAAAAAGAAACAGAGAAAATTGAAGATTAACGCATGAAGATTACTGCCATTATTAGGAAATGGGTGCGTAAGAGTTACATGTATCTTTGCTACATGACGCGACCACGGAATGAGAAAACTGTCTATTTCGCCTCGTTCCGAGGCCAGTACTCCGACAACCCCCGCGCCATCAGCGAGTGCCTGCACCGCATGGCCCCAGAAGTGAAAATTGTATGGCTGATCAAACCTCAGTTCCAAAAATACGTGCCCAACTATGTCACCATTGTGCCTCCCAAACCCCGCTTAGCATTGAAGGCACAGGCACGGGCCAGCGTTTGGGTGCTGAACTACACCTACCGAAAGCATCTCGGAGTATATAAAGGTTTGGATAACTTTTATATCCAAACATGGCATGGTGATAGAGGACTTAAAACTATCGGGTATTTGACAGGAAAGGGCAGTAAGAATGATATCGATGGGCATGTTTTGTCAGAATGCGACCTATTTGTAGCTGCTTCGAATTATGGGGTAAGGAAAGCTCGTCAAGGACTACTTTATAAAGGAGAGTTTATCGTAGAGGGCATGCCTCGTAATGACAAATTGGTAAACATCAATAAACATAATGAAGAGGCGACTCAAGTGAAGCAACATTTGGGAATAGGTAGAGAAGTGAAGGTTTTGCTATATGCTCCGACATTCAGAGACGAGAATCGAAACCAACAATGTAGCATCGACATTGCAGCGACATTGACGAATTTGGAGACCTGCGGAGAGCGGTGGGTGTGCTTGGTACGTTCTCATTCACAATCAAACGGAATATCCATGAATCCAGACAATACTGCTTACCTTGACGTAACTTCATATCCCGATATGGCAGACCTGTTGTTAATAACCGATTTGCTTATTACCGACTATTCCAGTTGCGCAGGCGATTTTCTTCTTACTGGTAGACCTCTAGTGTTAGTGCATTTCGATAGGATAGATTACGAATCCCAAGATCGTAATCTTTGGGTCAATCCAGATGAGGCAGGCTACCTTGTAGCAAAGAATCAGGGGGAACTGAATCAAATCCTTTCCAATCTTTATTCGTACGACCACCAAACTATAGCCGACAAGGTAAACAGTTTCTATGGAACTAAAGAGACGGGGCATTCATCGGAGGCTGTTGTCCAAAGAATTCTCAAAAAAATAAATGTATAACATAAATGGTTCGCGGAAATCTCCCCAATACAATATGGTTCTGTTAACACGGATTATCACAAATCAAATACAACATTACAGAATAGATGAAAGATTTCTACAGTTTTGACGAATACAATATACCACTATCCATAAAGGCTTTGTTCTGGGGCCTCTATATGGTCGTGTTCGTCTATGCTGTATGGAAGACGCTGGTCGCTACACCAAGGAGCAAACGAAACGTAGAAGTCAGCCAGCTGTTTATACTCTATTTCGCGGCATACGCCGTATTCTATTGCGTGAACCCAGACTATTTCAGATACCGTGAATGGTTGAACTATCCATACTTAATGGATTTTCATAAAGAGCAAGTCTATGCCTTTCTTATCATGTTCTGCCGATCACTACCCTTTGAATATCCCTTCGAAGTGTTTCGGCTGATTGTCTGGGGTGGAGGGCTGCTGATAGTCTTATTCACAGCCAAAATGTACCGCGACCTTCTGAAACCAGGACTGGTAATGCTGCTCCTATTTGTCTTGTTCAGCGGTATATACTGCTATGCCCGTGCCTCGCTGGCCATGGCTGTATACTCTATGGGAATCTGCACCTATTTGTGGGGGAAGAACCGTAGGAAAAAAATATTAGGGATAGCGTTGGCTATTAGTTCCTATTTCTTCCACCATGAGATGATTATCGGCATAGCAGCACTGCCTGCCCTTTTCTTACCTTTTGAAAAAAAACAATCAAAATACTACTCATTGTTTCTGTTGGCCATCATCATCGGGGGAATTACTTACATTAACGCTAATCTTTCACTTATGGAAAGTATTTTCGGTAATGATGAACTGACCAGTAAGATGGAAGAATTCAACAATCAGGAACAAGGCGTGTTCAGAATGAGTACTTTCGTTAAATATTTTGCCGTTTTCTACCCTTTTTTACTTATCACTACCATTTTTTACCGATATAAGAAACTCCCTAAACCCATTGCCGGGATTTTCCGCATTACTTTTGCCCTCATCATAGCAACAGCGGCTTTTTTCGTGGTGTCAGGTTCACGCAGCACCTATACTTATCGCGTGATGTATATCACGATTATTCCCCTCTCCATTCTGATTACTTATTGTTACAACCAAGGCTTGTTCAAGAAGTATCAGTTTGTCATCATACTAATCCTTGCTCTTTTGTCAAACAGTGTCCGACTCATCAATGCTACATAATATGATTGTAAGTCTCATCATAATCCTAAGTTGTTTGTTCGCCTCGCTGAGCGGCGAAGCCAGCATAATATCTTCTGATGGAGGATACATTGCCAATGGACGCTTTGTAATACCTGAGGGGAATCACATTGTCAAGATTACGAAGGAAAAAGGAGCCTGGCTAATTGTTGGAGACAACACTGAGTTGGTCATCGATGGTAACATCCGGTTGGAAGGCAACGGCTTCAGTAGCTGCGACATCATCAGGGTCACTGGTCGCAACGTGCGCATAAAAGGCAAGGGAAGCATCGTCGGTGACCGAGATACACACAAAGGAAAGAACGGGGAATGGGGAATGGGCATCAGACTGCATGGTGCCACAGATATTACTCTGAGCGGTCTGACCATCAAAGACTGCTGGGGCGACTGCATATACGTCGGCGGTAAGAGCAAAAATATCAAGATAGACAACTGTGTGCTACGTGGTAGTCGCCGACAGGGTATCTCGATTACCAAGGCCGACGGAGTGACAGTCAGCAACTGCCGCATAGCAGACATTAGCGGCACGAATCCCCAATACGCCGTTGACATTGAGCCAAACAAGCATTGTGTCGTTGACAATGTGCTCATCAGGAATGTCACCGTGACAGGCTGCGAGGGAGGATTCCGTGCACTTATCGGCAAAAAGGCTTTTGGAAACGCTCGCATAGGCAAAGTGGAGATTCGCTATAGTCATGTAATGGCGAAGACGAGACACACCCTGCACTTTGCTGGCTGTGAACAGGCGATAGTAAGTGACTGCATCATTGAAACGCGTAAGGGTGAGCGACCTATCCTCTCCCGGCACGTGGGCACCATGACGGAGAAGAGCAATAAGGTGATTTACAAATAAAGAAGATGAAAGATAACAATTGTAACATAGACATCGTCATTCCCTGGGTAGACGGCAGCGACCCAGAGTGGCAACAAGAGTTCCGGAAGTATCGGTCTCTCGCAAACGGTCGTGACGACAACTCAGAGATACGCTATCGCGACTGGGACAATCTGCAATACCTGTTCCGTGGTATTGAGAAGTATGCGCCCTGGGTGCGTAAGGTGCATTTCGTTACCACAGGACAGAAGCCCAAATGGCTGAACATGAATGCGCCTAAATTAAACTTCGTCCGTCATGAGGATTTCATCCCCAAAGAATGGCTGCCAACATTCAGTGTCCGCCCGATAGAGCTGAACCTGCACCGAATAGAGGGGCTGTCGGAACAATTCGTTTATTTCAACGACGACTATTTCCTGTTGCGTCCTGTCAAGCCTGAGCGTTTCTTCAAAAATGGTATGCCCTGCGACATGGCCGTACTTGACACACTGCCCATGGGCGGTCCTCGCGGCCACATGCTGATGAACGACATGAACGTGGTGATTGGCCATTTCCGAAAGAACAGCGTGCTGAAAAGTAATCTCTGGAAATTCATAAACCCTCTGTATGGTAGCCAGTTGCTGCGCTCCATTCCGCTGATGCCTTTCTCCGTTTTCCCCGGATTCAGAAACCACCACATGCCGCAGGCTTTCCTGAAGTCTACGTTCCAAGAGGTATGGGAGGTTGAGGAGCCGTTGCTCCGCGAAGTGTCAAGCCACCGTTTCCGCGACATCACCGACGTCAACCAGTACATGTTCCGCTTTTGGCAGTTCATGACAGGGAGGTTTCATCCAGCCAATATCGTCAAAGGAACGTGCCGATATACCCTGTCTGACCGCGATGCAGACAAACTTGCTGCAGCTATCAAGGCGCAGAAAAGTGACATTTTAGTGATGGCCGACTCAGAGAAAGTATCCGACTTCAATGCGCTGGTCGCTAAAGTCAACACGGCGTTCGATACCATATTGCCTGAAAAATCATCATTTGAATTATAAAGTAACAAATATGGAAAAGAAAAGAATTGCATATCTCGATGCTATCAAATGTCTGGCCATACTGATGATGTTAGATGTCCATATATTGGCTGGGAACGGATTCAAGCCATACGATTCATTGGTGGGGCAGATGATTTATGCCCCCATATTGCCACTTTTTTTCTTCGTAAGCGGATTCTTGGCATATAAACAGAGTATAAATGTCAAGGATTGTTGGAACAATATCCGACGAAAATTTGCGTTCCTTGTCATCCCAGCATTGGTGTTCCGTGTTGGACTGGATTTGATGAGTCACCACAATCCGCTCCGCTTCCTTACGGAAGGCATGCATGGTTATTGGTTCACGGTGGTCCTGTTCGAGTGTTTCCTACTTTACTATCTAATCACGCTTGCCATCAAAAACGAGAAATGTAGAATAGGTGTGTTGCTGCTCTTTTCGCTGGCTGGAATCGGAATGTTGGCTCTCGACAAGGGTTTTGGCCCCGCTATTTTCGATCTGCGCCGCCTGACCAAGTACTTCCAGTTCTTTGTCTTGGGCACACTGGCTATGAAATATCGCCCGAAATATGAGGCACTGATGAACAACGAAACGGTGAAAGCCGTACTCCTCGTGTCGTATTTCTTGGTGCTGTTTTCGTTGACCTACGACATGCCTTCGATTCTGCACCATTTCTTGCGCGACGTGGCTCTGCGCTATTTCTCCACCTTTGCCATCGTCTCGTTCTTTGTCTGCCATGCCAACAGCTTTCAGCGGGAAACAAAGTTCAACTCTTTAATCAACCATATCGGTCAGAACTCTTTGGCCATCTATCTGCTGCACTATTTCTTCCTGCCCCATTTCGACCCCCGGCCTGACTGGCTTGCCGAACTTAATATTGTGACAGTCAATCTGCTGTCGATGCTTTACACCGTGGCGATAACAGCGCTCTGCCTGCTGTTCATCAAGTTCCTCTCCAATAGTAAGTACATCAAAAAATACGCATTAGGCAAAAAATAGAAAAACGATATGAAGATAGCCATTAACTGCCAGTTCTGGATTCTGCGTGGAGGCGGTGGAATAAAGGAATACATCGCCAACTTGGTCAACCACCTGGAGCAGGTAGACCATGAGAACGAATATGTGCTGTATGTATTGGAAGACCAGTTTGAGAATGCAAAGGCCAAGCTGCCCGCAAGGTTCAAACTGAAGGCAATACCCTATCGCCGTAATCCCGTGTCAAGAATCATGCGCAGCCTCTTTGCACAAAGTTTCTGGAGCCGGGAAGAGCAAGAGGAGGGTTTCGACGTGTTCCATTCGCCGTTCTTCCATGCTCCTAAAATGAAGAAGGCTCGGGTCGTGATGACAGTACATGACCTGAGGCTCTACAGATACCCAGAGACTTACCCCTTCCTAAGATACCAGTTTCTGAAGAGGGCGGTAAAGAAATCTATAGAAAGGGTTGACAAGATTATTGCCATCTCACAATTTACGAAGGACGAAATGATTGACACCTGCGGGGTCAACCCAGACAAGGTGACCGTCATACACGAGGCCATCAACCGCTCGTTCTTCTGTGCAGATGCCATCGCCAATTACTCCCCACCCCAGGAATATGCGTATCTGAAGGGCTGCCGGTTCCTGTTCTGTCTGAGCCAGATAGAGCCGAGGAAAAACCATGCAAGGCTCATCAAGGCATTCTCCGCCATCAAAGCCATGGATGGATATGACGATTTGAAGCTTGTGCTTGCCGGTCAGCAGTTGCTGAATGTAGGCCCTGTATTGAAACTCATCGCAGAGACGAAAGACGTGGTCTATCTGGATTATGTTCCGACGGAGATGATGTTGTGGCTCTATCAGAATGCCTCCCTGTTTGTCTATCCTTCCTACTATGAAGGATTCGGATTCCCGCCATTGGAAGCAGCCAGCCTTGGCACAGTGTCGGCTGTGGGTAATGTTTCGTCAGTACCAGAGGTCTGCGGCGATAGTGCGTTCTATTTCGACCCTTACGATGTGGACGACATGAGCCAAGTGATTGCCACTGCGCTCAGCAACGAAGCCTTGATAAAAGAGAAGAAGACAAAACTCGAGACCCAGTTAGGCAAGTTCTCGTGGGAGAAGAACGCAAAAGAAACTGTAAAAGTATATATAGAAAATGAGTGATTCAAAAAAGACAACGCTGACATTCCGCCTGCTGAAGAAGCTGCACCTGATTACCGACGAGGGGAAGCACGGGCACATCAACCCCTTCTCGCTGGTGGTTTTCGCCTTTAGCACGCTGTGGCGACGCCTCATATTCAACTATGCATACAAGGCATACATCCTGGAGTTTCTTTACAAGAAGCACCTGCGACCTGCCATCTGGAGAGCATTGGGATGCAAGGTTGGCAAGAATGTGCATATCGGGCATCAGGTAAGGCTTGACTTCGGAAATGCAGAGAGGATTACAGTGGGGGATGATGTGGTTATTGCCAACGGTGTCAC
>FLNV01000306.1_pt1 | contig 10633 bp, 8 predicted proteins | sample 1140351 | NCBI WGS metagenome assembly FLNV01 (sample SAMEA3878207, study PRJEB12797) | bioreactor metagenome | biome: Moose rumen | place: Sweden | collected 2011-10 | reverse complement strand
GGATGCAGCAGAGGGGATTCGCATTCTCGCCAGACTCATACATGCAGCATGAGCTCGAGGCGTCATTCATCTACGAGGACACACCCGACCAGGTGAAGGCCACAAGGGAGGTCAAGGCGGACATGGAGAGCGAACGACCGATGGACCGCCTCATCTGCGGGGATGTGGGATTCGGAAAGACGGAGATTGCGGTCAGGGCGGCATTCAAGGCGGCGGCCGACAGCAAGCAGGTGGCTGTGCTCGTGCCGACTACCGTGCTGGCTTACCAGCATTTCCATACCTTCTCGCAGAGACTCAAGGACTTCCCCGTGAAAGTGGACTACCTCACGAGGGCAAGGACCACGAAAGAGCTGCATGCCATCATGGATGAGCTCAGGGATGGCAGGATAGACATCATCATCGGCACACACAAGCTCATCGGAAAGGACGTGAAGTTCAAGGACCTCGGGCTACTCGTCATCGACGAGGAGCAGAAATTCGGGGTGAGCGTGAAGGAGAAACTCAGGCAGATGAAGGTGAATGTCGACACGCTCACCATGACGGCTACACCCATTCCGCGAACACTCCAGTTCTCACTCATGGGGGCGCGAGACCTCAGCGTCATCAGCACGCCGCCGCCTAACCGATACCCCATACAGACGGAAATACATGTGATGTCACCGGAAATCGTGGCTGAGGCCATCAACTTCGAACTCAGCAGAAACGGACAGGTGTTCTTCGTCAACAACCGCATCAGCGACCTTGCGTCCCTCAAAGCCATGATTGAGAGGAGGGTGCCCGATGCAAGGGTCTGCGTCGGACATGGAAGAATGGAGCCCAAGGAGCTGGAGAAAATCCTCCTCGACTTCATCAACCACGACTACGACGTGCTCCTGTCTACCACCATCGTGGAGAACGGTATCGACGTGCCTAACGCAAACACCATCATCATCAACTCGGCTCATAACTACGGGCTCAGCGACCTGCACCAGATGAGGGGGCGCGTGGGACGCGGCAACAAGAAGGCTTTCTGCTACCTGCTTGCTCCTCCACTTGCCGGACTGCCCGAGCATGCGAGAAGGCGGCTCCAGGCCCTGGAGAATTTCTCCGAACTGGGCTCCGGACTCAACATCGCCATGCAGGACCTCGACATACGAGGGGCGGGAAACCTCCTCGGAGCCGAACAGAGCGGATTCATTGCTGACCTCGGATATGAAACCTACCAGAAGGTGCTGGCGGAGGCGGTCAACGAGCTCAAGGCGGAGGAATTCGCCGATGTCTGGGCCAACCAGGAAGAGAACAGCGGCGAACCGGCGAAGAAAAAGCGGATTGACTACGGAATCAACTTCGTGGATGAATGCAATATCGAGACCGACATACCGGCCTCTTTCTCTGAGACCTATATCCCCACCAGCGCGGAGAGAATGTCGCTCTACCGGGAACTTGACGGGCTCAAGCAGATGCGTGACCTCGAGGAATACAAAAAACGGCTCATCGACCGCTTCGGACCTCTACCGCCTGAAGGAGAGGAACTCCTCAGGATCATGCCGCTCAAGCAGCTGGCATGCCGACTCGGAATCGACAGGGTCATACTCAAGCAGAAGACCATGTTCGCCTATCTGGTCGAGAATCTCGAGAGCCCTTATTACAAAAGTGCCACTTTCGGAAAACTCCTCACTTTCGCCACGCAGTATCCACGCCGATGCAAACTCATCGACGGAAAGAGACGCTCCCTGCGTATCGACAGCGTCGACACAGTCAAAGCTGCACTCGATATCCTTACTGAGATGAACAACATCGAGCCTTAAAGAAATGATGCGATGAGCCTTCCGGCTTTCTCGCTTCTCGTATCTTTAAACTTTAAACTTTAAACTTTAAACTTTCAACATTCAACTTTCAACATAATAATCCCCCCTTTTGCGTTTTTTTCATATTTCATTCATGATTCTTCGCATAATTTTCGTAACTTTGCACTTTGATTCGAATGAAATAACTTTTTATGGCTAATAATCTCCAACATACTAACGAGCAGTTCCAGCAGGAATTCAGCAGGTGCAGAGAGCTCTTTGTCAAGAAACTGAAGGACTATGGAGCGGCATGGCGGATTATGAGACCATCGTCCGTCACTGACCAAATCCTCATCAAGGCCAACCGCATCAGGAGCCTCGAAATCAAGAAGGAGGCACTGGTGGACGAGGGCATTTATCCCGAATTCCAGGGTATCGTCAATTACGGCATCATCGCACTCATACAGCTTGAACTGGGATTTGCCGACAAGACCGATCTCGGAAACGAACAGGTGCTTGAACTTTACGACAAGTATGCCAAAACCACGCTCGAACTCATGAAACGCAAAAACCATGACTACGACGAGGCATGGAGAGCCATGAGGGTCAGCAGCTACACTGACCTTATCCTCATGAAAATCTACAGGACAAAGGAGATTGAGGCCAACAACGGTGAGACTCTCGTCTCAGAGGGAGTGGATGCCAACTACATGGACATGATCAACTATTCCATATTCGCACTGATTAAGATGGACGAGGAAAATGGAGCATTCTGAACCAAATAACGAAATAAAACAACCCGAAGCCGAGGAAATCATCCAGGAATCCCCAGTAAACCAGGAAGCTCCGGAAAACCCGGAAACCCCGGAAATACCGGAATCTCCGGAAATACCGGAATCCCCGGAAAGCCAGGAATCCCCGGAATCCCCGGATTCTTCCGTTGACCCAGCCGACGAGGAAACGATCATCGAGGAAAAGGCAAGGCGGAAACGGGAGCGACGCAGCAGGGCCTGGTTCATCGCCAAGTATGTCCTGGTCAACGTATGCAGGGCTGTGCTGGCGTTCACATTCCTTTTCTCCGCATTCACCAAGGCGAACGATCCCGTGGGGCTGGTCATCAAGCTCAGGGATTATGCCGGAGCTCTCGGGATGACGGCTATTCCTGACTACCTGCTCTACGTCCCGGCGATTCTGCTCACTATCATTGAGACCGTTCTAGGTATCTACCTCTTCGTCGGAGTCAAGAGAAGAAGAAGGGTGGCGGCTCTAGCCACACTCTTTATGATGGTCATGACAGCCGTCACCATCTGGATTGCCGTTAAGAACCCCGTCAGCGACTGCGGATGCTTCGGCGACGCCGTCATTCTCTCTAACAACCAGACACTTGTCAAAAACATCATTCTGCTGGCGATGGCTGTCTTCATCACTGCCAACCATAAGATGATGTTCAGGCTTATACACCGGGACTGGAACTGGATTGTCACAATACCTGTCGTAGTAGGTGCCGTGGCGCTCTTCTCTTATTGCACATACATGCTGCCCATCGTCGACTTCCTGCCCTTCGCGGAGGGGACGGACCTCAGACAGACGGTCAAGACAGGGGATGCGCTCGACATGAACTACAAGGTGTCCATCGTCTATACCAACGGGACCGACACACTGCTCCTGGCGCCGGAGGACGATGACCCGGACTCTACTGTCTGGAAATATGTGGAGACTAGGAACGAACTGCTCGAGGACCGTCTCGACGCAACTACCCAATTCTACGTGGTCGACCAGGACGGGGACGACATCACGATTGACTTACTCGAAAACGAAGGATACGCTTTTGTCGTCACCGTGCCGGATCTCAAGCAGACGGCGGTCGAAATATCTGGATACCTCAACGACCTCTATGAATACTGCAACCGATTCGGGTATCAGTTCTATTTCATCGCTAATGCAGCGGATGAAGACACCAAGCATGCGTGGATTCGTGATACAGCGGCACAGTATCCCATCTGCGAGAGCGACGACAGGACCATCTGGCAGATGGTGAGAGACAACCCGGGGCTCATGCTCATCGACTCGGGAAAAATCATCAAGAAATGGAGCCGGATCGGATTCCCCATCATCGACTACAAGAAGGAGCTGCAGCCGGACTACATCCAGCAGCTTATCCTCTCAAAGCGATATGCGGCAAAACCGCTACGGTTCGACCAGTAAGCAGACTGTGAGGGATAAGTTCATTCATGAGACTGAAGCAACGATACCTCGAAGTGTCAAGGCAACGATATGCCAAAACTCAGTCGCATGGCACTCTCAACCATCAACTCTAAACTCTCAACTCTAAACTATAAATATTAAGTAATCATGAGAAAGAAAATTGTAGCAGGAAACTGGAAGATGAACAAGAATCTCCAGGAAGGCATTGAACTTGCCAAAGAACTGAATGAGGCACTTGCTGCCGACAAACCTAACTGCGACGTGGTCATCTGTACCCCGTTCATCCACCTGGCAAAGGTGTCTGACATCATCGACCACAGCGTCATCGGACTTGGTGCCGAGAACTGCGCTGACAAGGCCAAGGGTGCTTTCACCGGAGAGGTGAGCGCAGAGATGGTGAAGTCTACAGGCGCTGAGTACGTCATACTCGGACACTCTGAGAGACGTGAGTATTACAACGAGACTCCCGAAATTCTCAAGGAGAAAGTGCTGCTTGCACTCGAGAACGGACTGAAGGTCATCTTCTGCATCGGAGAGAGCCTGGAGCAGAGAGAGGCTAACCAGCAGAACGAGGTGGTGAAGGCCGAGCTCGAAGGTTCTGTGTTCAACCTCTCTAAGGAGGACTTCGAGAAGATCGTCATCGCATATGAGCCTATCTGGGCTATCGGTACAGGTAAGACCGCTACCAGCGATCAGGCTGAGGAAATCCATGCCTACATCCGTTCGGTCATCGAAGAGAAATACGGAAAAGAGACTGCTGAGAACACTTCCATCCTCTATGGAGGCTCATGCAAGGCATCAAACGCGCCTGAACTCTTCGCTAAACCTGACATCGATGGTGGACTTATCGGCGGAGCCTCTCTCAAATGCGCTGACTTCAAGGGAATCATCGACGCCTGGAAGAAGTAAACATCCGAAATCCTATGACATTCTACTCCGGCAACCAAGCGGCTGCCGGAGAAAAATGCCCCTTTGTTTTTCCCGTTTCTACTCCCACTTTTAATTCCATTTCTACTTTCACTTCGATCAATCATTGACCGGAATTGTATTAGATTGTACATTTAAATTCTTTAAATCGTACTTTTTTAAATCTTTAAATAATCCTATATGAGTAAACTGAATTTCATTCTTCTTGCTTTTATCGTCTTCCTGCCACTTAAACTCTCAGCGCAGGAGGAAGGTGGAGGACAAGGCTCCGTCAGCATCAGCCAGGACCAGCGACTCCAGAACATCGTGTCGGGAGAGACCCCGGTCGTGGAGCGTAAGCAAGAAGCACCCAAAACCGATAACCAGCCGGCGAAGAAGAGGACGAACTCTACCACCAAGACATCGGCACCAAGAAAAATTCAGCGAACACAAATCGTGGACGTCAAGGACTTACCTACCTTCGGAAACAGGTCAAACAATGACTTCGACGTAAGGACAGGGGCGAGAAGAAGACTGCGCGGATTCCGTATTCAGATGTTCTGGGGTAACAGTCTCAGAACAGACCAGCTGAGGGCTAAACGACTGGGCGACAAGGTCACCGGTGCTTTCCCTGAACTCAAGTCATACGTCTCCTTCCAGCAACCACACTGGAGATGCCGGGTGGGAGACTTCAAGACCAGGGCCGGAGCTGCCAGATATCTTGACAAGATGCGCAAAATCGCACCAGAGGCGATGATCGTTCGAAGTGAAATTTATGTTTATCAGTAACTAAATTTTTTACCTATGCTGTTGAAGGAAAGAATTGAGGCACTTTCGAAAAACTATGCGAATGTGCTGGACTACATCGGGGAAGACAAAAACAGGGAGGGACTCATCAACACGCCTGAACGGGTGGCGAAAAGCATGGTATTCCTCACTGCAGGATATGACATGGACCCTGTGGCGGTCATCAATTCGGCCAAGTTCAAGGAGGACTATAACGACATGGTACTCATCAAGGACACCGAATTCTACTCCATGTGTGAACATCATATTCTACCGTTCTTCGGTAAGGTACATGTGGCATACGTGCCAGACGGCGAAATCGTCGGACTCAGCAAGATACCAAGGGTCATCGACATCTTCGCGCGAAGGCTGCAGGTGCAGGAACGACTCACGGTGGAAGTGAGAAAATGCATTGAGGAGACACTCAAACCCAAGGGGGTGGCGGTCGTCGTAGAGGCACAACACCTCTGCATGCAGATGAGGGGCGTACAGAAACAAGGTGCTATCACCAGAACCATGGATGTGTCTGGCGTCTTCAAGCAGAAGGATAAACTCGAGGAATTCCTCAATGCGATATCATAGCTTTTCAAACAACACACAGCAAAAACAACAAAAATCTGTCAGTCTACCCAATAAGCTGACGGAATTTTTGTGTCTATAAGCTTCTCTGTCTATAAGGCCTCAAAACTTGTAATTCCTGTAATTCCGAAGTCCGGAAGTCTTAATCTCCATATGGCTCTTTAAACTTTAAACATTCAAATTCCAACTAAAATTGATTGACCGCCAGACTGTTGACCGCATCATCGACGCGGCAAACATATACGATGTCGTCTCTGACTATGTCACCTTGCGCCGGACTGGCTCAAGCTATAAGGGACTGTGCCCTTTCCACGACGACAAGACGCCATCGTTCTACGTCAATCCGGCAAAAGGGGTATGTAAGTGCTTCTCGTGCGGAAAAGGGGGGTCTGCCGTTGGGTTTATTATGGAGATTGAGCAGATGAACTACCCGGAGGCTCTGCGACACCTAGCCAAGAAATTCAACATCGAAATCAAAGAGGAGGAACTTACCAAAGAGGAAGTGAAAAGCCGGAACGAACGGGAGCGCATGCTCGCGCTCAACGACTGGGCTGCCTCTTTCTATCACGACTACATGCTCAACAACCCGATGGGACAGGCGGTGGGACTGGCTTATTTCCGTAGCAGGGGATTCCGCGACGACATCATTGAGAAATTCAAGCTCGGATATGCGCCTGACCAGTGGGACGCTCTCTCAAAAGCGGCATTGGCGAAAGGCTTCAAGGAAGATGTCCTCGTGGCCACGTCGCTGGCGTTCAAGAAGGACAACGGAACCATGACCGACAAATTCCGGGGTAGGGCCATGTTCCCATGGTTCTCGCTCAGCGGACAGGTCATCGGATTCGGGGGAAGAGTGCTCGATGCCAGAACCAAGGGGGTAAACCAGAAATACGTCAACTCCAGCGACTCGGAAATCTATCATAAGCTGCAGGAACTCTACGGACTCTTCCAGGCAAAAAAGCAAATCGCTAAGGAGCAGCTGGTATATATGGTCGAGGGATACACCGACGTGCTCTCCATGCATCAGTGTGGTATCGAGAATGTCGTGGCAAACTCGGGAACCGCACTCAACGATGCGCAGATCCGCCTGCTCAAGCGGTTCACGAACAACATTATCCTTATCTACGACGGTGACGAGGCGGGCATCCATGCGGCTATAAGGGGAACCGACATGCTCCTGGCACAGAACATGAACGTCAAGGTGCTCATTCTCCCCGACGGACATGACCCCGACAGCTATTCACGCCAGCATTCTGCACAGGAATTCAAGGATTACGTCAGGGATCACCAGACGGATTTCATCATCTTCATGGTCAACCAGCTTATGAAGGATGCGGGAAACGACCCTAGAAAACGTTCCCAGGTCACGGAGAACATCCTCAATTCCATCAGCGTCATACCGGATGAGATCGTCAGGTCGGCATATATCCATGAGTGCGCGGAGATGATGAACATGGAAGAGAAGATGCTCCTCAGACGATGCATAGAACTCAGAAAGTCCAACCACGAAAAAAGAGAGAAGGAACGACAGCAGGAACAGGAAAGGCGGGAAAGGCTGGAACAACGGGAAAAACAGCAGGGAAATGGCGCCCAACAGGGCGGGGAACAGCAGCAGGACGGAAGCCAGCAGAACGCTGACAGTCCCTCTGCACAGGTCACTCCAACTGAAGCAAGTCCAGCTCAGGGGGGAGAAACGGTGCCTCAGGGCAGCCAACCCTCCGGCACTACGCCGGCCGAGAGCACCGGCACCCGGCAGACGTCCCAGCAAGGCAGTACAAATCCTCCGGCTATGCCAACTTACTCAACTGCTTCTGACAAATGGGAAGCTGACCTCCTCGGGGTCGAAGACCTTATCATGCAGATGGTGGTCAGGTACGGAGAGATGTTTATCACGACGGAGGACGAGAACGGACAACAGAAGGAGGTGAGGGTGGTCAGATGGGTGCAGGACCAGCTTGACATCGACCAGATGAAGTTCGTCAGTCCGCTGTATGTGGCCATGATGAAGGATGCCCTCGAAAATGTTGACCGTCAGGGAGAGACCTGCAGCCGGATTTTCCTCTCCAGTCCGGACATGACGGTGCAGCATACCGCTTCCGAGATGCTCAACGAGAAATACAGGGTCGACAGCACATACTATACGGGAGAGGAGAGCGACAACCTGGCAGAAATCATACAACGCCTTATGCTCGATTATAAATATTATTTCGTCAGAAGGGAAATACATACGATGAAACTGCAGCTGGCGGACAAGACAGTCGCGGCCGACAGCGTCAGATACATGGAGATCCTTAAGCGGTACAAGTTCTTCACAGACATCCAAAAACAACTCGCTAAGCACCTCGGAGAAAAAATCATCTCTGTCTGAGCTCCTCGTCTCTCATGCACGAAATTATTTCATGTGTGCTCCCCATCCTCATCTTTTGAACGGCTTGCTCTATGTAGACCGCACACTACTGTCACATAATAAATACTCTATTCATTTTTCACTATTCTCTTTTCACTTTTAATGAAATTCTTCATCCTCCCTTTTCTGATGCTGGCCATTGCGGCATCTTCTCTATCATCCTGTTTTAACTGCAGCGAGGCTGCTGATGAAAAAGATAACGCGGAAACAATAACACACACACCGGTCGACACCACCAAGCAGAACATCCTCCTTATGGGGGAGTCAATGGTGGAAGGGTTGGCGAAGCCGTTCGCCAACTATTGCGCTGCCAACGGTCATGACTTTAACTCCGTCTGCTGGTACAGCTCTACCACACGGCACTGGGTCGATACCGACACGCTCGAGTATTTCCTCAATAAATTCAACCCCACTTACGTCTTCATCACCATCGGAGGAAACGAACAGTTCATTTCCAATCTTGAGTCAAGGGAAATTCTTATCAAGCAGATCCTTAAGCGGATAGGAGACCGGAAGGTTGTATGGCTCGGTACGCCTGCATGGAAGCAGGACACGGGCATCAACGACCTTACTCTCAAAATACTGGGAAAGGACCGCTATTTCGATGCCAGAAAACTGAAAATCGCCAGGAAAAAGGATGGAGCACACCCAACGCCGGAGTCGTCTTCCATGTGGATGGACTCCATAGCGGCGTGGATAAGAAGCGACAGGACCAGATACCCTATCGTATTCAATCAGTATTCCGACACCGTCAAAAACATGCACCTCAATATCCTACAGCCTATGAAGCTATGAGGGATTACTTTCTTGATTTACCTACAACCTCAAGGTGAACGGGAACTACGCCGGCACGGATCATGTCTAGCTGACGGGCGGCGGCAGGAGAAAGGTCTATCACTTTTCCTTTGCCAAACGGACCACGGTCTATCACACGCACTACCACCGACTTGCCGTTCTTCTTGTTCGTCACTCGCACTTGCGTGCCAAAAGGAAGCGTGCGGTGGGCACATACCATCGCGTTCTTGTTGAAGGTCTCGCCTGAGGCGGTTTTCCGACCGTGGGAACGGGAACCGTAATAGGTGGCCTGGCCGTCAACCACGCGCTGGGCATTCATTACCAAGTTGCTCGTCACAAACAGGACCAGCAACAACAAAATTTTTCTCATCATTTTTTTCATTCATTCAATTCTAACTGCAAATTTACGTCTTTTTTCTCTGATTTTCAAATCGAAAAACACAAAACTTCTGATTTAACATATTTTTCAACCTTTTTTACGGGATTTTTCACTAACTTTGTAAATTATTTCTGAGGTTAACAACGTCATAAACGGCAAATCTCATTTTGCTAACGTCAAAGTTAAAGCCATCCGTATGGATCTTTAATCTTTAAACTTTCAACTTTAAACTTTCAACTTTAAACTTTCAACTATTGGTCTCTATTGATAAACTGACAGTCGAGTTCGCGGCGAAACCGCTTTTCCAGGATGTCTCATTCGTCATCAACCCAAAGGAGTGCATCGCACTCGTCGGGAAGAACGGGGCGGGGAAGTCAACGCTGCTCAAAATCATAGCAGGAATGCAGAAACCTACCTCTGGAGCGGTCAATATGCAGAAAGAGGTGACGGTGGGCTATCTCCCGCAGGTCATGGTCATCGCCGATGACTCTACCGTGATGCAGGAGGCGGAGAAAGCCTTCTCACAGATGAAGGAGATGCAGTCACGGCTGCAACGGATGAACGACGAGCTGGCAGCACGTACCGATTACGAGTCCGAGGCATACCTACAGCTGGTGGAGAGATTCACACATGAGAACGAACGGTTCGATATGATGGGCGGACTCAACTACCAGGCGGAAATCGAACGCACACTCATCGGACTGGGATTCCGTAAGCAGGATTTCGACAGGCCTACAAGTGAGTTCTCGGGCGGATGGAGAATGAGGATTGAGCTGGCAAAGCTGCTGCTTGCCAAGCCGGACCTCCTTC
>FLNV01000628.1_pt1 | contig 10638 bp, 11 predicted proteins | sample 1140351 | NCBI WGS metagenome assembly FLNV01 (sample SAMEA3878207, study PRJEB12797) | bioreactor metagenome | biome: Moose rumen | place: Sweden | collected 2011-10 | reverse complement strand
AAAAAACCATTCAATAATGAATGGGAAAAAACCAATTCTTGGAAAAAATTTCACAGCATATTCCTACAAAAGACGAGAGACGAGAGTCGAGTGCAGATAGTAATTGAAGTTGAGAGCTTTTTTTCATGTATGCGAATCTCACGAATCTCACGAATGGTTACCCTGACGGGCAATAGTTTTCTTGCATGATGATTTTTTAAGCGAACACGAATAGCGCGAAGGTTTGCCCTGACGGGCAATTTTATTAGTTGAACGTGTATATCACGAATGTTTTTGTAATGATAAATCGGCATACTTGTCAAAGCAGGTTTAAAAAAGACAAAAAAACTTCTTTTCAAAAGTATAGCGATAGTGGGCATAATGATGTTGAGAGAAAGGAGTGACGGCAGAATGGCGGATAAGAATTTGAGCATTTTGAAAAGAAGAAAAAAACCATTCAATAATGAATGGGAAAAAACCAATTCTTGGAAAAAATTTCACAGCATATTCCTACAAAAGACGAGAGACGAGAGTCGAGTGCAGATAGTAATTGAAGTCGAGAGCGTTCTTTTGGTTGATGGTTGAGAGTTGTGGGGGTATAAGTGGGAAATGGCTTGGTGAGTGGGAAAAGTTGTAAAAGGAGCGACATTTGCATAAAATGAATTGTATTTTGCATTATTATTGGAATTATATTTCTAAATTTGCCGATGTTAATTTAATTTCAAACGGTTGTTAGATGGAAGTCGGATATAAAATCCAAATGCCGCATTGAGCTGAAAATCCGGGTTTCAAGAAATAAAATCCATATAATAAAAGCCATATAATTATGACAAAACACATATATCACCTGCTCTTATCCTTTACGTTTACCCTCATTGTGGTTCATGCGGGCTATTCCCAAAACTCTGCGGTTTTAAAGGCCGATAACTATTATTTCCGCACGATCGACACGGGGAAAGGCTTGAGTCAGAACACGGTCACCGCGATTATCCAGGACCGCCACGGTTTCATGTGGTTTGCCACGAAGGACGGTCTGGACCGTTACAACGGTCTGCAGTTTCATCATTTCAACAAGTATAATTCAGGTTTGAGCTGCAACTACGTGAGTGCACTGTATGAAGACAAGAGCGGCAACATATGGATCGGTACGCTTCAGGGAGTGTTCGTCTACGATCCTCAGACTGAGAAGATTCAGAGTCTTCACGACTATTCCGGAGGCAGCGTTCCGGATATTGTGAATTTCGTGTCGTCGATATCTCAATCGCCCGATGGCAACATCTATATCGGCACTTTGTCGGCAGGCCTGATTCGCTACAACGTGAAGAGCGGGCGTATTACGAATGTTCTTCCCGACTTCATTCTCGACCGCAACATCACCCATTTCTGGTTTGTTGGCGACGTGCTATATTTCAGTCTTTACAACGACAACATTTATTATTGCGACAAGAGTCAGAAGACTTATTTCCGTTTTGAGGACGAATCGGGCGATTATCCTTTTGAGGCACACATCATCGAGGACAGCCAGCTATTCCCGGGCGGCAACAAGATGTATATAAGCGGTTCTAAGGGCGTTTTTGAGGTGAATCTGAACAACGGCCACACCCGTCAGCTGCTCGGCATATATTCCCGTGCCCTGACCATCAGGAGCGGCATGTCGGTGAAGAACGGCGCCACGATTCCCACCCACGAGCTATGGATAGGCACCGATGAAGGCGTGTATATCTACCACATAGAGAGCGAGGAGATGGAGCATGTGAGCATGCCTATGATTCCCGATTCGTTCACATTGTCGGACCAGTTGTTTTATTCCATCTGTTGCGACAATGAGAACGGCATATGGCTGGGTTCGTATTTCGGCGGTGTGAATTACTTCTGCCAGTCGAACCAGCAGTTCCAGAAGTACTACCCCTCCACCCTCTACCCCGACTTCGGCCTTCACATAAGCGACATATGCCGTTCCGACGCTCAGACTCTCTGGATAGGCACAGAGGACCGCGGTTTGTTCTACATGGATTCACTGAACAACATCAGGCATATAGACGACAGCCGCATCAGTTCCTGTATCCACGGTCTGTGTGTTGACGGCAACGACCTGTGGGTTGGCAATGGTCTGGGCGGTATTGTCCGGCTCAACCTCAGCAGCAAGCAAGTGACAGGGACATACAACACTTCTGACTCCAACCATCCGCTCTTGTCGGACTACATCTTCAGCATAATGCGCACGTCGGACGGCGGCATTCAGGTGGGATGTGCATTGGGCTTGATGAATTACGACCGCGCGAGCGACCAGTTCGTGAGCGACGACCGCTTCTTCGCCCAGGTGCTGCTCGACATGCTGGAGACATCAGACGGCAGCCGCTGGTATGCCACTTATTTCTATGGACTTTTTCATGCGACAAGCAAGAGCGACACACTGATTCAATACAAGAGCACTCCCGGCAAGGCAGGTAGTCTGCCTTCGAACATGGTGATTGGCCTATATGAGGACAGTGCACATCGGCTGTGGGTGATGACCCAGGGCGGTCTTTGCCTTTATCATCCGGAGGATGACAGTTTTGAGAGCTTTGACATTGGCTCTGAACACAACATCAGCACCGTTTACCGCATTCAGGAAGACTCATCCCATCAGTTGTGGATGTCGACCAATAACGGTCTAGTATGCTATAACCCTTCCACAAAGGAACGGCGTGTATACACCACGGCAAACGGGCTGTTGAGCAACCATTTCAGCAACCATTCCGCTTTTACCGACTCAGGCGGTCAACGCATGTATTTCGGCACAACGAGTGGCATGATTTCGTTTGACCCTGCCGAATTGACGTCGCCCTCCCCTAACACTTCTCATATAGAATTATCGGACTTCATGCTGAACGACAGTCCTGTTAAGATTGGTGACGACAGTTCCCTTGACCAGAGCATCACGGAAGCCGAATCAATAGAGCTGAGTTGCAACGAGAACACATTCTCGCTGAGTGCCGCCGTGATGAGCTACCAGTCGCCGGAGGCTAATGAGATTCAGTTCCGTCTCGACGGTTTCGAGGAAGAATGGAAGACCGCCACAAACGGTGTTATCCGTTATGAGAACCTTCCTTACGGCCGCTATGAGCTTCAAGTCCGCGGTAAGGACAGCAATGGGCAGTTATGCAAGGAAGAGCGCAGGATAGGCATCCGCATCCGTCCGCCTTTCTATCAGAGCAGCTGGGCCTACCTTCTCTATCTGCTTCTTGCCGGCCTGGGAATCTACGTCATCATCAGGTTCTACAGCCGCAGGACTCAGGAGCGCTACAACTCTTCGATGCAAGAGCTGGAGCTGGAGAAGGAGCGTGAGCTCTACACTTCGAAGATCAATTTCTTCACTCATGTGGCACATGAGATCCGCACCCCACTGACCCTTATCCGCGGTCCGCTGGAGAGTATAGTGAAATCGGGTATCGGTGATGAGTCGACCCGTTCAGACCTTCAGTTGATGCAGAAGAACACCGACCGTTTGGTTCAGCTGATCAACAAACTGCTCGACTTCCGTAAGGCAGAGATCAACGAATACCGTCTGAATTTCATTTCGATGACGGTATATCCGATTCTGAACGACATCGTGTCGCAATTCACGAGTGCCGCCCAGCAGCAGGGTCTGACGATAGACGTGGAAGCCGACGAACATCTGAAGGCATCGCTCGACGAGGAGGCTTTCCGCACGATACTGAGCAACCTTCTCGGCAACGCAGTGAAATTCGCGAGCAGCACAATCCGTGTTCGTCTGCTTCAGAATGGCGAAAAGATGAAGGTGACGGTTGAGAACGACGGAGCGATTATTCCGATTGACAAGCGCAACTATATCTTCGAGCCGTTCCACCAGTTGCCGAACAGCGAGGAGGACGGCAAGACCGGCACGGGAATCGGGCTGGCACTCTCGCGCACATTGTCGGAGCTTCACGGGGGCAGCCTTCAGATGGATTCCGACGAGACGACCAACCGGTTTGTCCTCACGCTTCCTACCCACCAGAAAGACGAGTTGCCACTATATTCGGAAGCAGAAGCAGGAACTTCAGATGAAAAAACCGAAGAGGAGTCCTATGAGGAGTCGCTTCCAACCATCCTGTTTGCCGACGACAACCAAGACCTTCAGACCTATATCAAGCGCCATCTGTCGAGCCACTACAACGTAGTGGTATGCAGCAACGGCCAAGAGGCACTCGACCTGCTGTCGACCCGTAAGTTCGACTTGATTGTGAGCGATGTGATGATGCCTGTGATGGACGGTTTCGAGTTGTGCTCGACGGTGAAGCAGACACTGGAATACAGTCATATCCCGGTGGTTCTTCTGACAGCGAAGACCACACTGACCGCGCATATCGAGGGTATGCGTCAGGGCGCCGACGCATATATAGAAAAGCCGTTCTCGCCGGAGCTGCTTGAGGCCACGATTTCGAATCTTCTGACGAGCCGCAACCAGCTATACGAGCATTTCGCCCATAACCCGTTCTTCCAGAGCAAGGACATCGCAGTGAGCAGTCCCGACCAAAAATTCCTTGAGGAGATGCAGCGTGTGATCCGTGAGAACATGCAGGATCCGTCATTCGACGTGGATGCATTGGCATCGGGCATGGCCATGTCGCGTTCGACATTGAACCGCAAGACTAAGGGCCTGCTGAACCAGTCGCCGAGCGACTTCATCCGCATCGAGCGTCTGAAGCTTGCCGCATCGCTGCTGAAATCACGTGAATACCAGGTGAACGAGGTATGCTATATGGTTGGGTTCAGCACTCCATCGTATTTCTCCCGCTTGTTCCAGAATCAGTTTGGCATGCTGCCTAAGGACTTCATCAACAATTTGCCAAGCGATTAGGCATGTTGACGATAAAGAAATTCGCAAGAATGGCAAAAAAAGATTTATTTTCGCTTGTAATTATCAGAAAATGTGTATCTTTGCCGAGCAACCAAAGAAGAGGAAGATTATGAGCCTGATTCAATGTAAATACTGCGGCAACCTCATATCCGAGCATGCTCCACTATGTCCGCGCTGTGGTCATTCGGTTTCCACTCCTAAAGAAACTGAGGACAACTACACGGTGTTTTCAAATTCCGGCAGCCCTACCGACGCTGCATCTTCAGCTCCGGCTCCGGCCTCAGCTCCGGCCTCTTCCAGCACAGACCCTCCTACGGTTTATGAAGGTCCAAGAAGATATGAAGAGCCAACATCATATGAAGGTACGAGGAGATATGATGAGCCGATGCAATATGACAATTCGACGACAGGCATGCTTCCTCCTCAGCAGGATTCTTCGTTTACACGGAAGTTCAAGGCTTTCTTACCATATTTAATTGGTTTCTTCGTGGTGGTTGTCATCATGATTATCATCGCCATGCTCATGAAACTGATTTGACGTGGCTCAAATTCAAGCTACCATTAGGCAGTAGAGTTGTCATCCACATCGGTTTTTGTAGCCAGCTTATTAATAAGTTCGCGGTCGGCAGGTAGCCAGTTTAATGAGGTGAGTTGTTGCCTGTCGAGCCATCGTGCGTCTTCGTGTTCTTTCAGTTCGAGCTGCCCGCTGTCCACACGACAGGAATAGCAGTACATATGCAGGTGGAAGTCGGGATAATCGTAATCCACGGTATGGATGAGGTGTTCGATGGTGATGGCGGTGTTGAGTTCCTCCATGATTTCCCTGTGGAGGGCCTGCTCGGGTGTTTCGCCTGGTTCTATCTTTCCGCCTGGGAATTCCCAATAGTCTTTCCATCTGCCGTATCCCCGCTGGGTGGCAAAAATGCGGCCTTGTTCATCATGAATGACAGCGGCCACTACGTTTATTTCAGGAAGATTTGTCATGATTAGGCAAAGGAATTAGGAATTATTTTATCTTTCCACAGTTGTTCCAGAAATTGTTGAGCCGGCCACACTTCCACATTGTTTAGTTTTCGGGGAGACGGATCCAAGGAGACGATGATGAGGGTAGCTTCGGGATATTCTTCGCTGAAAGCTTTGAGTCCTTTAGTATCACGAGATGAAACAGAATGAGATGACTTTATTTCTATGGCGATTTCGGCGTCACCAATCACTGCGTCAACTTCATACTTGTTATCAAGCGTATGCCAGAAAGACAGGCGCTTATAGAGATTCCTATAAGAGATGTACGCGTGTAATTCCTGAATGATTAAATGTTCGAGTGCATGTCCGTAGATATCAGTTCCTGGCGGGATTGGTTCCCTGTTGAGAAGGTGGTTTGGTATAGCGACATCGAAATAATAGAACTTTGGCGACTGTATGACACGACGTTTAACGACTCTCGTATATGCTGGAAGGAAAAAGCCAAGCATGGTTTCTTCCAAGATAGTGAAATATTCTCTCACAGTCTTAGATGACACGCCGCAATCTTGGGCTATATTGGTGTAATTCACAATCTCCGTGTTACTCAAAGCCGCCACTTTCAGAAAACGTGTGAAAGCCTCCAGACGTCTTACAACCGCTTCTTCCACGATTTCCTGCTGCAGATAATCGCCAATATAAGCATTAATTCTTCGTGTTGGGTTCTCGGATAGATAATGTCTGGGAAGCATGCCATGGTTTATAGCCCGATTGATATCAAAATCAGGGATTTCCGCACTGACAAGCGGGAAGAGGGTACGTCGCAGCGCCCTACCTCCAAGCAGATTAGCTCCGCTCCGTCTCAATTTTCGAGCACTTGAACCGCTTAGAATAAAACGAAGTCCCTTGTTCTCAATGAGCCAGTGAACCTCATCGAGTAAGGCTGGAACTTTCTGCACTTCGTCAATAATGACGATGTCGCCTTCATTGAGCATTTCACATTCCTCTCTTAATTGTGCTGGGCGCATCATCAAGGACAGTCTGACATCTGTTTTTAACAAATCATAGAGTTTTGCATCAGGAAAGAGCGCTTTCAACAATGTGCTCTTTCCTGTTTGTCTAGACCCCCAAAGGAAAAGGCTGTCTTCCTTTATTTCTTGTAATTTGAGTATTCGTTCGAGCATTATATCAGTTTTTTTGCAAATATAATGATTCTCAAAGTTAAAAACAAATAAAATTCAGAAAATATGAAATAATATTCCATATTTTCAGCGAAAATCTGAAGTAGCAATTCCGATTTTCAACATTTTTGCTTGATAATAATTAGGCAAATAGACGATAGAGTTCAGGTTGTACAAAATAACAACATTTTTATTAGCATGATGTAGTCTTGTACATTTTTTTATAATTTAGTAGACGAGAGGGTTGCGGATGTTCACAATCTTAAAGCAACCTTTAAAAACCTACAAAATATGGCTGGTCTGCCATGAGAAAAGCGAGGATGGATGACATTACACAATGGTGGTGGAATTGAATTCTATGAATTAGTATAAAAATCCGAAAGCCCATAATGGGATTTTGGTTAAAATAGCCGATTCTATTCCATCCGCGGCAATGAAAGCATTGGGAGAGTCTGATATTTGCTTAAGTCCTTTATCCGGTCCGCCCACCTCAATCACGATATTACCGTCGATACGGAAATCCCCTTTCTTATATCCTGCATATTCAACCACATGTCCAGCAGCAGCCAACTGATTGGCAATGAATGTTTCGCGCACTGTTCCGATGTCGGGACGTCCTATGCAGAGAGTATAGAGTAAATTTGTGTTATCCAGATATAACTTGTCAGGTTTCTGCAAATCCGTCACGCTCTTCAAATCTGTATAGACACGCCTGATCAGACAAGCTTCCTCCATGAATGTGAGATACCTCAGCATCGTGGCACGCATAATACCAGTGGTCTTCGACAACTTAGAAATATCCACCTCATAAGGCACCATCTTTGAAATGAGTTGCATCAAAGCCTTAACATTTCTTGTGTTGCCAAGTTCCATATTCCTATATTTTGTCAGTTCCACATCAACTATATAATTCACGGCATTCTCAAGCCTGTCTTCATAGTTGTGTTGGTCTTCGAAAAAGAAAGGATAATATCCGACACTCAGATATTTAAGAAAGAATTCGAGAGGATGGAAGCGGCTAACAATATTCGAACAAAACCGCTGTGGTTTTTCGAGCAGTTGTTGCAGCTTGACAGGTTCTAAATCGAATCCGTTTTGCAGACAGAGGAATTCCCGAAATGAGAGTCCAGGCATGTTGTATTGCACAATGCGTCGTGAGAGGTCGGCCCGTCCGTCGTTAATCTGTATAAGCGACGATCCACTCAAGACGATGTGCAAGTTTGGAAAGAGGTCGTAAGCTTCTTTTATTTCCCCACTCCACCCTGGATATTTATGCACTTCATCGATAAAAAGCCACAATCCCCCAATCTTGACAAAATTTTCCGCCACATCAATAAGGGAATGAGTGGAGAAATAATTGGAGTCGGCCGAGCAATAGAGCACATGGCGGTCGCCGTCATCAAAATTTTGCTTGATATACTGTTTCATCAATGTAGACTTTCCCACTCCTTTTGGTCCTCGAATAACGATAAGCCTTGCATTCCAATTGATTCGCCGCATGATACTGCGCATATAGCTCATCGGGACTGACGATATATACATGTCGTGGCGTTCAAATAACTTTTCCATAAAATCACACGATTTCTGTTCTTTACACAAAACACGATTATCACATTTTTGTTCTTTACAAAGAACGTTTTTGGTATTATAATGTTTTTTTTACAAAACACATATTTGCTGCAAAAATAATAAAAAATCAGACTGTTTCAAAATTTTCATAAAGAATTTTATACTCAAATTGATTATCTTAATCAAGTTTCTGGAATTCGATTGACGTAAAAAGAAAAAAAGTGACATGATCTGCCATTTGAAAATTGAGGATGGAAGTTCACTATCTTGAATGGCGGTCATTTAAAACCTACAAAATATGGCTGGTCTACCATGAGAAAATTTTCCAAAATGGTGTCGCTGCACGACAAATTAAAAATTAAAGTTTTGTTCTCGGATGCTTCTCGATATTTTTGAGAAAGAATGCTTGAGGAGAATAAATCGTTATGCTGAAATGCAGAAAATCCGAAAACGTCAAAAAGTAGTTGGAAATCGGTGTAATTTTGCAGAAAAGAAAAAATGTTGAATATCTTAAAAAATCCATATTATGAGAAACACGAAAAAGATGATGTCGGACGACATGAGAGAGTTAAACTCAAAAATGAAGTTATTTCTGAGTGAGATGATTAACGGGAACATGGACCTGATAAGCGAGAATTTCAGGAAGCTGGAGCCGAACCAGATGATGAACGCTCTTGCAAAGATTTTGCCCTATATTGCCGAGAAGAAAGGACGGGAGGAACGAATGACGAAAGATGAGAAACGGAAGATGGGAGATGACGTTGATGTTATATGTACTTCTGACGAAAAGCAAGTGGATGAGGGGCTAGAAACAAGGGATGAAACAGCCGACCATTATACTGCTGACAAAAGAGGCGATCACTCCAGACAGGATATAATTGATGAGGGGCGAGAGATGAGTGATGAAGTTGAAGGCATTAGTGATGCTTCAAAGCTTGAAGGACGAGAGATTAAGGATGGCGATGACAACATGAACTTTGTTGGCGATAGGCGTGATGTGAGGAAATTGGCAGGTGTAGACCAACTGAAAGAGATGCTGGCAAGGAAACGGAACAGGAAGGACGCTTTCTATAAACAGTTTTATAGGAGAAGATGACGAGGACGGATTATAACTACAAGTAATTTAATTAGAAGTTTGAATCATCATAGTTGGAAAGGGAATTGCATTAAGTATGGGCAAAATGGGCAAAATGGGCAAAATGGGCGAGATAGGCATTTCATTTGGGAGGGCTTTGCAAAAACGATGGCGCTCTCAACTACCAACACATTCTGCACTCGTCTTTGGCTTCGCCGAATCTGCTGCGCCTCAACATAGCATAAGCAAGCTTAGCTCTGTGTGCGGCTTAATCGCAGATTTGGCTTCACCGAATCTGCTGCGCCTCAACATAGCATAAGCAAGCTTAGCTCTGTGTTCGGCTTAATCGCAGATTTCGACTTTAGTCTCTCGACTTTCAAAGGTCTCTCGACTTTCAAATTCATTGGGATTTTTTTCCAAGAATTGGTTTTTTCCCATTCATTATTGAATGTTTTTTTCTTCTTTTCCAAAATGATCAAACCCCTATCATCAATTCAGCAGTCGGCATTTGCCATCAACATCAAGAAAGCCCACAATTGCTATTCTTTTGGGAAAGAAGTTTTTTTTGTTTTTTTAAACATGTTTTGACTGGTATGACTTATTGGCAAAGTGCTTAGATTATGCGTTTGTGGGTTATGCAAGATATTGGATTAATAGCACAAAAAAACTTCTTTTTTTTGCTGTCCGGTAAACTTTTTATAAACTCTTCAAACTGGTTTACTGATATGTTTTTTGAAAATCAGACAAGTTCGTGGGCTTACTTTACCTTTCTTTTCAACATATGACGTTGTAGAACATTTGAGAAACGCTCCCAGTACTAGTGCAATCAAATGAAGTTAACAATAACGTCAAAAGGTTGAATAAAATGTTTGAATATTTATTTACCGGACAGCAATATTTGGGAAAAAGAGGCGTATAGCTCAATTTGCAGGCTATTTTTGAGTAGTAGGTGTTCAATAGCTCAAATTGCAGGCTGATTTTTTTCGATTATTTCGTTGTCAGACCAAACAGTATTTGTACCTTTGTTCCGT
>FLNV01000305.1_pt1 | contig 10652 bp, 4 predicted proteins | sample 1140351 | NCBI WGS metagenome assembly FLNV01 (sample SAMEA3878207, study PRJEB12797) | bioreactor metagenome | biome: Moose rumen | place: Sweden | collected 2011-10 | reverse complement strand
TACATGCAGATTGTCCGTAAGGGCGAGGGACAGAGCCTCGTGGAGATGGCGAAGGAGCAGAGCGACAGCACCATCTCCAAGGTGATCCTCTGCCGGTTCCTCGAGTACGACATCGAGAACTCCGACTCTACGCACAGCAACTTCTACACACCCTCCATCGTGGACAAGATGCTCTGCACCTACAAGCATCAGGGACGGGCATATTCCGCTTCTTTTACTGAGGGCTACATGAAGCTCTATTACGGAAGCAACGTGCCGTCGGGATGGCTCAAGCCCCTCGACTTCATACGTCTCACACGATATGCGGGACGCCAGGCACACGTGCGCCTCATCGTACCGCATTCATCCGGCACAACCAACGCCTCCAATTACGTGCTTCCCTTCTACTATGACATCTATTATGAGCTGGGAAAATAAATAGTTTGAAATTTGAGGTTTATTGACATGATTTTCGGCTGCGCTCAACAAAGCTCAAGCAAGCTTGGCTCTGTATTCGCTTGCACGAAAATTGAGGTTTGAATTTTAGAGTTACTTTGGGTGATGATTTTTTCGATTCCTCGAAATATCGAAGAATCGATTTCTCGAAAAATCGAAAAAAATTAAAAAATAAATAGGAAAACTTTGGAGCAGCGAGTGCAAAGCTAAGCTTGCTTAAGCTTTGCCGAGTCGTGACAAAGTTCATGAAATAAATAGTAAATTGTTAAATCGTAAATAAATAAGATGAGTTTAATCAAGTCAATATCAGGAATCCGGGGCACGATCGGAGGTCGTGCCGGAGAGGGGCTGAATCCGCTGGACATCGTGAAGTTCACCTCCGCATACGCAACGCTTATCCGTCGCACCACAAAGGTGACGACCAACAAAATCGTGGTGGGCCGCGACGCCCGCATCTCGGGCGAGATGGTGAAGAACGTGGTCTGCGGCACGCTCATGGGTATGGGCTTTGATGTGGTGAACATCGGTCTGGCTTCGACGCCTACCACAGAGATTGCCGTGACGATGGAGCAGGCTTGTGGCGGCATCATCATCACCGCATCCCACAACCCGCGCCACTGGAACGCGCTCAAACTGCTCAACCAGGACGGGGAGTTCCTCAATGCCGCCGAGGGCAACGAGGTGCTGAGAATCGCCGAGGCAGAGGACTTCGACTATGCCGACGTGGATCATCTAGGGCATTACCGCGAAGACGACACCTACGACCAGAAGCATATCGACATGGTGCTCGGACTGAAGCTGGTGGACGTGCCGGCCATCAAGGCGGCGGGATTCAAGGTGGCGTTCGACTCCATCAACTCCGTGGGCGGAATCATCCTGCCTATGCTGCTGCAGCAGCTAGGTGTGAAGCAGGTCACTCCGCTCTACGACGAACCTTCAGGCGACTTCCAGCATAATCCGGAGCCGCTGGAGAAAAACCTTTCCGACATCATGTCGCTCATGGCAAAGGGTGAGCACGACGTGGCGTTCGTGGTGGATCCCGACGTCGACCGTCTGGCGTTCATCCAGGAGGACGGAAAGATGTACGGCGAGGAATACACGCTCGTGACGGTGGCTGACTATATCTTGAAGCATACGCCGGGCAACACGGTGAGCAACCTCAGCTCCACGCGTGCCCTGCGCGACGTCACCCGCAAGTATGGCAAGGACTACAATGCCGCTGCCGTGGGTGAGGTGAACGTGGTGACGAAGATGAAGGAGACGGGTGCCGTCATCGGTGGTGAGGGCAACGGAGGAGTCATCTATCCGGAGGCACACTACGGCCGCGACGCGCTCGTGGGTATCGCCCTCTTCCTCAGTCATCTGGCTCACGAGGGAAAGAAGGTGAGCGAGCTGCGTGCCACTTATCCGAACTATGCCATCGCGAAGAACCGTATCGACCTCGAGCCGACCACCGACGTGGATGCCATCCTCTGCAAGGTGAAGGAGATGTATGCCTCCGACCCTGCCGTGGAGGTCAACGACATCGACGGCGTGAAGCTGGACTTCCCGGAGAAGTGGGTTCACCTGCGCAAGTCGAACACCGAGCCTATCATCCGCGTCTATTCCGAGGCTCAGACAGAGCAGGAAGCCGATGAAATCGGAAAGAAAATCATGGACGTGGTTTACTCGTTGAAATAGTTTTCTGTTATTAGCATTCTGTTCTATGTTGGCTTGGATGAGCTGAAAACGTTTTTCAACCGACAATCAATAATCATAAAAAGACATCCCCGGACTACATTGCAATGCAGTCCGGGGATGTCCGTATTTACAACTTACAGTAGTAGAAAACTCATCAGCCCTGCAACCGTACCGAGCCCGCCCACTGGTGCAACTGAGCTGTAGGAACGGAAAAATCTGTTTTCTGCGCACCCACCTTTCAGTTACGTACCGAGTCCGCCCACCGGTGCCACTGAGTTGTAGGAACGGAAAAATCTGTTTTCTGCTCACCCACGCCTCAGTTACGTACCGAGCCCATCCACCCTGGGGGCATGGACGTCTCGTCCGTGCCAGCCGTCGAGGGCTCGATGCCCGAGACGGCTGTCCAAAAAACCTCAAATCTCAAATTCATTGTTCTGCGATGATGTTGATGATGGCCACAATGTCGGAGATGTCCACTTTCGTGTCCTCGTTCACGTCGGCATAGCGGTAGGTGGCGGTTCCGGCTATCTGGTTGATCACAGCCACGATGTCGGAGATGTCCACTTTTCCGTCCTCGTTCACGTCCCCTTTCAAGTGGCCGTCTACGCCTTCGGAGCCTCTGACCACCACCCACTGGCTGGCGACAGGAACGCCGGAGGCATCGGTCACGATGCTGCTGGAGCCGTTCTCTCCCTCTGTGACTGTGATAATGGCGCCTTCGGGCTCAACCACCTCACCCACAATATTCAACGCGGCCAGACTATAAGTGCCTCCCCATGAATGAAGCGTTGCCTCGGGGGTGTTGACGGCGATAGTTCCAGCTATGGAGAAGATGCCCGCAGCCTGTCCTCTTGCCTTGACGGTGACAGATTCTGTGAGCGTGCAGTTGCCCACCCATATTGCTGCTGAACTTTGAGGCACTTCCACTGTGAGGGTTCCGTCTCCGGAGATGGTGGCGTTGTCCAGCGTCACGGCCGCGATGGTGTTCTGGCTGGTGAGTGTGTTGTTGCCGTGAAGTTCTATGTTCAGTTCCGGCAAGGTGCTTTGGATGGCCAGGGCAGCACCGGCGGCATTGATTGTCGCATCGTTGAGTGTCAGTGTGTTGCCGGCGAACGATGCCGTTCCGTCGCCGAGGATGTCATTCTGGTTGACGCTGTTCACCTGGATGCCCTTCACCCACAGGTCGTATTTCTGCCCTGCAACGGTCAGCGTGCTCGAAGCGGTGAAGCCGTTGCTCGTGGCGGTGATGGTGACTTTCTTGCCAACTATGTCAGGTTTGTCAGTCAGGGTGACAAGACCGTTCCCGTCGACTGTGGCGATGCCGGTGTCGCTGGATTTCCAGCTGATACCTGTGGCTGAGGAGGGGGTGAATACGGGACTTACTAAATGTCCATCACCCCCACTAAAGTTCCACTCCACTGTTCCGGCGGTGGAGGGTGTTGTGCTGGCGGTGAGTTGAATACTGCCGTCAGACGGGTCTATCGATGCCTGCCGGGGGGTTACGTCAATGCCGTCCTGCTCCGGGGCTTCCACATAGACGTAGAACCTGTCTACGGAATTGCACACAACTTGGGCTGCATATCCCGGTTTCACCTGCGTGCAGTCGATGGTGACGCTTTTCTTCTCGGTGTTGTAGGTGAACTGGGGCGACGGACCCTGATCATCCCATGCGACATTCACAGAGGACAGCTGGCTGACGCTCAGTTCCTGGGTGGTGGAGGCAGGGAAGATGTCGAGTGGCACTTCCTTGATTTCACCCGCTTTGACGTGTATCATTGTCGGACTGATAATGGCGATCAAGGGAACGGTGCTCTCGTCTTCCGTCACGACGAAATAAACCGTCGTATAATCTTTGTCCGTCACACTCACTCTGTATGTGTCGTTCCACTTGGTGGTCACATTCTCGGCCTTGAAATAGACCTCCTTGTAGAAATGAGAGTCGTCTTTCACAATTTCCTTCGTCAGTGACTCATCTTCGTATAAGGTTTTTATCCCATCCTGAGCCAGCACCCAGAATGCGCCGCTGGTGCCTACGAAGTCGGAAGCATTCACGGGCTCGGGATACTCCCGCACCCTGACGATGGTGTTTTTGGGCACGATGTAGGCCAACATCGGACCGTTCTGGTCGAATTGGATCGTGTTGTTCACTCCGGCGGCCTCCAGCTGTATGCCTGTCATCTCTGTTCCGACCGAACCTGTGCTGATACTTTTGTAAGCGACCACTTTCCCGGCATTGAAGTAGTCGTTTGCCTTGTAGCGTGTATAGACATACAAGTGTTGCCCGCTGCTGACCGAAGCCATCTTGAACGCGGAGCTGAATTGCTCTGGGGTTTTTGCGTTGACCCAGTCGGCTTCCGTGAACTTCGACGCATCCTGGAGCGACGTGAACATCAGATATTCCTGCCGCAGCTCCACGCTTTTTCCGTTCACCTCCGTTGTGGTGTGGTGGGGGTTGTCTATATACAGGCTGCCGGATATGTAAGCGAGACTGGGAGCCAACGGAGCCAACGTGTTGTCGCGTTTCCTCACATCGTAGGCCCAGCCGGCGTAGGCCCAGCTCAGACAGGGGTCGACGGAGAACATTCCAAAGTAGGTGTAGCCAGCGTCTCCGGACTGGAATGTGTAGTCCTGCTGCCAAGTCGGGCTGATTCCGTCGTATCTGGTATAGAGGACGCCGTCGTCGATGGTGGTACCCCGGCATAATGCGAAATTGATGGAGGGATTCTCCCACGTGATCTTGTCCTTCGCACTGCCGAGGCTGATTTTCCGGGTGTCGCCCACATAGACCACTTCTGTTTGTACCGGTATGCTGAACGCTTTCCATGCCTGTGGAGCCATCATCGTGAGCACATTGCCGTATCCGATCACTATCGTGCGCTCGAACTCTTTTTCGCCTTCATGGTAGATGGCCTCGGCGCTGTTCACGCTGATGTCGCACGGCTTCTTCATGAAGATGCCGCCCTCGGCATGGCAGGGGTTCATGTTGGCGCTTGCTATTTGATAATAACTGTTCGCGTCAAGCAGGTCGATATTGAGTTTGTTGCGGGCATAAAGTCCAAGCGATCCTTTATTCTTTGCGGAGGCGTAGAGTTTTTTGCATTGGATGTCGATATTATTCGCGCTGATTCCGCATGTGTAGCCCACTGCCTCGACCTCCGTCTGTGCTCCCAGGATCTTGATGTTGTTGCGGACGCGTATGGCTTCCGACTTCGTGCCGGCGTGAACGTTCACCTTTGCGTTGTCGATGTTGAAAGAGTACGCGATGATTCCGTGCCAGTTGGTGTTCACGTTCAGCTCGCAGTTGCTTACGTTGAGTTCGAATGCGTTGATGCCGGAGTCTAAATCGTGCAGACTGAAGCTCCCGCCTTGGTTCACCGTGATTTTGCCGCCGGTGAGGTTCACTTTGTCGGCATAGAGGGTGGTCATGCCTTGACGGTTGTTCAGGATTACCGTTCCTCCTTCCACGTTGAACTCGCCAAGACTGAAGCTGCTGCTGCTAACCAAAGTGGGGAACAGCAGTCCGAACGAGCCGTTCACCGTCACATCGCTTCCTTCTTTCACGGTGAATGACTTCAGCTCTGGGGTGCTGGAGAGATCCGTCATATATCCGGCAAAGGCGTATCTCTCGGAGCTGATGTTGACGGTGCTTCTTTCAATCAGCACGCTGTTGCCACGGAGGCCTTGTATGGCGAATCCGTCGTTGCGCGAACTGATACTGGCTTTCGTGTGGGAGCAGGTCAGTTTGCCGTTTTGATTCAGCTGAACGCCCATGTCGCGGCCGGAGATGACGGTGTTGCCGTCACCGGTGATGGTCAGGTTTCTCACTTTCACTGCTGGAGTGTTCTTATAGTCTTGATCCACGGTCAGTGTGAAGGTCTTCCCTTTAGGGTATTGCTGGTTGACCGTCCTCATCGTTTTGATGGTCAGGTCGTAGAGGTCGCTGGATGCGGTGATCTCACGTACGTAGTAGTCCTTGTCCACGATGAGGGTGGTGTTGCCGGTCAGCTTGATCCTACAGTCGGATTGCAGCTCGCTGGCTCGGCACTCTCCCTGGATTTCGATGGGGTATGCCAGTTCTATGCTTTGTGACAGTCCGCTCAGCGGACAGAACAACAGGGACAGCAGTGCGACCAAATACGCTGTCTGCCATTTGCTTTGAGGTTTGTAAGTCGTGTTCATAATCGTTATTTTGTTAGGATGAATATTTGTTCCAAAGTTACTTCTCTGTCACGCCCGTCTTGTCTGCCCTTTCTTCACCGACCGACTGGACATAAAGCTCAATATCATGCTTGAGATAGCGGAACCCTCTATCGCTGTGGAGTGCGTGATGATGGAGTACAGATAGAATTTTTCGTAGTCTATCTGTGCCAAAATCCCTAGCTCTCTATGGCGGTCGAGCAAGGCAAGTAGCTGCTTTTTATTCTCTGCAATCATTCAGTGATGGCTTTCTTTGCGTTTCACCCGCAAATTTACGTAAAATTATCGAAAACAGAAAAGATACTCACTGAATTTTCTGTTCAAAAAAATATTACGTCCGAAATACATGTTTTTATTATGTGAGAAATAAAATTAACTTGCCTCACCATCTGTTCCACCTGAATACCATTCATTGTAGATTATCGTCTCGTCTTCTTGTCTTCTTGTCTTCATGAAAACAAGGCCACTTATTTTTTTTCGGTTGCCAAAATAAATTCCTGAAATCAGTTGTTTTATCTAAAAAATTAGTATATTTGCAAGAAATAAGCGAATATATGGGAAAGTACATCAATAAAGGGAATGGTTATTTCAAGCGGGCGCTCAGGAGCGAGTATGTGGACAAGAGTGGTCTTATCCGCGTTATGAACGATACTCTGTTCACAGAAAACAGTTTCAGTTGCGTCACCCGTTGCCGCCGGTTCGGCAAGTCGATGGCGGCCAAGATGCTCTGCGCCTACTACGACCGCTCGTGCGACTCACGCGATTTGTTCGCCGGACTGGAAATCGCATCGGACCCCACGTTTGAGGAGCACCTGAACAAATATCCGGTCCTCTATCTGGATATGACTTCATTCATGACGAAGGACAGGAATAAGGATATAGTCAGCCAGATTGACAGTGCGATAAGAAAGGACCTGAGCGAGGCCTATCCCGACGTGCCCATGGAAGAGGATGACAGACTGATTGACTATCTTCTGACTGTCAACGACAGGACAGGCGACATGTTCGTCTTCATCATCGACGAGTGGGACGCCATCCTCCGCGAATTTGAGGCCGAGAAAGAAGTGATTGACAAATTTGTGAACTGGCTTCGTGGCATGTTCAAGAGCTCCGACGGCCTGACGGTCTTCGCCGGTGTCTATATGACTGGCATCCTTCCCATCAAGAAATATAAAACGGAGTCGGCGCTCAACAACTTTTGGGAGTATTCGATGGTGGCACCTAAGAACATGGCCACCTATTTCGGTTTTACTGCGGATGAGGTGAAAGCTCTGGCTGCCAAACACGGCATGGACTATAATGACCTAGAGAAATGGTACGACGGCTATCAGATAGGTGGTGTGTCGCAGATGTTCAATCCAAACTCGGTAATGATGGCATTGAGAGAAGGATTTTGTCAAAGCTTCTGGTCAAGCACGGGTGCGTTCGAGTCTGTCGCTGATTATATACGTTTGAACTACAAAGGGCTGAAGGATGATGTCATTGCCTTGCTGTCGGGGGCTCATATCCGTGTGAACACGACAAAGTTCCAGAACGACATGTCCATCGTCCGCAACCGCGACGAGGTGCTGACCGTGTTGATCCATCTGGGATACCTCACCTTCGACCGGACCTGCAGTCAATGCTATGTGCCGAACATGGAGGTGGAGGAGGAGCTGCGTAACGCGGTGGAGGAGACGGACTGGAATATCGTGATAGATGCCATCCAACAGTCGGAACGGTTGCTTCAGCAGACGCTCTGGATGAATACCGAGGCGGTGGCACGTGGACTCGATGCCATACACAGCCAGGAGACCAGCATCCTCTCCTACAACGACGAGAATTCCCTCGCCTGCGTCATCAGCCTCGCATACTACTACGCACGCAACGACTACATCATCCACCGCGAGTTGCCTACTGGCTACGGCTTCGCAGACATGGTCTTTATTCCCCGCAAGAACGTCGACAAGCCGGCACTCATCATCGAGCTCAAGCAGGGACATTCCGCAGAGGAGGCCATCCTGCAGATTCATGACCGCAAGTACGTCGAGCAAGTCCGCCAGCACACTTCCGACATCCTCCTCGTCGGCATCAACTACGACAAGGAAAGCAAGCAGCACACCTGCATCATAGAGAAAGGGTAGGGCGGCCTTGCATCAACACAAGGCAAACAGACATTGCCTCGTCATTATAAAAATTGTCCACGAACGGCATTTTCAGCCGTTCGTGGACAATTTTCATTTGACCGGCGAAGCACGGTCGCTCATCGCGCAAAAGTCTCATTTACTTTTTCCTCAGCAGTTTCAGTTCTGTCTTCGGCGCCAACGCGTTGCTGGTCTTCTCGGTCATACCACTGACTTTAAGCGAGGAGGTGCAACGGACATCGGCGGCAGAGGCTGCGAAAAGGAACTGGTAGCTCCCTTCATCCACCACCCATGCCGACTGGCTCTCGTCGAACGAGGCGAGGTCGCGGCGCTGCAGGCGCATCTTCAGCGTCTCGCTCTCGCCAGGCTGCAACTCACGCGTCTTGCCGAAGGCTTTCAGCTCTTTCACCGGCTTCTCCAGGCTGCCTGCAGGCGCGCTGACATACACCTGCACCGCCTCCTTGCCGGGGCGGCTGCCTGTGTTCCTGACGCTGACGCTCAGCTCGATGTCCTCACCTTTGATGCTGACCGCTGGTTTCTCGTAGGCGAAGGTGGTGTAGGAGAGGCCGAAGCCGAAGGGGTAGCTCACTTCCCTGTTGAATGAGTCGAAATAGCGGTAACCCACGTAGATATCCTCTTCGTGGTTGGTGAACTGGTAACCAGACACTTTTCCACCATAGTTGGTGCCTTCTGAGTAGTTGTAGATCGGCATGCTGGTGTCTGGGAAGTTGCGTGTGGACGGATGGTCGGTGACAGCCACCGGCCATGTCATCGTCAGCTTGCCCGACGGCGACGTTTTTCCCGTGAGGATGTCGGCCATGCTGTTGCCCCCTTCCTCTCCCGGCTGCCATGCCACGATGATGGCGTCGGCATAGTTCTTCCACGAGGCAGTCTCTATGACTGAACCGGAGTTGATGACGACGATGACGGGCTTGCCCTCCTGGTGGAAGAAGTTGCTCACGTCCATAATCATCTGACGCTCCTGCTCCGTGAGGCAGAACTCGGTGGCCACATCGCGGTCGATGCCCTCTCCGGCCTGACGTCCGATGGTGATGATGGCGGCATCGCCGTTTTTAGCCTCTTTCATCGCGCAGTGGGCGCTCACATCCATCTCCGGCATTTTCTGCTGGCCGAACTCGGCGCGCTGGAACCACTTCGACGGGTCGCGGTCGGCTTCATATTTCAGCAACGCGAACTCCACGTATTTCCTGTAAATCTGAGTCAGCTCCTCTGTCGTCTGGATGCCGGCATTCTTCAGCCCTTCCACCAAGTCGACCACGTAAGGGGTGTGGACACAGCCCGAGCCGGTGCCACCCGACAAGAACTCGTAGGAACTGACACCGAAGAGCGACACGGTGTCTATCTTCTCGCTGAATGGCAGAGTCCCGTTGCTGTTCTTCAGCAGCACGATGCCTTCGTTGGCCACACGACGCGTGATTTCGGCATGTGACTTGAGATCGGGCTTGTCGGTGGCGGGATATTGCTTGAAGGTGGGGGTCTTCACGATATACTCCAGCATACGACGCACGTTGCGGTCCACGTCTTTGATATCGAGCTCTCCGCTTTCCACGCCAGCGATGATTTCCTTCACCTGCTTGGGTTGTCCCGGCTCCATCAGGTCGTTGCCGGCCTTCACTTCCGTGATGGTGGGCAGACCCTGGCGGATGCCGATCCAGTCGGTCATCACGATGCCTTGGAAGCCCCAGTCGTCGCGCAGGATTTTCGTGAGCAGGTCGTGGTTCCCCTGTGCAAACTGACCGTTGATGATGTTGTAGGACGACATCACGGTCCAGGGCTGGCTCTCACGTACGGCGATCTCAAACCCTTTCAGGTAGAGCTCGCGTGCGGCACGTTGCGACACACGCTCGTCCACGCTCGTACGCTTCGTCTCCTGAGAGTTGACGGCGAAGTGCTTGATGCTCGTGCCTGCCCCCTCGGACTGTACGCCACGGACATAGGCGGCGGCAATCTTGCCGGTCACCACAGGGTCTTCGGAGTAATACTCGAAATTACGGCCGCACAAGGGGTTGCGGTGGAGGTTCATGCCCGGACCGAGAATCACGTCGCAGTGGTATTCCTTCACTTCCTTTCCGATGGCCCGTCCGATTTCCTCTGCCAGCGCGGTGTTCCATGTGCTGGCGATGGCGGTGCCGATGGGGAAGCCGGTGGCGTAGTAGGTGTCCGGGTTTCCTTTACGCGTGGGGTTGATGCGCACGC
>FLNV01000627.1_pt1 | contig 10711 bp, 8 predicted proteins | sample 1140351 | NCBI WGS metagenome assembly FLNV01 (sample SAMEA3878207, study PRJEB12797) | bioreactor metagenome | biome: Moose rumen | place: Sweden | collected 2011-10 | reverse complement strand
CAACAGTAAATTCGCTGATGGCCGATGATACCTTAATAATATAGGGATGGTTAGCCTCAATCTCCGCTACATCCGTGAACCCGACTGTAATGCTGACAATAGCACCCTCGTCGTCTTCCTCTGGAGTCCAACTGGCGAAGTCTGCCAACTCCACATCGTCGCCGAATGCGGCTTTCACCTGTGCCTCCGTCATAGCGAACGGCAGACAGATGGTGCTCCACTCGTTAGCCTTGATGGTGCGCTTCACTACCACATTGACACCTGCATTTTCCGTCGGCATCACGGTAGATGTCTCGTCGAGCACAATGGTATGCGTATTGACTACGTTAATATTAAACTCCACCGTCGTGCTAAGCGTAACACCGTTAACACGAATATTGTTAATGGTGACAGGATAGGCCCCTATGGCTGTACCTTCCGGGACGTTGACTTCAACGGAAAAGACATCGCCTTCGCCATTAAAAGCCCCGTCTGACGAACTAATTGCACCGACGACGCCACCTTCTCTGGACATCATGCAGTCCCATACCGAAGCATTCTTTGTAACGGCAGTCACGCTGAAGCCTGCTGGCAATACTATTTCAAAGTGTGTTGAGGTCATTGCCACGGCATCGGCAATATGAAGTTTGAAACTGACAGTCTCACCTGATGAGAGGGCCTCCACGTCGCCTGCCACTGAAAATGTCTGTGCAGAGCTTCCTATGCCAAAGGCAAGAAGCGTCAGCAAACTAATTAGAATTCTTTTCATTTGTACTTATTTATTATAGTTCATATTTCTTACCATGGCTTCACCGTAGCCACCGAATAGTCGAGCACTAATTGCGCGTTTACTTCCAATGCTTCGGCATTTCCGCCAGGAACGTTAATGGCTTTAGGAACAGCAAGGTCGTTCAGGCTGATATTGCCTACCGATACATCCAGAATGAGCTGGGCATCCACCTCATTCACATCACCGTCACCATTCACATCACCCGGCAGGATGCTCTTCACCTCGAATGTGCTCTGGAGAGTCTCGTCACCGGCATATTTGTTGTCCATTTCGCTGGTGCCAAACTTAATGTTAGTTAGGCTGACGTCATAGATGCCTTCAGGTACCGTTTCCCCTTTTGGCTTCAGTTCAATGGTCATCACCTTTCCATTGCTAGCTGCCACACTGCCGCCTGTCAGGAAGTAGCAGAAGCAGCGCAAGGTGTTACTGTCTATCTGCCGCATCGTCACGGTCATGTCCGTGGCACGATCGGTCACCGTATAATTATTGTCGAACGGTTCAAAATATGTTCCTGGGTAAGTCAGGTCAAACTGCAATCCTGTCATCGGGTCGTAGTTGTCTGTTGATACCTCTATTTGTAAATTATCATCCGAATAGACATCATTCGCCGTGATACTGACGTAGTTGGGGGCAAACCGGCTACCTGTCACCGTCACCTCGCGCAGTCGCAGGCCGGGGTCGTTGCTATACAGCAGCATCGTTGCCTCAAAGGCAGTTTGCTCTACGCTGCTATAGACAACCGTCACGTCCTGACTCTCCCTAGACTGAATAACCAGTGGCAACGATTCAGCCACGCTCAAGTTCTCATTGTTAAACACAATACGACTAATCGTCAATGGTGCCGAGCCATAGTTGCTGATGGTAAATGGCTGCTCACAGGTTTCTGTGACCGATACTGCCCCAAAGTCCAAATTGTCGTTGGTGCTGATGGTTGGGCTACTGATGCCAACATATCCCCCTGTCACGTCTGACACCACGTTCTCCACCTTATTATTAATGGTGGCCGAGAGCACGGTCTTCGTCGGTGTCAACGTCGTGCCATAGCGTCCCGCAAGCTTCACGCGGAAAGAACCTATTTCACCATCATCACCCGTCAGCGGCTTGTCTGTAGGCGAATAGACAATGATACGCAGTGTCCTGCCACTCAGCGAGGCTATGGAGGTGTGGTCAGCCTTACGGCTCGACAAGGCAAAGCTGCCATCTACGAAATGCAGTTGCTCCGGCATTTCAAATTCCACCTGATAGCCGCTGATGGCATCCATGTTGTTCATGGTCATCGTGACGGTCACCTCTTCGTCGCTGATGCCGCTGGCATCCTGCACATGCAGCTCATTCACGGCGAAGGGCTTTGCCTTCAGCGTAATGGTGTTCAGCTTTGACGTGCTGTTGCACTCCACCTTCAGCGTCTTCGAGATGCTGCCACGCTCTACAGGAGCATAGGTGATGTTCACGCTCTCTGAACCGCCTGCCGCAATGGTCAGCGGCAGGGCTGTAGTACTTGAAAACACATTCACGTCAGAGAATGCCAGGTCTGTCACAACCAAGTCGGCATTGCCGACGTTCGTCACTGTGACGGTCTGCTCGTAGGTACTGCGGATGGGCACCTCGCCGAAATCCACCTCCATCGTGCTGTATTGTGCCTTGGCACAGCGAACGGTAACAGCACCGTTTGCGGCTGAGGCGTCGAGGGGCTGACCGTTAGAACCCGTCAGCACCCATTTCGTCGGTGCCAAAGGGATGGTCAGCGGCTGGTTGCCTAATTTCAAGCGGAACGATGCCACCTCACCGCTGCTGCCACTGAAGGTGGCCATCGACAGCGAGTAAATCAGCACATTCAGCACACCGTCCTTCACGCCCACGGTCAGCGAGTGACCCTGACAGCGACTGCCCAACTGACCGGAGCCGTCCACCAGTGTCAGGTTCTCGTCCAATGGTATGCTCACCTGCAGCGACGACACCGCGTCGCTGTTCTCCAAGCCGATGCTCACGGTCACTTCGTCACCGGGTGCACCTTCTGTGGTTGACAGGGTGAGTGTATTGTCGGCCCATGTCTGGCTCCCCAAGCCCACGAGGGGAATGAGGAGCAGAGCCAGCCGTAATATTCTTTGTCTTACTTCCATTTGATGACCTTTTTACCGTCAACAATATATACTCCCTTCGGCAGCATCGGCAGCTGTCCTGCCGTTGTGGCCACACGCTGTCCATGCAGATTATAGATACCCATGATGGTCGGAGCATTCACGATGCTCTGCTCAATCGCCGTCGTACCGCTTTCCACAGCAGGCACGTTGCTGCCCATGGTGTTACTCAGTCGGATAGAGGCTATCTTTGCATCGCCAATGGTCAGCAGCGCATGCTTGCCAGCCGACAGCGTCTTTCCGTTCATGTTGTAGGCCAAGAACAAGTAGTCCTCACTTGACAGCCATGCCGACGTATGCTCAAACCCGTCCAGGTCGGCAGCAACTTCGAACTCCTCTGCTTGGGGAGAGGCTACTATTTGTACCTGCACACCAGCCAGTGCAACCGGGCTCTCCACATACAGCACACCGTCCTCGACGGTATAGGTAGCCACGTTCTCCACCATGACGGGAGCCGTAGCAGTGGGATTGAGAATATTCTGTATAATGCCAATCACGTCGAGTATGTCAATCATCTCGTCGCTGTTCATGTCGGCAGCCTCGAAGATGAACGGCTTCGGCTCCATGCCGGCGGCATAGTTCACGGTCGTTATCACGTCGGCCACATCTACGTCACCTGAACCGTTAGCATCGCCCTTCGTTGAGGTCATCGGTGTCACGGCTACTACATTCGATACATCGTACTCCTGCAGGTCGGTGCTCAATACCTTATAATAGTAGTAGTACGTCTCGCCGGGCACCACGTCGTAGTCAACGTATTCCGTAGCGTCAATGTCGAGAATCTCCTGATTCAGGCGCACGGGTTCCGTCGTGGTTTCCCCTTCTTGAGAGGCTTGATACCTATAGACATTGAATCCCATTGCATCCTCAAAGTCGTTGTTCTCATTATTCCAACTGAGGTTGACGCGGCCCAGTCCTGCCTCCCCCATAAAGCCGGTGGCCATGGAGCCTGCTGCCTGAATGTTCACGTTGAAGCGGGTCTTCTCGTATGGAATCTCGAAGAACTCATTGTCCTCTGCGCCGCGCACATAAATGCGGTTCACACCATCGCTCTTCGTTTTGCCGGTAATCGTCACGTAAGCAGTATAGATGGTGCCTTCTTCATTCCAGCTGCCATCCTCTGACACTGCATTCTGTGTCCAAGGATCGCGTACGCCAAACGAGATCTGGGGAGCCACCAATTTATTCATCGGGCGATTGAAATACACCTCAAACTTATGCTTACCCACGCCAAGCGGAGCTAGTTCTTCATATTCATCCTGTGCGTCCTTACCGTTCACCACTACTTTCCATACGATGCCGTGTGCTTCCGCCACGGGTGTCGTCAGCATATTGCTCAAATCGACGGTACCGTAGGTCTCTGGAGCATTACCCATCTCAAATATATATGGCCTAATGATGTCCTCGCGGCTGGTGCCAAAATACGACGGGTAGTCAGTCTTGGCGACATTGGGTGTCGTGCTATAGTTTCCAAATGAGTAATATTTTCCGTTGTATTTAGTATTATCTCTCCACTGACAGAAATTGTTGAGATAATTATTGTTGCAAAGTTTACTGTAAGGCATAAGTTCATAATTATAAGCAACGAACCCAAAGTCGTTGTTGATAATATTAGATTTTGTTATATTAGCACCTCCAAAGTTATTATTATAGATATTACTTTTTATTCCTGAGATATTATTTCGTTCACCTGCTATGTAGTACCAAAAGTTAAAAAAATTTCCGCGATCAGAAGGTTCTATCATGCAATCTTTCATGTACGGATTGTAAATCTTATTATCTCCATTATAGCCATCTATCCTACAATACGATATCGTGTCGCGCGGATTACTATAGGTCACCCAAGGATGATAAATACGCATATAAGTTTCATCAATAACTGTCTCTTGTTCTGTCGGTTCGGTTGGGAACTGGTTAACATATTCCTCCATATCTGCCTTCATCCGTAGTACGGCTGGTGTCAGATAGTTCGGATCGGTCAGCAAATTCCTATGGGCGGTCATATCATATACCTCCGTCATGTAATCGTACAGAATGAAATTATCTACAGCCTGACGGGGGTTCTTATAAAAAGCTCTACTATTAACATAATTGTTAATTTCTTTTGGTGTTTGCTCCGTAGGAAGAAGAGTGAAGAGTGTTCTGTCAGCATTCGTATAAAGATATTTTCCGTCGCTTACCATTTCTTTCTCTGTTGATTCATGCGACTTAATGCCTGTCCACAAAGCACCATTATGCCCCGTAAAGACGATGGGCTTCTCGGGCGTACCGTTGGCCACAAGTTTACCGAACGACGAGAGCCCTATGCCCTCGGCGAACTCAAGACGCGTGCCAGGCTCGATGGTGAGCGAGGCTCCTTCCATGATACCGAGGTTCTCATTGACATAATAGATATGGTCTGCCGTCAGTGTACGGTCTTCACTGATAAGACCATTAATCTTTATCATGTTGTTTACCACCATCGTAAAGCGGCCTTCATAAACAGTGCTGGTCTCATCGCAAGTAGCCACGAACTTCATCTTGATATGACGATTGTCAGCTACGTTGTCGGCTACTTTCAATTTTAGTGGATTGAGGCTGACTCCTTTACCGTAAGCATCAAGATGCATGCCGAAATCGACTTCACCCGTCAAAATCTCCACGGTGGATGCATCCTCGAACTCGTCGCCCATTTCCAAATGCATCTTAATATTCGAAGCCTCACCAAAAGTAGTACGGATAACGGGATAGAGGCTGACGGTTTCGCCGGCATCTATCTCACCGTCACCACTGTAGTCTTCCTCTGTTTCTTCACCCAGCTCCTTGCGCTCACGATACATAATCTTCACAAGGTCAAGTTCGGCAGGACGGGCAGTAACGGCGTATGCCTGGGCAATATTGTCGGTATGCAACAGATCACCCCAAAGAATCTCCTGAGAGTCATAATTCTTCACCATCTGTAAAGCAGAAATAGAACCAGCCACCAATGGAGCCGCCATTGATGTTCCCTGCAATGCCTTGTATTTTCCGCCAGGAATGGTACTGAGCATATTCGTGCCAGGAGCCTTCAGCTCATAGTTAAAGCCATCGGGGTCTTGCAACGAGGAGGCAGAAGAATAATTAGGTCCATCACAGTCATAATTGCTGAATGAAGCTAAGCCCCCAGAATTGGTTGTTGCTTGTATGCCAAGTACAAACGAATAGGCAGCAGGAAACATCGGACCATACGGTTTCGTGGGGTCACATACAGGCAAGATTTGCATTCCGTCATTACCAGCCGCCGCCACAATGACCGCAGTTTGATAAGCATTCTCTAAAGCCTGACGTAGGGCAAGGGAGTTAGCATAGGTACCAAGCGACATATTCAGCACCGTAGCACCGTTCTGCACGGCATAGTTAATACCTTTGACGATGGTGGCTACGTCACCACTACCATCACTCTGCATGACAGAGACGGGCATGATGAGGGCACGGGGGTTGGCGCCGACGATGCCAATGCCGTTGTTGGAAGCAGCGGCAATACCTGCCACATGGGTACCGTGCATGTTGAAGTCGCGAACGTTTGGGGTATTGTTGATAAAGTCCCAACCGTGTACGTCGCCGGCAAAGCCGTTTCCATCGTTATCGTAGTTGGGCTCGCCATCGGCTTCGGCGCTGTTGGTCCAGAGGTTGTCCACGAGGTCGGGGTGCGTCATATCCACACCTGTATCAATAATGGCTATGACGGGACGCGTGGGGTTGACGATGGGTTTGTTCCAGAGTTGCGTCACACCGTAGCTGCTGAGGTACCACTGACTCGTGGCATACGGGTTGCCGCCCACGCTGCCGGCAATATTGCTATCCTCCAGGGTATGTAGTATATAGTTCGGCTCAGCGTATTCCACTTCGGGCAGAGCCTTCAGCTCATCGACCATCTGCATGGTTTCCAAGGTATGCGCTTCAGAGAGCGTCATGCAGTAGAGCTGTGAGAGGTTATGCTCCTGAACGGTGGTGCCGTTAAAGGCCTTGGCCTTACGGAGCTGGCGGTTAGCTTTCTCGTTAGGCAGTAGCTGCTCCATTTCCTCTACCCCATATTTCTGGAGCACAGCCGAGAGCTGGGGCGCATCGTCAACGGCATAACTGCCAGGTCCTCTACGTACCTTGTGTTGTTGCGTATCCTTCAATTTGAGGAGTACCTGCCCTGGTACGTACTCGAAGCGTGAATGGTTGGCGTTCAGTTTCACTACATCGTCGTCATTGTCGTTGCTGACCTGAGCAGACGTTGGCAACGCCATTGCACCCAGCAACAGCGTCAGGCCCATTGATAATAGATAGTTCTTCTTCATATCGATATGTTTTAGTTATTGAAATTATTCTCGTTCTCTTTTTCTTTTCGCTTCACCACACGGCAGAAGCGCGGGACTGTCTTTGCCAGTTCCGGATGGAGGTCCTAGGAAAACCTGATAATAGAAAATGGGAATCAGCCCCACGCATTTATGCGCGGAAGCCGTTCTGCCCTCCTGCTATTATCAGCCTTGCAATTGAAAATTTCCTAGGTTTCCATCCGCAAGTTTGGAGCATTACGCTTCTTCTGCCGGAGCGGGTCCTTCCCACTCCGCCTGCAAAATTAAAGAATAATTATGACACCACCAAACTTTTTGGCAGAAAAGTGTGAGGGAGCCCCCTCCAACCTCCCCCTTGGGGGAGGCTTTTGGCGTAGCAGGACTCCCCCCCCTTCAATTGGAGGTGAATGGGGGAAAAGAAAGGCAAATTAATCAAAAAGGAAAGCTATTGTCTCATCAAACTCTTCAATGGCTTTTCGTAAATTCGGATTATCCTTACGAGATATGATTGCCATGAAATTCATCTGCCCCTCCATTTTACCTTCAGCAGTCTTGATAAAGAAACGGTCACGATACTTATACGTGTTAAACCAACGTACAAATAACCGATTGCGGAAAGCTTGCTTCGAATCTTTTGTTTCAGTGACATAAAGCATCACATCGTTGTTTTGAAGGAAAAATTCCTCAACAATAGCCAGTAAAGTCTTTTTAAATTTTGGGTCACCAGGAGAAGGCTGATGCTCAATATTGATGATATATCTATATTGTTTTCAGCAATTACCGCTTTAACATTTCCTGCTAACTGGGATATATCCGCATCGAAAAGCATGACACGATATTCGTCACCCTTTTTAGTCGATATAGAAAAGGAATAGTTCATTTACAAAATAATTCTGCAAGAAAAATCCTCCGGCTTCATTTCGCGCAATTTCTCTAACTGGGAACGTTTCCGTTCCTTTAACTCGTTGACTACTTTCAAAAGTTTGTCAGAAGGGTTATTTATTACTATGGGTTCTTTCGTATAAGACATTGTTTCTATTTTACGCTGCAAAATTAAAGAATAATTATAAAACCGCCAAACTTTTTGGCAGAAAAGTGTGGGATAAAGCTTAGAGTGTCAAGAGTGTCAAGGGTGTCCGGGATACAGTAAATGGAGTTTCACAATTGCTTAACTTTGAAGTGTGAGGTACGAAGCTGGAGTCAGAAAATATAACAATATTATCTTAATTCTTCCAAAACGTTGTCAACAATATACTGGTCACTCATCAAATGAAGGCCGTAACGGGGATTGGATAATTGCTGATAAGTCTTGGTCGAGTAAAACAGGTCTAATGCCCGTTCAGCATCTATTTCGAGTATATCTGCAAGCATCATTATAATATGGCTCTGCTTTCGCCACATAACTGAATTCCTCATAACTTATTCCTCCAAAGCTAAATCAATGCTCTCAACAAAATGAAGATACTTGTCAATCACTGACTGGCTTAAAATGCATAACTGATGGTTTACTTTCTTGTATTGCAGTTGCCCTAAAGCTTGCTCCGCTGTTATCACACCTTTCTCAAAATCTTCTACGGTATCAATAACATTATCGTTAGCCACACCGCCTTCCACAACATCGTATTCCTGAGAGTAATCCTTACCTTGACGGCAATTCACAACATATTCTAACCATTCGATATTATAAGCATCAAAAATCTTTAACCTTATACCATCGGACAATGCTTTTGCTCTGTCAAACTGATACACACTGACCACGGGGATAACTGTCCTTCCTTTTCTTCCAGCAACAATAGTTGCCCACGCTTCTGCCTGCTCTCTGATTTTGGTCAAATAGAAACCCTGTCCAAAATCAAGATTACGTCTTCCTGCTTTTGCTAAAGGCTGAAGGACTGTCAAATGTGATCCATGATAAAGTATCATCCTTGATTCTCCTTTTCTTCTGCTTCCCAGTTCTTTAGTGTTTCCAATGTGTCGTCAGCTACCCATTCAAGGCTTTGGGTGTGAAGTTGTTCATAATGACGGAACAAGCGTTTGTGTATCAGTCCTTGCTTACTAAGACGGTCATGCATTTCCTTTCCTGAAACATGTGCTCTCAATGCGCTGGCTTCAATTGCCATCACTGCGAAATGTACTCTCTTGTATGTTTCAGACTGATTCAACCTCATAATAGCTTTATAAGAAAATTATTCACCGTCCGCCACCCTGCGGGTGGCTAACAAGCGACGCTGCAAAATTAAAGAATAATTATGAAACCGCCAAACTTTTTGGCAGAAAAGTGTAAGGCTTTGAGTGGCAAGGGTACGAGTCTCCTGAGAGTCTCGTGGGAAGGGCTTATGTCTAAATGCACGGGGTGGCATGTCTAAACGCACGGGTTGGTGTGTCAAAGTGCTTGTGGCGGTGTGAAAAAGTGCTTGAGATGATCATACGAAATGGCCGCTTTTTAGGTAAAAAGTCGTGCATTTTAACACATAAAACCATGCATTTTAACACACAAAACCATGCATTTAAACATACGGACAGCAGCAACTTCACGGCTACATGGCCTCAGCCATCAGGTCTTTGCGGCCTATGAGGCTGAAGATGGTGATTTCGTTGTCTTCATTCAGTATGCGGAGCGTGCGAAGGACTTCGTTTAACGTCGAGCCGCTGGTGGTTACGTCGTCGATAATCAGTATGTTTTGCTGACGGATGGTTGCACACAGCTCTTCATCGGTGCTTGTCTTAAACTTCAGGAACTGCATCATATAGGGACGGAAACGGCTCTTTTTTACATCCCTTGCTATGGTGAAGTAGTCCTTCTGGTGAATAAGGTCGAGCATGGCATTGATTGATTTCTTGGCTTCTGCTTTTTGTGCCTCGGTATAACGAGGCCGGCCATTCTCCAGAACATCATTCAAATAGGACTGCTCGTAAGCATCCATGTCAAAGGAGATGTTGGAAGGCAGGGCCTTTACTAATTCCATCTTCCTTAATGTGGGCTGGGCAAACCTGTAGATATAGCGCAGCATATACTGGTTGACCTTACTCGATGACTCAGGCATTACCACCAGATCGTAGTTATACAGGTTAATCTGTTTGTCGAGATTATCGATGGCTTTTTTGATAAAGTGGGTAAGTTCCGGGGTATCTTGCAATGTTTCAGTGAATTTAACGTACTGGATGAATGCTGTACGTACTGAACTCTCTACTTGCCCTGAGAACTCATAACCATAGTAGAAGCATTTGCCGAATGCCTCTACATGGTAGCCGCCGCCCGTCAGGCTGACGATGTCCTCTGCGCCATCATGCTCGAAATCGAACACAAATTTTTTCTCAGTATTGTCGTATGTTACTCCCATATCTCTTGATTCTCGTTTGCAAAGGTAGAAAGAAAAAGTGAAGTTTGCAAATATTTCTCAGTTTTTCATCTACTTGACTTTCACGACGATGGTGTGCAGATCCTGGGGACGGCTGGACGTGCCGACCATGAGCTGGTAACGGCCGGGGAGGACGCGCATGGT
>FLNV01000834.1_pt1 | contig 10719 bp, 5 predicted proteins | sample 1140351 | NCBI WGS metagenome assembly FLNV01 (sample SAMEA3878207, study PRJEB12797) | bioreactor metagenome | biome: Moose rumen | place: Sweden | collected 2011-10 | reverse complement strand
TTCCATTTCGACCTTTACCATGACTGACAACCACCAGCAACAATGGCAGCAAAGCCTGCACCTGATACGCCAAGCCGTATCCGAGGAGCAGTATAAGAACTATTTCGAGCCGCTCGACTTCGAGAGCTACTCGGAACGTACCCACGTGCTGATGCTTAAGGTGCCAAGCCAGTATATCTACGAATACCTGGAAGACCACTTTGTCAGTCTGATGACGCATGTCTTCATGGCCACGTTCGACAAAGCCGTCAGACTGAAATACCGCCTTATGATAACCAAGGAGAACCATAAGACGGTGACGGTGAGTGGCGGCGAGACCAACCGCGAGGTGCAGACCAACAGCTCCACACCCACATGGGACACGCAGCTCATGCAGGGCAAGACGTTCCAGACCTTCATCGAAGGCACAGCCAACCGGCTGGCACGCTCTGTGGGAATGCACGTGGCAGAGCATCCGGGCAAGGGCAATTTCAATCCCTACTTCGTCTTCGGTCCTTCAGGCTGCGGCAAGACCCACCTCATCAACGCCATAGGCAGTAGGACCCACGAGCTGTATCCGAGAAAGCGAGTGCTTTACGTCTCTGCACGCATCTTCCAGGTGCAATACACCGACTCGGTTAGACAGAACAACACCAACGATTTCATCAGCTTCTACCAGTCGATAGACATGCTGATTGTCGATGACATACAGGAGTGGGCCACGTCGCCCCGCACAATGGACACCTTCTTCTACATCTTCGACCACCTGTTGCGCATAGGCAACCAGATTGTGCTGGCAGCCGACCGTCCACCGGTGGAGCTGCAGGGCGTTAAGGACAGGTTGCTGACCCGATTCAAGGTGGGCATGACGGTAGAGCTGGAAAAGCCCAACCCGCAGCTGTGCATAGACATACTGAAAGCCAAGTGCCAGCGCGACGGTCTGAAGATACCCCACGACGTCATCACCTACATAGCACGCACGGCCAACGGCTCGGTGCGCGACCTGGAGGGTGTGCTCAACTCGCTGATGGCCTTCAGCATTTTCTACAACAGCAACATAGACATGGAGCTGGCCGAACGGATAGTGAGCCGCGCGGTCAGAACCGAGGAGCGCCCGCTCACCATAGACGAGATAATGCATGCGGTGTGCGAGGTCTTCCATGTGACTGAACGAGACGTACAGGGCAAGTCGCGCAAGCAGCAGACCGTGATAGCACGCCAGACAGTGATGTATCTGGCCCAGCGCAACTGCCACCTTACCACCTCACGCATAGGCCAGATGGTGGGCGGTCGCGACCACAGCACCGTTCTCCACAGCTGTGCGGCCGTGGAGAAACGAATGCAGCACGATCCCGACTACTCGCTTCAGGTGAAAGAACTGGAGCGGCGACTGGAAAGCATTAACGCCTAAGCGCCCCGTCCTATTCTGAGCTGACGGATGCGCCCATAAATCCCTGCCTCTGTAGTGCCCTGAGCAGTGTCTGGCTCAGGGCTTCGTTGTCTTTTCGCGTATAGCGCAGGTCTGTGAAGACCTGTGCCAAGGTCTGCTTGTGGTTCAACTCGACGAAATGCTGGTTCTCGGGCAGTGCCTCCTTGGCGGCATACATACTGTCTATACGCTCCGGTGTATTGGGCTGGTACGTCTCGCTGTGTACGAAGGCGTCGGTGCCGAGCCTGTCGCTCATGGCTGGTTCCTCCGCTGGCCAGCCCACGGTGAGAGTGGCAACGGGAAAGACCAGCTGCGGCAACTGCAACACGTCTATTATCTGCTCCGGCTGATACACCGTGGTGCCAAGAAAGCACAGCCCAAGTCCTGTCTCTTCGGCCAGACTGCACAGTGTCTGGGTGTAAAGCAGTGCATCGGTGGCGGCATTGATGAACGACAGCATGTTGTCATAGCCTGGGTCTGCATGGCGCTGCAATGCCCAGTCTGTAGTGCGACGGAAGTCGGCGCACACGGTCAGCACCACCGGTGCCGCAGTCACCATCGGCTGTCCGAAATGGGCCGGCAGCAGTCGCTGTTTCATCTCCTGCGAGCGCGTCACCACCACACTGTATAGCTGCAGGTTGCCCATGGTCTGCGTGCGCGCAGCGCGGGCGAGGAGCCCTTGCAGTAGCTCCTCGTCCACATTGCGGTCGGTATATTTCCGTATCGTACGGCGATTGTCTATGTTCATGCTCGGAAAGGAAAAGTGAAGAATGAAGAATAAGGTGCAGCCACAGCCGTCATCTATTGACAAACTTCTTGCCGTTGACAATGAAGATGCCCTTGCCCATCGGTCCTGTCACCTTTCGGCCACTCAGGTCATACACGACATGCACTGGCTGCTGACGGCTGCTCAGCTCCTCCACGCCTGTGGCTGTATTATCGACCACAACCTTCACCTCGTCGAGGAACAGGCGCTGATACGGCGTCAGCTGTATGCGAACAGCACCGCTACCAGAGACAGTCACCTGACAAGCAGTCCAGATTTTGTTTACCAGCGACAGTTCAGTAGCAGAGAGGCTTGCCGACCCAGACTCCACCGAGATGTTCATCGTGGGCGACTCGTTGCCCCAAGGTGCAGCGAGGAAAGTCAGTGTGGCCTTGCCCGAAGCAGGCATGTTGAATGCAGGCGTGGTAGCTATTCCCATTGCAGAACCAGAGCCAAACCTAGCACACTTGTTGGCTCCGCGGGCGAATGAGAATTCCCAGCCCGCATTGTCTGGATTGAAAGCAGAGCTGGCAATGCTTCCGCTCCATTTGTTGTCGTTGCCGCCGGTGCCGTTGCACTGGTCAAACGACTCATAGAATACAACGCCATCGACAGGATCTACTGGAGTGTCGGGGTTGTCCCCCTGACCTCCGTCCACATCGAAGCTGACTGTGCCGTCCGCATTCTGTGTTATGTCGGTTATCTCCACGTTCAGCAGTTTCTTGCCGTCGCTGTTGTTGTTGTACAGCTTGGCGGCCGGCGTGGTGGTGTTGCCCAGTGCATTCTTGCTGCCGTAGGGGTACGTGTCGTGGCTTTCGGTGAAGAGGCTACAGCTGTTGTCTGCCGGCACTATGGTGCAGCGCTGCCTGCTGCTTGTATTGTTCACTGCGTCTTCCTGCCACACGCTTTTGTTATAATCGACGTGCATCACCAGCATACCCTCGGCAGGTGCGTCAGCGTTCCAGCCCTCCTGCTGAATGTTCTGCAGTATGTAGTACTCATTGCTGTTGGCCTGGTTGTATATGATATACACATCGCCCGTCTGAGTGATAGGTTGCATAGCCGACACATGCAGTCCCTGGCCAGGCACAACCACTATAGGGTCAACCCATCCGCAGAACCAGCGCTCGTAGCCAGTGAAGTCGCACGGCAAGTATCCGTTGCCATTGTAGCAGCCGTAGTCCATTAGCGACCACGAGCCCATGCCATAGTTATCGGTCTCGCCACTGGTATCGTAGAAGTCGGGTATGCCCAGACAGTGGCTGAACTCATGGCAGATGGTGCCGATGCCGTCAATGGCATTACTGCCATTCAGCTCCGGTCCGCATGCGTATGTGTCGATCACGGTGTTCTGCAGCACCAGCGTCGAACCTGTTGCTGCCGACAGTTCCCACTCATGTGGCCAGATAGTGCTGGCAGCTCCGCCGTCGGCCTCACCCTGACCGGCATAGAGTACAAACACCTGATCCACTCCGCCGTCGCCGTCCCAGTCGTAGTCGCTCCACGTAACCTGATCGTTCACGGCATTGCATGCCTCGATTATCATCTCCTCAGGGTGCTTGTCATTGCCCTGCGAGTCGTTACCGCCATAGTAGCTGCGGTTCTTGCTGAGCGTGACAGGGCCAACCACGTCGAAGGTCAGGTCAAACTGTCCGTAGCTCTGCGCAGAGAAATAGTCGTGAACCGACCCCTTGAACGGACTTGCGCTGTAGCCCTCAGTATTGGCTATGGCATCGAAACGCGCCTGGTTATTAGCCGACTTGAACGCCACATCCTTGTAGTTTACCAGAATGATGATGCCCTTCTTCGAGCCAGTGTAGTGTGTCGGCACACCAAACTCGCGCCTCGGTCCACTGCTGCGTCTCACCTTCATCTGTCTGTTCACGTTCAGCATGGTCTGCGATGTCTTTCTGTACACGCCTTCTGTCTCGGTAGTGGTATAAAGACTGCCGTCTGCTGTCTGGTAGTAGTGCAGGTTCTCGTCGCCCATCAGTTGTGCTTCGACGTAGGTACCGTCGGTCAACTGCAACTTGTGCCATTGGCCACGCTTGGCTGGCATGGCCCACACGGTGGTTACACCGGCCACCATCATGACACAGGCGGCCATTTTCTGTAGTTTAGTAATGTTCATAGTTTGTTTGATTTATTGTTGCATTATAAATGTTTATTATATTTCATGTTGAAGGTCTCTATCTGCCGTCGCGTGTTGTCGGCAAAGGCAATGTATGCCTCGCTGTCTGGCCGCAGCGGGCGATGGCCGAGCGCCTGGCGTATGGGCTGCCATTCTTGCACCATGCGGCGCGCCTCGGCCGACAGGAAGGTGTCGTGCAACCGTTGCCACACGTAATCGACAGCCTGTTCACTGGGGTGCAGCATGTCCGGCTTGTAGAAGCGATAGTCGCGCAGCTCGTCCATCAGCAGTTCGTAGGCAGGGAAATAGCACGCAGGGACTGGTCTGTGGGGGCCGACTGCGCAGCATACCGAACCTCCTGCAGAGCAGACCTCAGCCGCAGCCAGCAGCAGCGTTGCCTTTGACAGCTGGCTCTCATGGAAACCATATTTTGCATAGCGTATAGGACTGACGGTCAGCACCACCTGTGCGTCTGGACAGTACCGGCCTATGGTGCCAAGCGTCTGCCGCAGCTGGTAGGCACACTCGCCCACACTGAGCGACTCCTCACAGAAGAGACGCTGCGGGCGTTTCTGACAGTTGTCAACCACCTCGCCCGTATCCCTGAGCCTATACACATGGTTAGTGCCGAGGGTCAGAAACACCCAGTCGGCAACCGAGCCTCCCTTCAGATAACGCTCCACGGCATGTCGCACCGACACAGGATTATACATGGTGCCATACGGATTAACCTCAACGTCGAAAGCGTTGTCGCGCATACGACTTCCCACGCCGTCGGCAAAACAGCTGCCTACAAAGAGCAGGCGGTCAGAAGGCCCTATCTGCCTCTGAGGCTGTGGTATATCTATGGGTGTGGAAAAATTCAATATCGTTAGAAATTGGTTAAACTTTTTTTTGATGGCAAAACCATCAAGCACAGTAAGACGCTTGTCTAATTGTCTATTTGTCTATTTGTCTATTAGTCTAATTGTCTAATTGTCTATTTGTCTAATTGTCTAATTGTCTATTTGTCTAATTGTCTAATTGTCTATTTGTCTATTTGTCTATTTGTCTAATTGTCTATTTGTCTATTTGTCTAAATGTCTATTTGTCTAAATGTCTATCAACTGCGTGTGACCTGCAGTCCATGCCTGGACAGTGTCATATCCACGAAACGAGCGGTGGCCGACAGTCGGTTGGCGTCGAGCAGCCTACGTATGCGCATAGCGGCATCGGGATCCTTCGCCATTATATATAGGAAGCCACCGCCGCCAGCACCTGGCAGTTTGTAGCCGAGGGCCAAGTCGTCAATGAGCGCGGCAAGCCTCTGCACCTGCTGCGGATTGGTACCGCTGTCCAAGCGCTGGTTCTGCTGCCAGTTGGCTCTCATCAGCAGGGCCGTCTGGCGATAGTCCTGTCGTGCTATGGCGTCGTGCATCTCCAAGGCATGCTCCTTCATCTGGCGCAGCAGTAGCAGCTGTTCGTGCTGGTTGAGAAACATGCGGCGCACTATCTCGGCCAGTATTTGCTTGGCTGTACGCGTGATACCTGTGTAGTAGAGCAGATGGCAAGAGCGGTTTTCCTCGTTGTCGAACACACCGGTTGGCAGCCATGTGGCCACTGGTTTCTGATAGAACCCCGGCTGCGTCTCCAACATCTTCACCCCGCCCAGCAGACCGCCGAACTGATCCTGCCACCCGCCGCCTGTTGTGAGCAGTTGCTCCAAGACCAGCGTGCGGTGGCCTATCTCGCTCTTGTCCCAGCCCAGAGAGCAGAAGTCGCTGAGAACACCCAGCACCGTGGCCGCCAGGATACTGCTGGTACCCAGTCCGCTGCCGGCCGGCACTGCACTCATCATGGTCAGCTCAATGCCACAGCCGAATGCCCTAAGCTGGTCTGCCAGCGTGTCGTAGCGCTCCAGGCAAAAGTCGGGCAGGAAACCGGCCAGTGCCAGTGCCGCTTTGGGTATGGAGAAAGGTGAACCCACACGGTTGTATGCGGCCAGCTCGGCATAATCGGTTATACGTTCGCTTGCGCCCAGATCAATGCTGCGCAACACTATGTGCGGCTCGCTGGTCGGCTTTACGTAGGCTTGCAATGGCGGCTGTCCGTTAAGCTCTATGGCCAGGTTGACCACACGTCCACCCTCAATCAGGCAGTAAGGCGGCGTGTCGGTCCACCCGCCGCTTATATCCATGCGCACCGGCGAACGTCCCCACACTATCTGGTCGCTCATCACAGCCATGCGAGGCTGCTGCTTCACGTTCAGCGCCTGAGCCGTCAGCCCGTGTCTCAACAGGGCGAAAGCCTGGTCCGTCTGTCCCCGGAACATGGCATCGCTGATACGCGTCAGCAGTGGGGCGTCGGCAGGCAGCGGGTCGGGGATAGGCATGCCGCCTGCTGCAAACTGATGTGCAGCATCGTCCAAGTCAAGCTGATAGAACACGCTGTGTCGCCAGTTGGCAGCCAGCCGTGGCAATATGGCCCTACGATATTCGTTGCGCTGGGCGGAAAGGCGCAGCAAGTTGGCCTCGTCAGAGAGCGACGCAGCGCTATACAGCTTGTCCGCGCTGGCTGCTGTGCCCATCGCATCGAAGTCGCCCTCACCATGCAACAGGCCGTACTGGCACCGATGCTGCTCGTCGCCGGCAAAACGGTCGTCTATGTTATACCGGCGCAGCACGTAGTCAGTATCGCCCACTGGCACCACGTCTATACACTCGCCAGGAGCCAGCTGCACATGCCAGTCGTTGCGTGGTACGCCTGTTATGATATTGTCATGCGAGAGCTGCCAGTGTGGTCCCACGTGGCTGTTCTCTATCCATATATTCGTGTTGTCGGGGGTGAAGCTTATCTCCGTTATAGAGTCTTGTACAAAGATGCTCTGCTGCGGCTTGCGGTCGTGATGCATTATGCGGCGCTGGTCGCTGACAAGTCGCTGCAAGCGCAAGGTGCTGCCTATCATCTCACGCGAGGTGCCGAAATGGTAGAACTCTCCTCCTGGCAGCGGCACCACAGCCACCGTCAGATCCTCCAGCCCAGTGTCCGCTGCAGTGGGCTGAGTGCCCAGAGCCGCCCCGAACTCACTGTACAGATCGTACGGCTTTCCACACCTCTCCATCAGTCGCTCCACGGCGCGGTCGCTCAGCAGCCACAGGCCGATGTCCGTCAGGTATAGATTGTCGGCAGACAGCTGGTTCAGTCTGTCGGCAGAGGGTTTCTGCAACATATATAATAATGTGGAGGGCTGCTGACGCGACATGACGAAGACGCCGTGGTTGGTAGCTGTCTCGGCAGGCAGCCACAGTCCGTAGCACACCACGTCGGCCTCGGGCACCTGCGGCAGAGGCTGGTCGGTGCGTATCAGCACGTCGCCACTGACCACCATGGTATGCAGCTGCTGTGGAGCCTTGGCCATGAGCTGCTCGAAGAGGGGCAGTTGCAGGTCGAGCAGCGTCTGCGACAGGCGCTGTCCTCGCTCCCAGCGCATGACGGGCACAGGCAGCAGCAGCTTGCCCGATGGTGCATACGCAGGCAGCCTGCGGCTCTGGCCTCCACCATGGATCAGTATGCGCTTCTCGCCCGACAGCCACTCGCCGAAGCCGACATGGCTCTCGGCTGCGTCAGAGTTGCTGTATGCCTGCTGCAGCAGCCACGCCGTACCGCCACCACTGCCCAGACGATGGCCGTCGGGGTCGCAGGTGCAGAAGAACTCCGCCTCGTCACGACCGGTGACGCGGTGGAACACGGTAGAGCCGTCATTGCAGCGGCGCACCAGATTAGGGGGCAAGGATAGCAGTTTCTTCATAGGCTGTAGGAATTTTGACACACAGGCAAAGGCTGTGTCAGTCTTGATAGTAAATGCGCTTGACACGCTCTGACACACCTGTCAGTATCTCGTACGGTATGGTGTCAAGCCACTGCGCCAGTCGCTCCACCGGCAGCTCGCTGCCGAATATCTCCACCTGGTCGCCCTCATGACAGGGTATGCCCGTCACATCTATCATGGCCACGTCCATGCATATATTGCCGACGTATGGCGCCTTTTGCCCACCCACGAGACAATAGCCCCGCCCGTTGCCCAGGCGTCGGTTCAGTCCGTCGGCATAGCCTATGGGGATGGCGGCTATGACGCTGTCGCGTGTCAGCACGCCCCGTCGGCTGTAGCCAACAGTGTCGCCCGCCCTGACGCTGCGCAGCTGCAGTATGGTTGTCTTGAGGGTGGACACTGTCTGAAGGGGAGAGCCTGTCAAGTCATCGCTCAGCGGATTGACGCCATAGAGTCCTATACCCAGACGACACATCTCAAGCTGGCGGTCGGGAAAATGCTCTATGCCGGCCGAGTTGCAGATGTGGCGCAGTATTCTGTGGTGGAAGACGCTCTGCAGGCTGTCGGCGCCACGCAGGAACAGCTCGTACTGCTGCTGCGAGAAGCCGTCGAACTGGTTGCTGTCGCTGCCTACAAAGTGTGAGAAGACCGAACGCGGTATGACAGCCTGCTGACGCAGCAGCCTATCTACAAGCTGCTTCATATCGTCGGGAGCAAATCCCAGCCGGTGCATACCCGTGTCAAGCTTGATGTGTACTGGCCAGCCTGTTATTCCCTCATGGCGCGCGGCATGTATCAGGGCGTCAAGCAGACGGAAGGAATAAACCTCTGGCTCTAATCTGTAGCGGAACATGGTCTTGAAGGCGGTCATCTCGGGGTTCATCACGATAATATCCGACGTGATACCTGCCCGTCTCAGCACAGCGCCCTCGTCGGCCACTGCCACTGCCAGATAGTCCACGTGGTGCTCCTGCAGTGTCTTGGCTATCTCGATGGCACCGGCTCCGTAGGCGTCTGCCTTTATCATGCACACCAGCTTGGTATCGGGCTGCATGAAAGAGCGGTAATGGTTCAGGTTGTCGGCCACGGCACTGAGGTTCACCTCAAGTATAGTCTCATGCACCTTCTGCTCGAGCAACTCGCTGATACGCTCAAAACCAAAGCTGCGCGCACCCTTCATCAGTACCAGGCGGGCCCTCATCTCAGCCAGAAGTGGACTGGCAAGCAGCTCCTCAGTGGTACGGAAGAAGTGCTTGTCTGCTATGGCTATAGCGTCGGCGTTGGCCGTCAGGGCGTCGCCAATGCCTATGAAGCTGTCAACGCCACTCTCACAGACCAGCGTATTCACCTTCTCGTAGAGCTGTCTGGGCGACTCACCACTCTGCAGTATGTCGCTCAGTATGAGTGTGAAGTGTTCTTTTCTGCGACGGGCAAAGTCAAGTGCTATGGACAGCGAGTTGATGTCGTTGTTGTATGCGTCGTTGATGATGATATTGCCGCGCTGTCCCTGCTTCACCTCGAGGCGCATGGCCACCGGCTCGAGCAGTGGCATGCGCTCGGCTATTTGCTCTGGGCTGAGTCCGAGCAGCAGTGCCGCAGCCGCACAGGTTATGCTGTTCTCCACCGAGGCAGCGTCGGCGAACGGCAGACAGTACTGGCACTGGCGGCCCTCATAGCGATACACCACCGCCGTGCCTGTGTCGCGACTCTCGGTCTTCTCAACATAGACGGCGGCCGCAGGGTCTGTTCGCGACCAGTTCATGCGTCGCCCCTTATATCCAGAGCGCCTGATACAGCGGCTGACGGTGTCGTCGTCCGAGGGATAGACTATGGCCTCCGTGCCCCGCATGAGCTGCAGCTTCTCCATACATTTCTCCTCCATCGAACGGAAATTCTCCTGATGGGCCACACCCAGATGGGTCATCACGCCTATGGTGGGCTGTATGATGTCGGCCAGACGGGCCATCTCGCCCGGCTGTGATATACCGGCCTCTATCAGTGCCACCTGACTTTCCTCGTTAAGTAGCCACACCGACAGCGGCACACCTATCTGCGAGTTGTACGACCGCGGCGAACGCGTGATGTGGCGCGAGGGCAGCAGCAGCTGGTAGAGCCATTCCTTGACCATGGTCTTGCCGTTGCTGCCGGTTATGCCTACCACTGGCAGCGAGAAACCGTCGCGATGACGCTCGGCCAGTCGCTGCAGCGCCTCGAGCGACGATGGCACCAGCAGGTAGTTGACCTGTGGCAGAAGCTGTTCTGGCAGCCGCTCTACCACAAAATTGCTCACGCCGCGACGGCTGAGGTCGGATATATACTTGTGTCCGTCGCCATGAGCAGTGGTCAGGGCGAAAAACAATGTGTCCTCGGGGAAGCGCAACGACCTGCTGTCGGTCAGCAGCCAGCTGATGGCTGTCTGACGGGTGCCGTAGCGATGGGCGCCTATCAGCGTTGCTATGTGTTCTATGCTATAGTTCATTATGAGGAGTTGAGGAGTTGGGGAGTTGGGGAGCCTCCTGCTTATTTATTTCACGCGCAGGCGTTGTCCTGCCCGTATGTTAGAGCCCTTGATTCCGTTCAGCCGCTTCAGCTGCGCCACGCTGATG
>FLNV01000626.1_pt1 | contig 10721 bp, 7 predicted proteins | sample 1140351 | NCBI WGS metagenome assembly FLNV01 (sample SAMEA3878207, study PRJEB12797) | bioreactor metagenome | biome: Moose rumen | place: Sweden | collected 2011-10 | reverse complement strand
TACTTCACAACCTATAAGAAGTAATGGAGTTGAATATAGCCATCAGTTCTTCACAAAAAGGAACTATATGGTGTTAAATAAAGTATACCAAAAAGCTATTGAAAACAATATCCCTTTAACATGGCTAACTTCAACATTACAAAATGCATCAAAGATGTATAAGTTTAGAATGGACAGAAAAGGAGGTATATTAAATGGTACTTTGTTTATCCCATCATTAAATATTGAACAAAATCCCATCAATCTTCTAAGAGCAAAAATCCGCGATTTCGTTTCTACTGAATATGCTTATCGTGGAAATAGTGCTGTATCATTGCTTTCTGCAACAGCGTTGAATACTGTATACGACAACTCAATAGATTACATGTTTATTGACCCACCTTTTGGTGCAAACATCATGTATTCAGAACTAAGTTCTATATGGGAGGGATGGTTAAAAGTCACTACAAATAATCAAACAGAGGCAATTGTTAATGAGTACCAGCATAAGACTCTTTTTGAATACCAGCAGTTGATGAACCGCTCGTTGAGAGAATTCTATAGAATATTAAAACCTGGCAAATGGCTTACAATGGAATTTAGCAACACTTCTGCTTCTGTTTGGAATTCAATCCAAAATGCATTGCAAGGTGTTGGTTTTGTTGTAGCTAATGTTGCTGCACTTGACAAAAAACAAGGCTCTTTTAAAGCTGTTACTACAACTACGGCAGTTAAACAAGACCTTGTCATTACATGTTATAAGCCAACAGACGAGTTAACGAATAAACTGGCATTATACAATTCTAACAAGGAAAGTGTTTGGGATTTCCTAGATGAACATCTTGCACACCTTCCTGTTCATATAGAACGTGGCAACGCAACCACAAGTATCGTTGAACGTAGTCCGAAAATACTCTATGATCGTTTGATTTCCTATTATGTGCAGCATGGTTATCAAATTCCTATGGATGCACAAGAGTTTCAGGTAGGACTTCATAAGCATTTCATTGAACGCGACGGCATGTATTTCACGGCACCACAGGCAGCAGAATATGAAGAGAAGCGGAAGCATACGTCAGACTTTGTGCCGATGGGCTTAATCGTCAGCGATGAGGCTAACGGCATCGAGTGGCTGAAGTTGCAACTGCGGGAACCGAAGACCTATCAGGAAATCTCGCCGGAATGGATGCAGGCAGTGAACGGACTGAAGAAGGGCGATATGCTGCCAGAACTGAAGGACATTCTGGAAGAGAACTTCATCGAGGATGAGACGGGACACTGGCATGTGCCCGACTTGGAGAAACAGATTGACTTGGAGAAACTGAAGCACAAGAGTCTGATGAAGGAGTTCAACCTCTACAAGGAAATGGCTCTGAAATCTCGTGCCCGTATCAAGGAAGTGCGAGTGGAGGCACTGCGCGAAGGCTTCAAACAGTGTTTCAAGGACAAGGACTTTGCAACAATCCTGTTACTCGGCGATAAGATTCCGCAGAACATCCTCACAGAAGATGAGGTCCTGCTGCAATACTATGACATAGCATCTATGAGACAATGAAACAGAAGTACATTATTTTTTTATCAGTTATTCTATCCGCTACGGCATTGTTATTTTCCCTAATAAGGGTTCTTCCTTTTGAAGTAACCGAAGATACTTATATGGGAACTATGGCAACGTTCTTATCTATTGCAGTAACATTGGTTATCGGCTATCAAATCTTAAATGTCATTGAAATTAGAAGAGATTTGAATGCCCAAAAAGAAGATAATTTAAAGTTGAAAGGTAAACTGCATTCGCTAATAAACGATATACAATCGACAGCAACAGAACAAAGCCTTGCACAAAAAGAACTTGAGACTAATACTCAAGGGAAACTTTTAATTCTTGATTCCCTCATAGAATACCATTCAGGACAAGGCATCGTTACATGTGCTTCGGCCTTTCAAAAAATGCATGATGCAGTTTTCTGCTGTTTGAACGGAGATGTCAAAGAATATGAGCGGATATTTTCATATATGAGGAGATTTATATGTGATATGAATTATAGGTCATTCGGAGTTACAGGTCTCACCATATTTGACGACGGTCGGAGAATTGTGAACGATACTAATCATCCTTACTCTCAAAGGGAGTTGTCCGAAGTTATTAATGACTACACGCAACCCATCATTGAATGCAAAAAGAGGATAGAATCACACAAAAATTATGGAAACATAAAATTTGAATATGAAAGGATCATGGAACATCTTGAACGTGTTCTAAACAACATCCTGAAAGAACCGAATAAGAAATTGTCCACTGAGGAAATTGAATTTATTATGTCGCATTGATGAGATACAGAGGTAAGGACATAGAACTGATTGGTGAGAAGATGGTGTTCGGGAAACGGACAGCCTGGATACGCCTGGTGGAAGACAACAGCTTCCAGCAGGTGCTATGGGATGATATTGTCTTCGATGACGAACATCGTCAGGATATGTCTCACATCCGCTATATAGCCCTTGCGACCCGTATCAAAGAAGAAATTGCGCAGAAGCGCATATTAGCTCCATACGAGAGCAGTTTGATTCCACTACCACATCAGATTCTCATACTGGAGAAACTGATGAAGGCTCCACAAACTCGCTTCCTTCTTGCTGACGAGGTGGGTATGGGTAAAACCATTGAAGCAGGATTGGCACTAAAGGAACTGAAACTTCGTGGCGAAATTAAACGCACGTTACTCATCGTTCCTAAATCTGCTATGCTGCAATGGCAGAGTGAACTGCAACAACACTTCAAAGAGCAGTTCCATATATACGACTCACAGCTCATCAACTCTATGGCTAATATGTTCTCACAGATAGAAGCCGAGGAGGAACTGAACTTCTGGAGGCAGCATAACCAGATTATTGTCTCTACCGATGCCCTGAAACCGTTGGAACATCGGCAAGGCTGGAGCCAGGAGAAGATTGACACCTATAATAAATATAGGATAGAGGCGGTGGTCAATGCTGACTTTGACTTGGTTATCATCGACGAGGCACACAAGATGGGTGGCTCTACGGCACAGGTATCCCGCTATCAGTTGGCAGAAACTCTGAGTAACGCTGTTCCTCGCATCCTGCTTCTGTCGGCAACGCCACACCGAGGAAAGAGTGACCATTTCCGACGTGTGTTACAGTTGCTCGATGCTGATGCTTTTATGGGTGATGACATGCCCAGCGTGAAAGAGATTGAGCCTTTCGTCATGCGTACTGAAAAACGCTTCGCCGTTGACTACAGCGGGCAAAAGCTGTTCAACGAACGGAAAACCATCAAACTCCAAATTCCGTTAGAGCCTGAACGTCATCACCTGCAATTGCAACTATACGCGCATCTGACAGAATATGTGCGTACATCGTTCAACAAAGCAAAGCAAAACCGCAATACGGCATTAGCTCTTGTGATGACAATGCTACAGAAGATTGCAAGCAGTAGCACGGCAGCAATTCATTCGGCTCTCTCAACACGCTTGTACCGTCTGCAGAATGGCTTGGAGGATTCGGTGGAGGATTATGACCCCGAATATGACACATCTGACTTTGACGGTTTTCAGCCTGCAGACTATTCTGTAGCATATACTTCTGATAGTCGGTCAGAAGAGGAAGTGCTTCAGGATCTGGTAGAAGAAGCGAGAGTCTGCATGGAACAAGAGCAAGATGCCAAGGCAGACGCGCTCATCCGTACCATAGCACAGCAGCGCATGGAACAAGGTGACCCGCAAATGAAGGTGCTTGTGTTTACTGAATTCAGGGCCACCCAGCAATATCTTGAAAAAGAGTTGACTGCCAAAGGACTTGCTTGTGCCACAATTAATGGTAGTATGGGTCTTGAAACGCGACAGAATGCGCTTCGCTACTTCAAAGACCAGGCAGACGTGATGATTTCAACCGATGCTGCCGGTGAATCTCTTAACATGCAGTTCTGTCACGTCATCGTAAATTATGACTTGCCATGGAACCCGATGGCCATAGAACAGCGTATCGGACGTGTGGACCGTATCGGACAGAAACACATCGTTAAAGCATTCAACATGCTTACGAGTAATAGCATCGATGCTAAGGTATATGGCATCATCGTTGAAAAGCTTGATACTATACTCAATGAATTAGGTATCGATAAGACTTCAGATGTCTTGGATTCTACGATAGAGCAAGACAAAATCAACCGTATTTACTTGCAGTCACTGCTCGACCCACGCCGCACGGAGTTCGTGGGAGACAGTTGGCTTTTCGAGATTAGAAAGAAACTCAGCGAATACAAAGCGACGGAAGGCATACTGCCATCCATCAGCAAAGAGGAGATAGACAACAAATTGGCTGCGGATGTGAAATACAGTCCTTTGCCTGTGTGGCTGGAACAACTGATGGACATCTTCGCTGTCAGTCGTGGAGGAAAGGTTGAGAAATCGCTGATGGGTGTATCGACTTATCAATACGACGGGATGAATATCAATGCGGTCTTCGATGCAGAACATGCCTTGGAGAATCCGTCTGCTGAGCAGATAACCCTGCAGCATGACCTTGTGTGCCGTTTGCTCGACCGCATAGAAAGTGAATCGCAACAGACAATGCCGGTCATCCGTCCTACTGTAGGTAAGGCTACGCCCGGTGTCTTTAGCTTGTGGCGTGTATCAGCTAAGAACCCTGCCGAAAGCAAAGTAACGTATGTGGCACTGTTTACAGCTGACAACGGTAAGAATTATGCCGCCTATGCTAATCAGATTTGGAACAAACTGGTTGAGTCAAATGATGCCTACGCTTATGTAGGAGAGTCTGATTTGCCTGCTGAAAACGAATCGGACACGCCGCTGCTCTATGAGGTGTTCCATAGGATGGAAGTGGAAATACTTCAGACTTTGCAAAAGAAATCTGATGCTCGTCTGAAAGCATTAGACTACCAGCGACAGCGTGCAGAAAGGATAGGCATCATGAACATCCGCGCGAGCAGAATTAGAAAAATCGAAGAAGAAAGACAACAATACTTAGACAACTTGCACCATGCACAAAGCGTTGTACCTGACGTAAAGATTATAATAAAGGTTAGAATAGATGGATAGCTTGCTTCAAAGTATCGTTAAAGAAATTACACGCCCATATACCAGACTAAGTGTGATTTCGAACCCCGACGGTTTCCTACTTCGGGAAGACACAATGTGTGCATTGAAACAGCAGGCTGGCATTACAGTTCTGTACTTCAGCCAACTGGAACTTCGTGTATGGTTTGAACTGGATTTCAAAGAAAAGCCTGAAGAACACTTCGTGGTCTTGATGGAAGATACATCAAAGTTAGTTTCTGACATTTATAATCAAGCTTTTGTTACAACGTTTAAGACACGCGAACTGTTGCTGACCTATAATCAACAGGCAATAGACCTCAATAAGATAACCTACCAAATGATGGCTCATCTTTTTGAGAACAAATCTGTTGCATTCATGGATCGCAACAAAACGGTCACAGCCATGGAAGAGGCAGAAGCAATGTACGGCAACGATGGAGAAGATATTTCTATTGTCAAGCAGAACCTCATGGGTATCGTCATTGATTGGCAACAATCGCTCAAAACCATTGAGCAGGTTTCGAGGCAGATAGTAAAAGCAGTCAAGCAGGATAAGTATAGGGAAATTGAGTCGGAAATAGCTTATATCAACCAATCTTTCCAGCAACATCTCGATGCTGTGTACAGGCAACTGATTACTGCCACTGGTCCTCGTGTTGTGCATAAAATAATGTCACATATAGAACGGAGTTATACGATTGGCGACAAAGTAGCTTTAGTGGTAGTTGACGGTTTTTCATATTGGCAATATACTATTTTGGAAAATTATTTTTCCAATAATGGCATCGTTTCAAGAAACGGAGTATGCTATGCTTGGATTCCAAGTGTTACGCAACAATCAAGACAGGCAATCTTCAGAGGGGCTGTACCGGAAAGAGATTATAGTCAGAGCCCTAAAAACGAAGAAAAACTATGGCATGATTATTGGTGCTCCAGAAACTATGAAGATTTTCACGTAATGTATGCTTATGATAAGTTGCCTGAAATACCTCAGGAGATAGAACGTTTGGCATTTGTCACCATGACGATGGATGACGATATGCACAGTGCGCACTCGATGAAACAGCTATACAATGATACTGAAGAATGGGCAAAGAACTTTGTTAAGACGCTAACGAAGATCTTAGACAAAGGATTTGAAATCATACTCACTGCTGACCATGGTGGAGTGCCTTCATATGCGTGGGGTAATTTGACGCAAAAGGAAAAAGCGGCTCTCTATGAAATAGGAAGTCGTGGACAGCGACATCTAATTTTCAATAACCTTGCAACACAGCACGATTTCATTGAAGCACACAGGGATGTTTTAGACCAATGGCTGATTTCTGGCGATAGTGTCGTGTGGAGAACTAATAAATGTTTTGGTACATCGGATTGCATTACTCATGGCGGTAGCCATTTCCTTGAAATGATAGTGCCATTGGTAACATTAAAGAAACAAATGTAATGGAAGCGACAATAGGAATAAATCAAAGAATCCCAATCGAGGCTATAGAATTAGCTATTAAAGCAGTTCTTAACGACAGCTACGATAACAGCTATGCAGCCGAGTTAGCCCGTATGGAATATAGTGGAGAGAACAGAATCAAGAAAGCTGTGAACATCATCAATCGATTAACAAAGAACAACGTATTAATGACATTCTTAAAGGAAAACAGGAGTAAAGTAATGTCTGCCATGAAATATCCTGATGATAAGGGAATGATATGCATTGCGATGGTCAATGCAGCTTATCCTTTCTGCTATGATGTAACTACGGTACTTGGACGATATTTCCATGCTCAAAAGGAAATTAGCACGTCACTCATTACCTCAAAGCTCTCTGCAAAGTATGGCACAAACCGTTCATTGCCTAATGGTCTCTACTGCATCCTGCCTATGCTCATTGAGGCAGGATACATAACTCGACCTCGCGCTGGTGTATATCAAATCAACCATTTGGCTCCGCAAACGGATATTGCAAAGGCTATCTATCAGAAATCATTCCTTGCAAACAACCCAACGCTCAACGAGGACTACCATTTCTACAATCATTTCTTTTTTGAATTTATTAGATGAAATTCCTTCTGATATTAAGTGCCTAAGAGTGATTTTAATTTTAATATTGTATCCTCTGAACCAAAGTCTGGAGAAGCCCCAAAGAGTCCCTTTAAATAACTTCTTTCAAGTTCCTTGTCAAATCGTAAGTTAAACTTTTCGTCTAAGCGGCTGAGCGAGCTCACACCTTCATTATCTTTTTCAATCAACCAGATTTCATCCCTTCGAAGCAACTTTTGATCCATTAAAGTACTTTCATGGGTTGTAAAAATAAGTTGAGTAGAAAGGTTATTAGAATATTTGAAAAATAGTTCTATCAATTTCCTCATTAATGTGGGATGAAGACTGCGTTCCATTTCATCAATTACAAAAACTTTCTCTCCTTGTATCAGGTCTAAGATTAGTGGTATATAATCAAATATACGTTGTGTGCCATCGCTTTCATCTCCTAGTGAGAAATACTCTTTTTCATCATTGTCAATAATATTATGAAGGGTTTGAAGTTTTTTCGCTTTAATAGCGCCATCTACAAAAGTAATAAGATATAGATTATTTTCAAATCTAAGAGAACCGAAAGCCTCAGCATTGTTCGATTTCGACAAATCAGTTTTAATGAATTGCTTCATCTCTTGGGTTATACCGAGTTTCTCAAAATCGATATCAATTAAATCAATAGCCTGAATACCTGTGTCAAAATACCTTAGCAACTCACCGAAGCCTTCTTTCAACTGTTCATCATTTACGGCTTTCAACATACCACCCTGTTTATATGGAGTATCGGGGAAAAGGACTTTTAAAGTATCTGCAAACCATTTTATAACCTCCCACAAATCCTTAATATTTGATACATTGTCCCGGAGATTACGACTAATAACTTCATGGAGAAACAGTTGATGTTGTGGTGTCGCTTTTGCAAAAAAGTTCAAGAACTGTCTTTCTTCCTCTTTATGATTTAGTTTTATAAGATACGATATATTAAAAAGGGCTTCAGAGTTAATATCCCTTTCGAAAATAATGTATTCCGTTTTTTGAGTAATTTGCTTCAGCCATTCTTTTGAGATTCTTTCTGCATTATAACTAAAGCCATACTCATACTTTTTGTTATTACATAATATCTGGTAAATGAAAGTCGTATCTTTCTTTTTGCTTTCAGAACTTAAACGAAAAGGATGATACTCTATCAAAGTTTCAGCACGAGTACCGAAAAGAACGAGTCGTTTACCATACTCAAGTGCTTCTACAAAATTACTTTTGCCTCCAGCATTTGGGCCAAATAAGGCTGCAGATTTTAAAATACAATGTCCTTTTACTGGCACTACCTTATGCTCCTTTTTCCTTGAACCTTTGCCAGGCTGAAGTCTGAAAACTTCTCTGTCCTTGAATGATCGGAAATTTTCTATTGTAAATTGTTGTAACATGTTTGATGTGTTATTAAAGATATTGCCAACACCTTTATTATTATTTTTGTTGCAAAATTAGCGATTTATTCTCATTTAAGCAAATAATACTAAAATAAAACCAAATAAAAGGTATATAAGATGTGAAAAAATCACATTTTTCAAACTTTTGTTTGTAAAATTAAATAGATTATAGTATATTTGCAGTCAAAATATATAATAATAATAATTTTATGACTATAAGCCTATCGTTTAAAACATTCCTAGACAAAATTAAGATAGATAACGCTGAAATAATCAGCGATAGATACCACGAAATTACAAAGAAGCTGAACAAGACATTCAGAGATTCAGAGTCGGAAACAGAAAACTGTCTACAAGTGGGGTCGTATGGTAGATATACAGGCATCAAGGGTATATCAGATCTAGATATGTTGTATATTATGCCTATAAACAAATGGGGTGAATATAAAAACAAACCTGACAAGTTGCTGAAAGATGTGAAGGCTACATTGAAGGAGCATTATCCAAATACTAAAATACTGGATGATCGGTTAGTGGTGGATGTGTACTTTAAAAATTTTAAGTTTGAAGTCCAACCAGTCTTTGAAGAAAAAAATGGAGACGAGACCTATTATAAGTATCCCGATACAAAGTATAGTAAGTATAAAATAACCAAACCCAAACAAGAACAAGCTGAGATGACTAATTTCAGACGGGAACATGGTGATACGCATAGACTACTATCCAAAATGATTAGAGCATGGAAGAATAATGTTGGATTAGCAATAGGGGGGCTAGTTATAGACACCCTAACACACAGATTTCTTTCAGAACATTCAGAGTACGATAATGCGGGGACATCTATGTTTGGTGAGCTATGCCGAGATTTCTTTGAGTTCCTAAAGAACGAGCCCAAAAAGGATCATTATCAAGCACTTGGTAGTGGACAAGATGTCAAAGTAAAAAAAACATTCCAAGCAAAAGCAAAAAAAGCTTATAAAGATTCTGTGGATGCTATAGCCGAAACAAACGAGAGAAATCGAAATGACTTATGGCGTGGGATTTTCGGTCGTCAGTTCCCTAAAGCCACGACTGTCGTTTACGATGAAAGAAGAGGACTTTCTTCTAAGTTGGACTACAATGATCCAGAACAATTTATTGAGGACTTGTATCCTGTGGATATTAGATATAATGTGAAATTGGATTGTGAAGTAAAGCGAAATGGTTTCAGGGAGGCAATGTTAAGCAACATACTATCCTCTGGCCAGAGAGTGTCAAGGGTGCGTAGTCTTGACTTTATATTAAAAACTGACGTCTCCATGCCATTTTACGTAAAATGGAAGGTGAGGAATATTGGTGATGAAGCCAAGAAACGAAATTGTCTGCGTGGCGAAATAATAGATTCTAATCGAAAAAGTGGACTAATTAGACACGAAAGCGCTGATTTTCGTGGTCCACACTATGTTGAATGTTACATAGTGAAAGATGGCATAGTAGTTGCACGTGACAGAATTAGCGTACCAATTGAATAAAATATAAGCTTATGAAAAATAATTTTTTGAAATTAATTGCAGAAAAGGGCTATACAATTAGCTATGCTGCAAATCTAAACTTTGCAACGTTTGACTTTGTAAGACATTATACTACTATAGTATCTTTTATCTCTATTGCCGTCGGCATTCTTGGCCTGGTTTCGAGTATTTTTTCTGCCCAGTGGATTTCAGTAGCTTTACTTTTGCTAGGTGTAGTTAGTTGCTACATTAACAATTTCTCTAAGGACATTGAAACTTATGGTGATAGGGGAAAGAAACACACTCAGCAATTGAATCAAATGAAAAATCTCTATTTTAGAGTGAAATCCAAGTCCGATAATGAATTCAAAGAAGAAATGAAAGAATACAAAAAAATTGAAGAGGAGTTTAATAAAGATTCTCAGCCCAAACAATTGTTCCTGATTGCAGACTGGATAGCTCATTATAAATTGTTCTTCACTAAGAATATTAGTTGGATGGATGAACAGTTGCATTTTGGATGGTTTCGAGACAAAACGCCTCAATCACTCAAAATATGTTTGTTGTTTCTTGTGATATTTATTATTATAACGTGAGTTCGGTATAAGAAAAGTGTTAAAAAAGTTGTAGGAGTGATAAATTTTTAGTAACTTTAAAGGTGAAAATCAAAAGTTTAACCATCAATTCACCACTCCTATGGATACTGCAAATTTAGT
>FLNV01000304.1_pt1 | contig 10739 bp, 7 predicted proteins | sample 1140351 | NCBI WGS metagenome assembly FLNV01 (sample SAMEA3878207, study PRJEB12797) | bioreactor metagenome | biome: Moose rumen | place: Sweden | collected 2011-10 | reverse complement strand
ACGACATACGACTTTTGTCGCTGAGCGACAAGGCCTGTGTTCAGAAGGAGGCCTTGCTGCTTCTGGCTTTGAAATACTGCCTAGTGGATGTTGACCGCTATGCCGTCCGTGTGTCGGCGACCCGTCGAGTGAAGCCGAAGTTGATAGCCTGCCCCACGAGCGAGTCAGCGCTGAACGACCCTTATATCGTCTATGTGGAGACCGATGCAGACGAGTCGCGTAACCGAGAGATATCCAGCCATTTCCGCCTTATGTGCACGAGTGCCCGTCTTTATGGTGTGAATTTCATCTACATCCCGGAACTGGTGAGTGAGTTCATGTCGATGCCCGTAGACTATGTGACAGACGTGATCCGTTACATGGCCCCTGAGATGGCGGACGTTGAGATAGAGGGCATCTATCAGCGTCTGAGCCGTATGACAACCGCCTCTTTCTTCAAGGATGTTCTGTACGACCGTTTGAACGTGAGGGTTGACCGCGACATCCCGCCTTCCCTCCTCATCAATATCGGCACGTCTGTGGTGCCTTATTGCGTGAGCGACGGCCCAGTTCAGTATTACACCGAGTTCCTGTGCCTTCCTCTCTATGATGAGACGCTGAAAGTGGTGGACGACCTTCTGAAAGCCTATTGCTCCTACGTGAGCATGCAGTTCACGCCGGTGATGAACGCCGACCCGGGTCATTTCCGCTATTTCGGCTTTTACAAGGCGCTGTTCGACTTCCTCATCGCTCCGCCTCCCGTTGAGCCCGACATCATCTTCGCCGGACAGAACGTGATGACCGACCGCTACGAGGTGGTCTTCCGCTACAGCAAGAACTACCAGAAGACGATGCAGCTCACACCTCAGGGCTATGATGCCTATTACCAGTGTGCAAAAGGCGGAATCCCGACAGACACCTACAGCCACCTTCGTACCGTCATGGCCCGAATCCGCACGAAAGTGGACCATACGCTGTCCGACGTGAGCTGCCGTGATCCCTACCGTCCTCAGAAGGTAATCAACCGCTACCGTCTTCTCATCGACCGCTCCAAGGTGTTTGAGCGTAAATATCAGGGTCCTCAGATGCGCGAATATAAGGATGTGCCGTTGAAAGAGTGAATTTTTCAGAAATCCTTTGCCGATTTATTTGCAAGGATGGATGAAAATGCTTATATTTGCCGAAAAGAATGACAAAAACCTAAGATTAACCTGACAAAAACCTTAAGACATGGGATTTTTCAAGAAACTAATGGGAGATGACTCGTCGGATGCGCCCCGGCAGGTAGCTCAGCCGGCTCCACCTGCTCCTCGCAGAGAAGAGGATGTTCAGCGTGGGATGAGCTCCCGTGAGCTGCTGGCATTTGCGCTGAAGAAACTGGGTTGCAATTGTGACCCCAGTGAGGGGGAAGGGGAGTTCCACACCACATTCCAGGGAGAGCATTTCCGGATTTTCTGTTCAGACGATTACCGTTTTATCGACATCCAGGACCTGGCATGGTATGACGCTCCGTTGCATGACATCAACAACATGTCGCTCATGCGCCGTGCCATCAACGACTGCAACGTGTCCGCTCAGGCCACCATCGTCTATTCCATCTATGATGACGAGGACCAGATTGTGCTCCACTCGCTCAAGGAAGCTTACTGGTCTGCAGAGATAGACCAGGTGGACGCCTACCTTGGCTCGCTGTTCAACCGTCTGCTTCAGAGCCACCACCGGTTCTTCAACCGCATGGAGACCCTGCGCCAGCAGGAATATGACAAGAAAGAGAAGAGAGGACAAACTACAGACTAGTCTGACAGGTCTGACGGGTCTGACGGGTCTGACAGGTCTGACCAGTCTGACAGGTCTGACGGGTCTGACAGGTCTGACGGGTCTGACAGGTCTGACAAGTCCGACAACATAACAACCAAACAATCACCAAAAACGCATATGAAAAGAATTCTTTTATTTTTGAGTTTTGTTGTGCTGTCAGTGGTTAGTGTCACAGCACAGGAAGTTACGAACCGTACATCCAGCGAATCAAACATGACAGATGAAAAGCCCGATAAGATAGCACAGTTCCCAGGCGGGATGGACGGATATGTCCGGTTCCTCTCTTCCAACCTTCAATACCCTGAAAAGGCGTTGCGGGAAAAGGTAGAGGGCACCGTCGTGTTAGAGTTCATCGTCGACAAGACGGGCCGTATAGGCAAGATCAAGGTCTTGCGCAGCCTCTCCCCTGAGTGTGACGCAGAGGCCATCCGTATGGTGAAGGCCATGCCGCGCTGGTTCGCAGCCGAGAAAGACGGACGGAAAGTGGCGTCGCGTTACACCTGCCCCATCACATTCAAACACCCGGGGGATTAGAGCGGCTGTTCATCCTGATTTTTTCTGCTCAGTCTATTTGGATAAGTCAGGCTGGTCTCTCTTGTCATCGTAGGTGAATTGTTCCTACCGGGATGCAGGGATTATTCAATTCCTCATTTTTTATTTTTCATTTTTCATTCTTTATTTAAAACACCTTTTTGCTTATGAAAAAGATGCTTGTCGTCGGCCTGCTAGTGCTGACATCACTCAACGCCTCCGCACAGGATCTGTTCAACGGAGGCCATAAGGATGCCCCATTCGGCCTGGTGCTGGGCTATGTGAACAAGGACTGGAGTACAGACTTCGGCTCCTACACCTGGCGTGAGAACCTCTGGGGCCAGAAAAACAAGAAACTGCACGGCTTCCAGATAGGTTTCCAGTATGCGCCGTGTATGCCTATCGGCCTTGGCCTGGACACCGGCCTCTTCTATGAGTGCTATATTTCCACGAGCGATGCTGTGCAGGACTATGGTTTCGACGACTTCACGGAACATAACCTCTATGTGCCGCTGCATGCCATGTGGCGATTTCCTCTCTCTCGCGACAGCTCGTTCAGCGTGTTCGGCGGTCTGGGCCTTCAGTGGGCGATGTATGGCAGCTACAACTGCACGTATGAGACCGTTTCCTACGACTGGGACAGCGGCCGCCCTTACTATAGTTACGTGAATTATCCGAAGGAGTGGCAGGAATACGGCAACGGCGAATGGCCCCACCACTTCAACCTTCAGTGGGAAGTTGGCGGCAAGCTGCGCATCAAGAACTTCCAGCTGAGTGCCAGCTATGCGTTCGGCGCCACTAACCACGATTTCTACGAAGGCTACAAGACGAAGCAGAACAAACTGTCCATCGGACTAGGATTCGTCTTCGGAAGCGATGACTAGGCGGGGGACTGGATGTTCTAGAGATTCTAGATTTTCTAGATGTTTCAGGGTTCCTTCCTTTTCCGGATCTTATGCGCTGAGCAGTGTGACGATTTTTTCGAGCCACAGCTGGTCTGTGTGGTCGAAGGTTGCATATTCGGCACTGTCGATGTCGAGGACCGCGAAGACACGTCCTTTTGCGTCGTGCACGGGTACCACAATCTCGCTCTTCGACTCGCTGCTGCAGGCGATATGACCTGGAAACCGCTCCACGTCGGGCACCACCTGTGTGGTGTCCGTCTGCCATGCAGTGCCGCAGACTCCACGTCCCTTCTTGATCCTGGTACACGCCACAGGTCCCTGGAAGGGCCCCAGCACCAGCATCTCCTCGCTCTCCACTCGGTAGAACCCTGTCCACCAGAATCCGAACTGCTCATGCAGCAGGGCAGCCACGTTGGCCATGTTGGCCATCAGGTCCGGCTCATCCTCCACGACAGAGGCAATCTGTGGATAAATATCCTGATATTTCTCTTCTTTACTCATATCGCATTGATGTTAGTTGTATAATCAAAACGTATCTTGACAGCTTTTATTGCTTGATGGATTCGTCCTTCCGCAAAATACTCCCGTATGCACTTCTTCCCGATGCCGTGGGAAGATTCCAAATCAGTGAGTAACTCCACATTCCAAAACTGAAATCTCAAACCTCAAACACCTTCTTTCAGATGCCATTCAACCGCAACACTATCGTACGTTACAAGACCATCGACCGGATGCTCCGTAAAGGAAGATGGAGTACGCTGGAGGAACTGATAGACGCCTGCAGCGATGCCGTCTACGACATCAACGGTTCGAACAGTGTGAGCAAACGGACCATCCAGCATGACCTACAGGAGATGCGCTACTCCCAGGCTTTGGGCTATTATGCTCCGATCGTGGTGAAGCAGCGAAAATACTATACCTATGAGGACCCCGACTACACCATCACCGACATCGCGCTCTCCGACGAGGATGTCTACCGGCTTCAGGAGGCCGTGGGCATGCTCAAGCAGATGACGTCGTTCCAGGGCATGGGTGAAGTGGAGGATGTTGTGAACCGCCTGGAGGACTATGTGGCATCGATGCGTCACGACGTGGAGCCGGTCATTCTTCTGGAAAACAACGAGCGGGTGGGGGGACTTCATTTCATCACTCCGCTGCATGAGGCAATTGTCAACCGTCAGGTGCTCCGGGTTGTTTATCAGACCTTCAAGTCTCGCATGCCGAAAGATTTTTATTTCTCACCTTATATTTTAAAAGAGTACAGGAACCGCTGGTTTGTGTTCGGAAAGCGTCATGACTCCAAAGACCATTTGGTTATCAACCTTGCGCTCGACCGTATCCAGCATGTGGAGCCAGCTCCAGGTACGGAGAAATTTATGAAAGAGAAGCGTTTCAAGCCCAAGGATTATTTCCGTGATATGATAGGAGTGACCCGCAACCTGGATTCCCCCGTTGCGCACGTCGTCTTTCATGTTGAGCCTCCGAATGTGCCGTACATCATCACCAAACCCATCCACAGCAGTCAGAAGCTCATCGAACGTAATGAGGACCGTTCCGCCGTCTTCTCGATAGACGTGATCCTCAACTATGAGCTGGAGCGCGAGTTCCTCGGTGCAGGAGAAACCATCACGGTGCTGGAGCCGTCCTCGTTCGTGGCGACACTCCGTGAGCGTATCCGTCAGCAGGGCAAAAACTACGGGGAGTGAGTAGGGAGTGTTATGCTGTCTGCAAACTAGTTTGTTGTACTACTTGAAGAATCGGTTCTCCCAATGCGATTTCAATTGAGACCAACGTGTCAATCGTGAAATTGTGGGTTCCACGCATCCATTTGCTTATCTCAGCTTCACTTTTGCCAAGGCGGGTAGCCAAATCTTTTTGTTTCAAGTTCTTTTCATCCAGAATCTCATGTATTCTATCGACAATTTGAAATGAGAGTTCCACGGACTTGCGCATGTCAGGATTGACATGTTTACGCCTTTCTTCCAATATTTTATTTCGTTTCATCACGTTCTTAACTTATAAGTTATTTTTTTGCAAATTTATCTATTTTTTTATTATAAACAAATCGTATGTCATTTTTTTTAGAAATATTAATCATAATATTCAATTTTTAAAAATAAGGTAACTCTAATCCTTTTCTTATGTTATTTTTTTGTTAACTTTGCGTAAAAAATAAGTGCCCGCAACTTTTATTTTTACAAAAAAACTACCGGAAAACCGCATTTTTCACACTTTGTAACATAAAAAAAACCTTATGTAACACCGTCAAAAAGCACTTTTAAAAAGAAATCTGTAATTTTGCAACGTCATTTTCCGGAAAGCGTCAAAACGGCTTCAGAAAGATTGCATATAAGTTCCGCAAAGGGATGCAACAACATTCTGAGGAAACGGACAGACAAATTCCGCAAGTGACACGAGACATAAATTAAAGGTATTGAATAATTGAAAAAACAATTTTTTATTAACTAACTTAAATTCAGCTTATGAAAAAAATTAACTTTCTGATTGCGCTGGGTCTGATTTCCGCCGCATCCATGCAGGCACAGACCACAGTGGTATCATTAGGTTTTGAGTCTGGCGACCAGAAGTACACCACATCTGACGCCTACACTCCCGGTGGTACCTACGGAGACTGGATTAACAAGCAGGAGGCTGACGAATGGTTCGAGCCATGGTCAGACGACAAGCATTCCGGCGAGTACAGTTTCAGAATGGTGAACACCGACGGCTTCGAGGGTAACACCTGGGACCGTGGCTTCAAAATCGGTAATCTCCAGCTTGAGGACAACACGGCATACCGTGTGAGCTTCTGGGTGAAGGCAGACCCTGCTTACTTCAATGAAAGTGGGAACGAGACTCCCAACAAGCTCAAGTCTTCTCTCTCTATTGGTAAGGAGTATTTCGACATGCCGATCTCTACAGCATCCGGACAGCAGTACTACTACACCTGGAACAACTGTAACGGCGAGTGGAAGCACTATTCTTACGTTACTTATTTCACCAACAAGGCAGATCAGGATGCCCTCTCCGAGAGCTACTCCGGCAAGACAGACGCCAACGGCAACATGGTTTCTGAGGTAGGCGACCCGTTCCCGGAGGCTTATTTCATCACCATCAACCTCTACAACCCGGGTGAGTATATTCTCGACGACATCAAGCTCGAGAAGGGCGTGACCTTCAACGAGGCCACCTTCACCGACGATGTGATCAAGCTGGACTTCGGCTATCCGACCAACATCGCTGACCTTGCAAAGGCAAACAACGGCACCCTCACACTCGATCCGAGTCAGGTGTCCGTGAAAATCAACGGTACAGACGCTCCGGTTGAGTTCCTCGAGGGCAAGAACGACGGATTCCTCTACATCTTCCTCGACGGCACTTCCGCTGAGTCTACAGACGTAGTTACAGTAAGCTTCACTCCCGCAGCCGACTGCCCTATCATCTACAACACCGACCGCCGTCCGAGCGCTGACGTGACTACAGAGATGAAGGTTCAGGGCTTTGCCAACGAGACCGCTTACAATGATCCGGATATCGACGCGATGCCGGCTGCATGGTCACCTGCTACCATGGTAAGCAGCAACCCTGAGAACGAGAGCTTCGAGCTCGACGCAGCCACTCTGACAACCATCGCTGTGACTTATGACAAGGCCGTTGCCCTTGACTATGCTTCTGCTACTCTGTCAAAGAATGGCCAGAACAAGGACCTCACCTCCGGCATGAGCCTGAGCGAGGACGGAAAGACCATCAACACCGCTGTCTCCGGACTTGAGGACGGTGAATACACCTTCACCCTCTCAGGTGTTACCAACAGCTATGGCGTTGACTGTCTGACCAGCCAGACTATTACTTTCGCAGTTGGTAAGGACAATGACACTTCTACTTCTGAGGTGATTTATCAGTCTGACTTCGACAACGACATGACAGACGGAATTCCTCCGGGTTGGCTTACCTTCAACGAGGCCGGTGTTCATGACTATGGCTTCAACGAGAACGGCACCCAGAAGAACTACGGCTGGGGTGGTACTCCTGGCGGTGGCGGTGCCCGTCTCTATGCAGGCTTCAGCGGCGACTTCAACAAGGCAATGTACTGGGGAACCCGTGGAACGAACGAAGGTTATGCTTCTTATGGTGAGCTCGTGAAGGATTACATCCTCGAGGACGGAAGCCTTGATCCTGAGATGCCGGAAGGAATCTCCCTCTATCTCGAGCCACGCAAATATCAGATTTACTTCCAGATGGCAGCATGGAAGGCAGAGCCGCATTTCGACTTCACCCTTGAGGACCTTGACGGAAACGTATATGCAGAGTTCAAGGACTATCTTGCCGCTCCTAACATGAACGGTGCTACAGGTAAGGTTACCGGTACTGTGACTTGCCAGGCTGACTTCACAGTTGACAAGGCCGGTTACTACGTGCTGAAATTCACATCTGCAGAGGCACAGTGGCAGGAGTTCCTCCTTGCAAACGTACGCCTGATTACCATGCCTTCTAAGGCAGCTTACTACCGTCAGCTCCTCTCAGTAGCTACAGAAGAGGCTGAGGCAGTGCTTGCAACTGCTGAGGACGAGTCTTACAACGGTGAGACCAAGACCGCTCTTACAAACGAAATCGAATTCGCCAAGACCAACAAGTTCACTTCTGGTTCTGACGTCAATGCCGAGATTGCTAAGCTCAAGCAGCTGAGCGAGGCTATGACCCAGCGTATCCAGAACATCGACAACTTCGAAATCGCAATGCTTGAGGCTACAGCCGCTTACGACGAGCTCGAAGGCAAGTACCTGAACGCAGAGGTTGCAAAGACCGCCAAGGAAATCATCGACAGCTATGGCTCAACCAATCCATCCGACCTCTCAGACGCAACCCTCAACGAGGTAACTCCTAAGATTGTGACTGCATCTTCACAGCTGAAGAATGTGAAAGACGTGGTAGACATCCTCTCATGGGGTAACTACAAGGCAGCCCAGGTGGCTACACTCCTCGGTGCTGACGGCAGCGCCAGCTACAACGCAGTGACCGACGACCGCGCAGCAGCCAAGAAGACCATCCAGAACGCCACCAAGGCACTGTACGACAAGATTGCTAAGGGTGAGGACCTCACCGATTTCAAGACCAGCGTTTACTTTGAGACAGGCGACCAGATTGAGGAGATTCCAGACGATGACAACGGCGAGCACGATCCAGAGACCGGCTATGCAAGAGCCGCTTATGGTATCGACTTCACCGGCCTTATCTACAACCCTCATATGTACACCTTCATGACTGCATCCGCAGCACTTCAGGACAACTCAATCCCTGGATGGATGGTTGTTCAGCCTTCAGATCCGGGCAGCCTCCACTTCAACGGCGACCCTGCAACCGAGGCAAAACCTGTTTCCGACGTAACCGTGAACGGCTACAGAGCAGACGGATATGACTTCTATCAGATTGTGAAGAACGTACCTGTAGGATACTACGACATCTTCCTCCGCACCCGTACAGCAGCAGGCAAGACCGGCGTTTCTGCCGACGGAACACCTGACAAGTACATGTACGTACAGGTTGGCGACGGCGAGAGAATCCTTGCCCCGTTCCAGGAGGGCTCAAGCTGGGCCGGCTATCCTACGGTAATCAAGAACGTGCTTGTGAAGGACGGTGAGATCCGTATCGGTGCAGTTGAGAACGCCCTCTCCCTCAAGGGTACCACCATCGACCCTGAGACCGGTGAGGAAGTTCAGCCGACCGAGACCACTTGGGATACCAATACCTTCGTTGACGACGCCCGCATCTTCTTCGTAGCTCCTGCTGAGGACGTTGACTACTCTAAGCTCACAGTTGCCACTCCAGGTGACGTGAACGAGGACGGCAAGGTTGACATCTCCGACATCGTGGCTATCATCAACCAGATAGCAGGAACAGCTACCTATGCAAACGCTGACGTGAACACCGATAACAAGGTTGACATCTCCGACATCGTTGCTGTCATCAATATTATCGCTGCTCAATAAGCAACAGACATAGCATTACATCAAAATGGCGCGTCCCACAGGGGGCACGCCATTTTTTTTTCGTTTTTTTGTGGCGTATATGAAAAAAAACACTAAATTTGCAGATTGATTACGAAAACAACTAACTATGATACGCTACGCAAAACTGCTTTTACTGGCATTTTCAGCTATATTCTACCTCGGGGCGGGTGCGCAGAACGTGATGATGTTCACGTCAAAGCAAGGACTCTCCAACTCCTGCATCCGAAGCATATACGAAGACAGTCATCACAATATATGGATTACCACTCAGAACGGCCTCAACCGGTATGACGGTACGAAGATGAACGTCTACCGCCATGTGATCGGTGATGACCAGTCGCTGATGCACGACGAGAGTACCTATGTCTTTGAGCTCAACGCCCGTCAGATGCTCATCGGAACCGGCCATGGCCTCCAGCTTTTTGATTATGCCACCGACAAGTTCAAGACCATCCCCTATGTGAATGAAGCCGGCGACACGCTTACTCCCCGCATCGTCAGCATCAACAGGGTGGAGGACCGTACCCTAGTCTCGATGGCCGGCTACGGTCTGACAGAACTTATCACTGATGACGACGGTGAGACACGCATGAAGCGAACGGACGACTACAATACCGGCGGGCTTCCTCCGCTGCAGCTCTTTGAGGACAATGTGAGACGCGTGTGGATTGTCAATGCCGAACGGCGCGTCTATTGCAAGCTGAACGGCAAGTTTCGCCGGTTCGATGAGATATCGGATGTCATCAAGGTCTGCTGCAGCTCCTCCGGAAGACTTTATGCGGCGACGGAGCGGCATGGGCTTTATGCGTTCGACAAGATGAGCGACAAGTTCGTGGAAGTGGCCTCGTCTGAGGAAATCGGGCGTGTGGTCGCCGGTTTCAACCCCTGGACCCTGGGCCGGCTTTTCATCTGCACCGACGGTGCCGGCCTCCGGATTTATGACGAGAACACTGGTAAGGTGACGCTCAGCGCCATCCGCACCAACGAGTTCGACCTTAGCAACGCCAACGTGAAGGATGCCATCAGCGATGTCTATGGAAACGTGTGGGTGGGCGTCTATTGGAAAGGAGTGATGATGAAGCCAGTGAACCAGTCTGCTTTCGAGTATATCGGTCAGAACTCCATCACGAAAAACTCCATCGGAAACAAGTCGGTCTTTGCCATGACGGCAGACAACGACGGACTATGGGTCGCCACCGACAACGACGGCATCTACCGCATCTCTGCCGACGGACAGACCTCCCGTCACTGGGGAAACGACCAGCAGGGCGGTGCGCCGGGAGGATTTTCTGCCATCGCAAGGCATAACTCGTCGACACTGTTGCTCGGGTCTTATACCGATGGACTGTGGCAGCTGCGCGACGGTCAGTTCTCCCTCATCACCCGAGACATCAACAAGATTTTTGATATCAAACCGGCCAATGAACCCGGATGCTACTGGATCGGCTCGCTTGGCGACGGCTTCTATTATTACGATTATGCCTCCTCCAAGTCCATC
>FLNV01000042.1_pt1 | contig 10745 bp, 5 predicted proteins | sample 1140351 | NCBI WGS metagenome assembly FLNV01 (sample SAMEA3878207, study PRJEB12797) | bioreactor metagenome | biome: Moose rumen | place: Sweden | collected 2011-10 | reverse complement strand
CAAAATCAACCATTTCCACCAAATCCAGAGAAACCTCATTTTCTGAAAGCATCATACTGTTGCCTTTTTTGTTTATCTCAAATTACCTGATATGCTCAGTTTATTTCTTGAAATTTTTCTTTGCTTCCACCAGGTTTATCTGGATGATATTTTACTGCAGCTTTTCTAAATGCTTTTTTGATGTCTTCATCACTAGCATCTTCTGCTACTCAAAGTATCTCGTAATAATTCTTTTTTGGATCAAAATCCATCTCAATAAAATATTAAAATAAAATAGCACCAAAAATATGTCTGTGCTATTTTAATCAAAATGAAACAAAATGCAAATATTTTTACGACTAACTTTTCAATTATAATTGACTTTTCAAATCTTTTACTTTTTCTTGATTTAAATAATCAAGTCTCTTTTTATCAATTTCATTTGCCTCATGATCTTCTTCTCTAACTTTGTCAACTAATTCATTGATTTCCACATTTAATTTTTCAATTTCTTCATCTTTTTTTTCAATTTCTTTTTCCTTTTCTTCAATTTTTTTCCTCAAATCATCCATTTCATCATTCAATGATTTAATTTTTTCTGCTCGCTTTTGTGCTTCTTCCATCGATTTTGGTGGTTGTTTCATAAGCTCTTCCAATTGCTTTTCCAGTGAATCATACTGGTCGACCAATTCTTGTTTTTCAATTCTTAATTGCAATTTTTCTTTTTCAATCTCCTTCCTCTTTGAAAACTTTTCATCCAATTTTTTCCATGTATCAGTTGGTTTTGGTGGATGAACCAAACGAAATTGTGCCTCATCAATGTACAAAACTTTTTCCTTTTTCTGTTCTTGTAACCTCTCTACAGAGCTTGATAAGTTGTTTAAGTTTGTCATGGCTATGATTGGTTATATAATAAAGCAATTTTATTATACCCCTTTCACACACATAATTTTAATTTTTATACACAAAATGTCAAGTATTTTACAAAAAAAATTAAAGTCAAACAAATTTTGAATAAAACAATCTTTGGTCTAATCAAGCTTTTAGTTGGATATTTAAAGAGAATATTATGTTTTTTCTATTTTTCTCTTGCAATTCGCTTTTACAATATTTATAATTACATCGGATTTGAGAATGTGGACGGATTTATACCTACTTGCAAACCACAATAAAAAAATGCTAAAGGGCGACGAGGATAATAGACATCCATCGCAACATTTGATTATTAGTAAGTACATATAAATTCTGAATACATTTGAAAATCTAATATAGATTTGGCCAAATGTATTTTTTATTGTTTATCAGAATTTGTCGTTCTGAGCTCATTTATTTTATTACTAAAAAATTAAAATGAAGAAAAAATTAATAGCATTTATTCCAAATATTGAAGAATCAAAACAAATAGTAATCGCTAAATGAAAGACTATGGAAGAAGCAATAAAGTTTGCGAAAGAAATGTATGGTTTTGATTGAGATACTATGGAAAAAGTAAAATCTAAAAAAGATACTCGAATTTGAGTGATGAAAGGGATATGTAGAAAACTAATTAATTAAAAGTGAACTTTTAATTTTGAAACTGCATTACTCATAATACTTTTAATCATGTATATTTCTGATCTCAATTTTCGGATTCTGGAATTCAAAATACATTTTTGATTTTTTGATCAACATCCAAAGATGTTATCTCTCTCAATCTTTCTGATTTTCTTTCCCAATTTTTATCAATTCAATCTCATTTTGGTTCTAGGTAAACTACAGTGATATCATTTTCATCAGTTTTACTGATGAATCGTACTAAAAAATCAGGAAAGAAATTTGAAAATTCTCAATTAACATCTTCATATTTTAACTTTATTCATTGCTTTCATACTAAATTTCTTAAATAGAATATATCATATTTTTCAGAAAGTTCCTTATTATTTTGAATTCTTTTCAACATATTCTCAATCTTATCTTCTTCATTACAATTTATGTTTAAATCATTTGGTAAAAATTTAGGAGTTTTTACATGTATATCAAAATTTTTTATATCATGTAGAGAGTTATCGTTGTCTGGTGAAATATAGTATAACCTATCGTAAATATGTAAATCATCATTTTTTTGGTGAAACAATTCAGAGATTGCCCTTCTTTGTCATCAATCTAAATCTTCATAGTTCTCCTCAATTGAAAATTTTGAAGAATCTCTAAAGAATAATGCGATTAGTGATTTTCAATTATCATCATTTTTATCTATAGGAAATTCCAATCTTATTTCACTGATTAAATTCGTTAGTTTAAGGAATGATTGTTCGGTAGTAATTCATTTAACTTTATAGTTTTTGATTCTGTTTCATATTGCAACGAACTCTTGTTGTAGGTTCTCTATAAAATAATTTATAATCTTATTCTGTTTTGTAATTTCGAATAATTGTTCTTTTGAATCGGGATTCTTTAATAATTTATCTGTTTTTATTGTTATTGTCTCTACAAAATTAGCTACATTTTCGATATCTTCTGTGCTTAACTTATATAATTTTTGTTCAGATAATAACTTGTTAACAAGTTTATGTGTATTGTCTTTTCAAAATATTTCTCAATATGTTTTATCGAATACATCAGGAGTATATGATGTTTTGGTATCTGTTATCATACCTTTTTCCATTGACTTTTTTGTAAATTCAGATAGGTCTTCGTACTGAGATCTTAATTCTCACATTCTTTTTTTGATTCATCTTTCGTTATCTAGATATACAAAATATAATTTTCACTTTTGTATTTCTATTTCCAATTTCTCTACTTGAATATTAATTTCTTCTCATTCATTTAAAATATCATCTAAATGCTTGAATTTTTTCTCAAATAGTTTTCCAATTTGATTATCATCTGTTACTTCAATATCATTCTTTAATAGAAATGTTTTGAAACTATCGGAATATTCTCTTTTCTTAATAACAGAAACTCTATATCCATTACCAGCTAAATCTTCAATAAATTTATTAAATTGATCAATATCATATCAATACATGCGAACTTGTTCTAATGGTTCCAAATTTCTATCTCTAAAAGCTTTAGTTGAATAGTTCAAATGTCTATATCAATCTCATTTTATTCAATACAATCTCAGTCATCTTCACAAAATTTGAGTTGCTAGTACTGTAGATGATGACCCCATTTTAAATAGTAAAATAGTTGATGGCCTTTTACTGTCCCATCATTCAATAAACTTTCTTGATCAAAATAGGAATAAGATATCTCAGTTTTTATCTACATTATTAAATTGTTTTTGTGATGCTATTCCGAAGTCTTGGTATGAAAATCATTCTACAATTGTTTTTAATTTTTCTGCAATAGCTGCATTCTTTCAAGTATTAATTAGCATTATATTTTTTCATAACCATAATTTTATTTCATCATTTTGTTTATCATATCGAATTTGTAATCATAAACAATCTCATTTTTTATATTCTAATCATGTTAGCAAGTTATAGAATTCTTCAAGTTGTATTTGTTGTTGTTCAATTTGCGCTCTATATTCTTCTAAATGAGAAAAAATATAAGAAAAATGCTCTAATATTTTAACTAGAGTTGTTTCACTTCATTCTCATTCTTTTCAGCTGTCATCAAGTTTCCATGATAATCAGAGAAATAATGGTTTATACATTCTTAATCATTTTTGTAATCAATGTTGACATTCAAGATAACTTTCTTTTTCTATCCATAATGCATTTATTCACTCAGATCTTCTTTTTAATGTCCTATATCATTTTAATTGTAATGCATAACCCACTAATGAATTACAAATTAAGTCTTTTTTATCTTCAGCTTCTGTGTCTGTCGTTTTTTTTACTTGACTTACAATGTAATCTTTCCCAAATCAATCTGAATTAAAATCAAATAAATTGTATTTATAAATAGAAGAAAAGTGATAATAATCAAATATATTTTCATTTAGATTTACTTCTTTTTCATTTTTAAATGCTTCTTGAAATGTCGCAGAGAACTCAAAAAGCATGGTGTTGTCTTTATCAATATATTTATTCTTTAATCATTCCATTGCTCAAGTATCATTACTTGCTCATTTATGAGCTTCGTCCATCAAAAATATTGAGTTATTACTTAGCTCAGCACCCTCAAATCATTTAAGTGTTGATAGTTTTCACGAAAATGAATGGTCTCAGAAAAATGGAATGTGGTCAAAATCAACGACAGTACCTTTATCATTTATCGATCAATAGTGATTCTCAGCAAAAAGAGATAAAAACATTTTATGTTGCTTTCTTAATTCATCTGTAGGTACGACTATATATAATGTTTTTGTATCGGTCGCAAACAACTTACAATACATGTAAACTATAGCGTACATCAATAATGTTTTTCCACATCATGTAGCCATCCAATATCCTAATCTGTTGAATCAAAAATCCATATCAGGATTTAACATTGCAGATCATTTATTTTCTAGTATTTCATTATCTAAATAGAACAAGTAACGGCTTTTAAATTCATCATTATGTTGTAATGAAAAGAATATATAGGAGAAAAACAAACAACTGTATTGATACCATCTAAAACTATCAAATTCATCTGGCATAATTCCTCTATAATAATTTTCAATGTGTTCTATAGTTTCAATAAATGGTTTTGTATCTATAAATCTATAGTCTTCACTTATATATAAATCGATATTTTCTTTAAAAAAATTTATAGCATCTAAAGATTGATTTAAGTCATTGTTACTTAATCCTTTTAAATAATTTCAACGGAATTCTTCAATCTTATCATATTCTAACACATATCTTAGCATGTAAGTATACAATATACTATCTCAAAAATATTTCTGAATAATTTTAGCCATTAATAAGGTTTTTATATAGATAAATTATTTAATAATTTCGTCATCCAAATTATAAATTCTATGTTTTAAATCATTTAATGGATATAATATTTCTTTTATATCATTTTCTGAATCTATAGTTTTATTGCTTAGCTCAGATATATCTCATTCAATTTTATCTAGATAACCTCAATCGTTAAACCAATCCTCATATTGATTGAGCTTTGTATATTCTACAATTCATTGAGTTCCGTCATTATCTATTGCTTTTCAGTCTTTCCAATTCTGAGAGTATTGTACTTTTTTAGTTCTAACTAAAGTTATATCATCAAAGTATTTTCACAACTCTACTTCTATAAATTTTCTATTTCATCAATCTTCTTTATTTAGGTTCATAACAGTATGTCATGTAGTTCATGATCAAGCAAAGAAATCTAAAATATAGGAATTTTTATTTATAGGCGAAAGTACATATTTTATTAAATTGATTGGTTTTGGATTAGAAAATTCTCAAGTTCATCAAAACATATCTTTAAATATTTTGGTACCATCTCAACTGCTTACTTTAATTATACTTTCGAGTGGTTCCTTTTTTTGTATAGTTAAATAAATTTTTCAATTTTTTTCCGTAAGCTTACTTTTATCAACAAATTCTCTCTTATGGATTTCATATCTTCAAATATTATTTTTCTTTATATAAAAATTTTCTTTATTATTATTGAATTTATCTAAAGATACTCATCGACATTTTATTTTTCATTTTGATTTTACTGGACGAATTATAATGTATCAAATTTGAAGTTTTTCTTTATCATCAAGATATATATCTTCAAAATTATTACTAAATGTTGCTTTTTTATGATCATAATCATCTATTCAAATAAAGTCTCAAGTTTTTGGGTTATAGTATATGGAATATCATAATTCAGGACGAATATTTAAATATAACATTCAAAATGCTGAAATTTCTCATTTATCTACAAAGTACTTTCAATTTTCCTCAACAACTTCAGTTTCTTTATTTTTTTCAATTGTCAATAATACCTGATTTGAATTTTTATATGCGATAATAAATTCATGATTCTTTGATAAATTGTCTGATTCTTTATCAGAATTTCATTTTAACCGAATAATTTCTCAAGCTCATTTTTCTCATCATAACTTATTTTCTGGTCAAAATATGCTATTGCAAATTTGAGTTAAATTAACCTGTTCTTTGTCATCAATTGATATAAACATTGTTCAATTGTCTTTTAATATAGATTGTGATTCCAACAATCTTTCCATCATCATTGTATTCCATGACGAATCATTGTATCAATCTTTATATACGAAGCCATCATTTCATGTATTATATGGAGGATCAATATAGATACTGTCGATACTATTTTCAAAATCTTTTTTTATAAAATTTAATGCTTGAAAATTATCCGAATTATAAAGCCTTCAAATGATACTATCTTCTTTAACTAAATTAATTAAATTTTCTCTTTGTTCTCATTCAAAATTCTTTGTATCTACAACCAATGAATCATCATCAACTGATGGATTATCAGACATTCATAAATCTTTCCATTCCTGAATTTGTTTTTCATTATTGAATATGTATTTTAATATTTCTTCTCTTCTTGGATTAAGAGATTCTAGTTTCTTGATTTTTCATAAACTTATACAATAGTTTTGTTCCACAATTTTTCTCTTTTTATTCCAAATTTTAGCTTTAAATTCCTCAAGATCTGCTATAATATTTATATAATTTTTAATCCATAAATATGCTTCTTGATATACATTTCATTTAAATTCTGGATTAGATTCTTTCATAAGTTGTCAGATTTTAAATTCAACTACATCTGGATCATCACTATATTTAACTTTAATCTCTTCTATTTTATTTTGTATATCGAGAATTCATGTTTTTGATTGAATATCATTTTTTAGCATCTGGAAGAAATACCATTCCAGTTCTTCAGTAAGAAAATCTTTTAATCTTTTGTGGATGAAATAATCTCTTCATCGTTTTTTCATAAAATCTTCAACCGATTTTTTTAGCAGAGGATTTGAATTTTTATAGTCAATTCATTTTTCGTTTAATACTTCAGAAATTTTATTTTGAAATATAGATGAGCTTGCTGCTGTTTTTGTTTCATCAGCATTTATAAAATATAAATTATATCAAATAATATTCTCATCTTCATCATATATATCATCGATTCTAATATCAAAATTGTATTTTATATCTCCAGTATCTGTTTCAATTGACTCTGTTTTTTTGTACATTTTGATTTGTACTTCTTTATTTTCTAGTAATCATCAAATATTTACATTCATATTATCAACCACATCAGAAGTTTTTACATAATAACAATCTTTTGTTGCCCATCGAAATTCTGTATCTTTTCATGAGTAAGGTATCCTATATTCATAACTACTAAATTTGTTTTTTAAATATCAAAAATCTCAATTATTGTAATAAAGTGAAAAAAAATCAGTAAATAGTCAGATGATTTTTTTTGCATCTTGATTTGAATAATCTCAAAGAGATTCCATAAATTGATCAATAAAATATTTTACAAGTGGCTTGTACAGTTTGTTTAATCTGTATTGTCCGAAGTCATAGCTGATTCCATCTGTTTTGTTTTGAATATTAAATCAAAATAAATCATCAATTTTTTCGATGAGATTTGACTTTAATTCGTTTAAGTTTGCCATAATAATTGATTATTATTTAAAATTATGATATGGTTCGTCTAATTGTAAATAAATTTTGGATCTCTTTTCCTGCTTGCATTCTGTCTTCTATATCATGTAGTAATTCTCGTTTCCTATCTTCAATCTCTTTTGATTGCTTAAAATAATCTTCTAACATTTTCCTATGTTTTTCTTCTAGTTTTAATGATTCGTTTCTTAGTTGAATTTTTATTGCATTATCTGTAGATCTCAGTGATTCCCTTCTCTTTTCTTCCATCTCTTTTTTAATATCATCAATAGCATTCATGAGATTTTTCTTTTGATCTTCTTCTCGAGCATCTAATTTCATTATTTCATCTTGAAAGGATTCACTATTACGATCTATCGAATCGTTATATGTTGAAGTTATCAACTTATCTGATTCAGATTTTAACTTATTTATTATATCATTACTTGGAGTAACTTCTCATAAATATTTTCAAGGCATATGAAATATTGTCTGAGCCAGTTCATGGTGTAATATCTTTCATTCTTCATCAATAGCAGAGACCAATAAATATTCTTCCTTTTCAAAACTTGTTATAGTTAGTTTATCAACTTTTAACCATCATGTCTTTCATATATAATCTCTAAATCATGTTACTCTAGGATTTGTATCATTATAATTAAATTCAATATCTCATACTTTATTTGTGTCTAGTTCGTTTGCTTTTTTAATAATTTCTTGTCAAAGATTACTTTCTAATCTATAGAAATATGCATTATCAATATCTGATTTTTTTAGTGTATATTTTCATTTATTTATAGGAGCCACAAACGGTACATTTTTTAAAACAAAACTTAACGAATTATTATCAAATTCAGCGTTATCTTTTAATATAAATTTTGTTAAATATCGGAAATATCTCTGAAAAATATCTAATTGATTTAATCAAGATTGTTCTATATCTTTTAATCTCTTTAATACTTCCTCATCAAAATTTTCTATTACTTGCCTTTTTGCATTTGATTTTTTTGATTCTATAATTTCTTTATATTCTTCTTCTATCTTTTTAAACTCTTTGTCTATTTCTTCATTTGATCTACAGTTTTGGTATACAGCAAGGATCCTTTGTTCGAAATTAGATCAATCATCTAGTGCTCATAATATTTCATCACTAGCTCAAAATACTCAATCAAACAAATTAAATTTTTCAGATAGTAATTCATAAACTCTTTTATCTGCATAATTTTTAGTATTCAAAAAATTTACAACCAAAACATCCGATTTTTGTCAATATCTATGACATCTTCAAATTCTTTGTTCGATTCTCTGAGGATTCCAAGGTAAATCATAATTTATTAATAAACTACAAAATTGTAAATTTACTCATTCTGATGCACTCTCTGTAGCAATCATTATTTCAGCATCGTTTTTGAAATACTCTACTAAAGCGGCTCTTGTGTCTGAATCTTTAGATCAACTTATTTTTCAAGTTCATTCATATTTTTTAAGCCGATTCTTATAAATTTCTTTACTTTGTTTATCATTGTTTGATCCATTGAATAGTACAATTTTTCATTCATATCAATTTGATTCCAAGAAATCTTTCAAATAATTTTGAGTTCTCCTTGATTCTGTGAAAATCAAAGCTTTTCTATTTCATCATAATTCTTGTAGCTTTTTAAATGATGATGATAACGCAGTTAGTAATGCTGAAGCTTTTGTATCTATATGTATACTATTAGCTAAATTGCGAAATGATTCTAATTCTAATATTTCGCTTTCTAATTTTTGAACTTGTGCAGATAGTTCATCTTGCTCATCTTTGTCATCAATATTTTCATCGTATTCATCTAAGATATCTTCTTCATCTGTGAATTCTGAAAAGTCTTTTTTATCTTTTAATCTTGTAATCATAGTTGTGAGTGTTCAAGCAATAGCACTTGATGATGAAGCTAATAGCTTTCTTAGGACAAGTGTAATCAGATGTTTTGTTTTTGAATTGATTGAGATTAAGTCTTCTCTTTGTAAAAAATCACTAACTTTATTATATAATTCCATTTCAACATCTGTAGGATCAAAATTTTGGGTTATTGAAATTCTATTAGTGAATTTTATGTATTCTCTCACTTGTTTCCTCAAAGTCCTATTTACAAGTGGAGTTAATCTTTTTTTTAATTCTTCAAAAGCAAATCTATCTGGTTTTGAAAATTGTGCTCTAAAACTTTCTACATTTCAGAAAGCATATTCATCAATATAAGTCGTTAATCAATACAATTCCATTAAAGAGTTCTGCATAGGGGTTGCAGTTAATAATATTTTTTTATAATCTTTGATGACTGAATGTAATTTTCATGCTCTTGTAGAATTATTTTTATCTCTGTATACATTTCTTAATTTATGAGCTTCGTCCAAGACAACAACATTTCGTGGTACTTTTACCAAATAGACTGAATTTTTGCTAGCAAACTCATATGAACAAATGATTATAGCATTTTGATCGAAAGGATTTTTAATTCATTTCTTTTTAAATTCTTTCCAAGTTTTTCAATCTAATATTTTACTATCCAAGAAAAATTTTTCTTCTAATTCAGCTTTCCATTGTTTTCTTAAAGAGGCTGGTACGATTAATAAAATATGTCTTTTATATTCTGACCACAACTGACAAATAACTAATCATGCTTCAATAGTCTTTCATAATCATACTTCATCAGCTAATATTACTCATTTGTTTAATGGGTTTTTAAAGAAAAATAATGCTCATTGTACCTGATGCGGGTTTAAGTCTATGGTTGCATTTAATAATGTTTTTCATAACCTTTCTGTTCCTATATTTGGATTTTGAAGAGTTAGAAAGTTTGAATAAAACTTAGCATGATATTTGGTCATATTTTTTCTGAATTTAAAAAAGCACCCTAATCGCTGGGGTGCCCATAATCATCTAAAAAGTTGGATTGCCAAGATTTCAAAGAGATTAAACCAGACTAACTAAGGTGCTTAGTTTTCTCTTTAAAATCTCAAAAAAAGTGAATCCAACAATTTTAGTTGTTCCTTTTTAGATAATATGGGCAATTAAAAAAGTATTGATTTATTGCTTTTTTTCAAGAAATAATAATTTTTTTACTATTTTGAGCGTTCATTAAATAATGATAGCTTTTATCGTACAACACTCTTATACAAAAAAAATTTGTTTACAAAAAAAGAACCCATAATTAATATGGATCCTTTTTTAATATACTCCAATAATTATCAAATCAACTCTTTTACAACTCCAATTTT
>FLNV01001699.1_pt1 | contig 10754 bp, 4 predicted proteins | sample 1140351 | NCBI WGS metagenome assembly FLNV01 (sample SAMEA3878207, study PRJEB12797) | bioreactor metagenome | biome: Moose rumen | place: Sweden | collected 2011-10 | reverse complement strand
GGAAAAGGTGGAGAACGAAGAGATTGAGGATGTCGACTTCCTCGAACTGCGTGCCTGCGACCAGAGCTGTCCGGGCGGCATCCTGACCTGCGACAACCGTTTCCTGATGTGCGAGCGTGTGTTTGGCCGTGCCCGCAAAATCGCCGACCGCGAGCGCAAGGGCGAACAGACCAAGGACCACGAGCTTGAAGAGGAGCGCAACTACCTGATGCGCAACATGAAAGTGGGCGAAATCAAGCCGCGTTCAATGCTTGTTTTGGACGACGACATCAGCGTGGCCTTGGAGAAGATGAAGAAAATCAACGAATACCGTGCCCGCCTGCCCCAGACCGACTGCGGCATCTGCGGTGCGCCCACCTGCGACGCCTTGGCCCGCGACATCGTGTGCGACAACGCCGAACTCACCGACTGCGTCTTCATCCAACGCAACCTCGAAGCCCGTGGCAACATGGACGTACACGAGTCGCTGAAAATCATGGAGCTTATTTGGGGCAAGGCCAAGATGAACGATTATGTGAAGAACAAATAAAAAAAATCCCGCTTTTGATGGAAGCGGGATTTTTCTTTGAAAGCGTTGAATTTATTCGCCTTGTTGAGCCTTCTCTTGCTTTTCAAGGTTTTCCTTCAAGCCGGCCAGGACTTCGAGGTCGCCGAGCGTGCTGTGCTCAATGTTGTCATTGATTTGCTTCACGGTGCGCTTGGCTTGCTTGGCGGCCTTCTCGGCGGCCTTTTCCTCTGCGCTCTTTTCGGCGACTTCCTTCTCTTCCTCGACGCGAGGCAGGGCAAGGATGATCTTCTTGCTTTCCTTGTTGAACTCAAGGATCTTGAACTCGAGGGTGTCGTCCACCTTGGCGTTGGTGCCGTCTTCCTTCTTCATGTAGCGGCTCGGGCAGAAGCCTTCGACGCCGTAGGGCAAGCTGACCACCACGCCCTTGTCGGAGGCGCTGATGACGGTGCCTTGGTGCATCGAGCCGACGGTGAAGACGGTCTCGAACACATCCCAAGGATTCTCTTCGAGTTGCTTGTGGCCAAGGCTGAGGCGACGGTTCTCTTGGTCGACGTCGAGGACGACGACATCGATGGTTTCGCCCACCTTGGTGAATTCGGCCGGGTGCTTGATCTTCTTCGACCAGCTGAGGTCGCTGATGTGGATCAGGCCGTCGACGCCTTCTTCAAGCTCGACGAAGATGCCGAAGTTGGTGAAGTTGCGCACGGTGGCGGTGTGCTTCGAGCCGATGGGGTAACGCTCGCTGATGTTGGCCCACGGGTCGGGCATCAGCTGACGCATGCCGAGGCTCATCTTGCGCTCTTCGCGGTCGAGGGTGAGCACCTTGGCCTCCACCTCGTCGCCCACTTTCAGGAAGTCCTGAGCGCTGCGCAGGTGTTGCGACCACGACATTTCCGACACATGGATGAGGCCTTCGACGCCAGGAGCGATCTCGACGAACGCACCATAGTCGGCGATGACGACGACCTTACCCTTGACGGTGTCGCCCACCTTGAGGTTCTCGTCGAGGGCATCCCACGGATGAGGAGTGAGTTGCTTGAGACCCAAGGCGATACGTTTCTTGTTGTCGTCGAAGTCGAGGATGACGACCTTGATCTTCTCGTCCAACTTGACCACCTCTTCGGGGTGGCTGATGCGACCCCAGCTGAGGTCGGTGATGTGGATGAGACCGTCGACGCCACCGAGGTCGATGAACACGCCATAGCTGGTGATGTTCTTGACCACGCCTTCGAGGACCTGACCCTTTTCGAGCTTGCTGATAATCTCGGCCTTCTGGGCTTCGAGTTCGTCTTCGATAAGGGCTTTGTGAGACACAACCACGTTCTTGAACTCTTGGTTGATCTTCACGACTTTGAATTCCATCACGCTGTCAACAAACACGTCGTAGTCGCGAATGGGCTTGACGTCGATCTGGCTGCCGGGCAGGAAGGCTTCGAGGCCGAACACTTCGACGATGAGGCCACCCTTGGTGCGGCTCTTGACATAACCATTGACGATTTCGCCCTTTTCGTAGGCTTCGTTGACGCGGTCCCACGACTTGAGGAGGAGGGCCTTCTTGTGCGAGAGGACGAGCTGGCCGTTGGGGCCTTCTTGGTTCTCGACGTAGACTTCCACCTTGTCGCCCACCTTCAGGTTGGGGTTGGTGCGGAATTCTGCAACCGGAATAACACCATCCGACTTGAACCCGATGTTGACCACGACTTCGCGCTCGGTGATGGCAACGACAGTGCCTTCGATGACCTCGTGATCAGCGATTTGGTTCATTGTGCCCGCATACTTGTCTTCAAGTTTTTTGCGTTCGTCAGCTGTGTAGTTGTCGAACTTCTTGTGCGACGATGTCCAGTCGAAATCCTCGGCGGGAACCGGTTTCGGTCTGGGCGTTCTTTGTTTCTTTTCAACAGGCTGTTCTTCTGCTGGCATAGCCTCGTTGATGATGTTTTCGTTTTCTGCCATTGTAATAATTGTAATAAATTGTACCCGCAAGCGTTCCAGAACTCCGCCCACGAGGAGGTTAAACTTTTGATTGTCAACTCAAACCGCTGGTTTTGCAACCCATCTGGACGGGCGGCTTGAATCGGGCTGCAAAGATAGGAAGATTTTCCGTAAGTTTTACGGTTTCAAGGAATTATTTTTTTACGGCAGGTTCAGTTGGGAGCCAATGCATCACATCCCCCACACCACAATCGTCCGTCCGTTGTAGTCGAAGCGGCTCAGCGGGTCGATAGTATAGTTGTCTTCAGGGATATTCGGCCCTGCGGTGTTGAAGAATCGTTCCATAGCCAATCTATTTTGGCTGCAAAGATAAAAAATATGTTCAATACTTCTTTATATCACCACTTCAAAAATCCGTTTCCCGTTCCACTCGATCCACTCAGGCTCGGCGTCTTGCTTGTCTTTCGAGAAGTCGAAGGTCACCAAATAGCCTTCGTCTTTGCCCCGGACGGCCAAGTACTCCAAGAGTTGGTCGCGCCCGCGCTGCTCGTATTTGTCGCCCCGCCAAATCTTCAGCTCGACGATGAACTCCTCTTGGCCATAGGTCACCACCAAGTCCATGCGGCGGTTGTCGCGCGTCTCTGGTTCCACGTAATAGAAGCCAATGCCGTTGATGATGGGCTTGAGGAAAGTGAGGAACAGCAGGCGACCTTCCCTTTCGAGGAACGGCACCGTGCTTTCGCGGTATTCCTCGTGCATCAAGTCGCGGAAACGGGTGACGACATGCTCCATGTTGAGCTTGCCGTTTACAAGGTAATTCGATGCAAACGCCGATATCCTTGCGGAGTTTTTGATGCTGTAATCAACCGTGTAATAGAGGTATAAGGCCTCTTCGAAAACCAAGTTGTGAACAGCCACCCTACCGTTTCTGTTTTGTATGTAGGAGAACATGTTCCCCATGTTGACCATCGGATTCAGCAAGGTGTAGGCATAATCCTCGCTGTTGACAGCCACTTGAAACATGAACTCGCGGAAATCGGGATAATGCTCAAGGTTCTTTGACAAGTCATCCATCAACGTGCTGCCGCCTTGCACAATCAGTTTGACAGCCCTGACGACACTTTCAGGCCTCCACTCTTTGTCGAACTGCTCGTCAATGATTTTGCAGATATAGCTCACAAGGAACGGATACCCGTTGGTGTATTTGTAGATCTCCTCGCTGATGGCCTTGATGTCCATGCCCGTGTGCTCGTCGTTCTCGTAGTCGCCGAGCATTTGGGCGATTTCCTCGGGATGGAAGGTCATGTCAACGTTGAAGTCGGCGGCGATGTTCCACGGCGAGTTGTACTTCTTCTCCGCTTCCGGCCTGATTTTCAGCTTGAGGTTCTTCACGTCATACACGCCAGCGAGGACAACGCTGTGGAAGGTGCTCGACAATCCTTTCCGATTGCGTTCCAGATACTTGTTGCGTAACATGCCGAGAAAGTCGAGAAAGAGTTGGTTGTCGAGACTTTTGTCAACTTCGTCGATTGTCACCACGACGGGTTTCTGTACTTCTTTGCAGTATTTACTGATGACAAACGACAGTTCTTCCATGGATGTTGCCTCACAGTTTTGCCATATTTCCACAGCCGTGTCGTCACTATCCATCGGCAGGAGGTTCTCCTTCATCTGTCTGGCAAACATGGCGGCAAATGCTTCGTGTGAGGCGTATGCCGTGCTGTCAATTCCCTCGAAACTCAAGGGCACCACAAGATAGCGACCCGACAATTTCCGCCAAATCCAGTCGAGCATAGTGGTTTTCCCATACTGCCGCGCCCTGTTGATGGTGAAATACTTCCCCTTGTCTATCAGGCTTTCGACGGCCTCGAACCGCTTGGCCGTATCCACCATGTAGTGCCACTCTGGGTTGCAGCTGCCCGTGACGTTGAACTCTTTTTTCATTTTGCCTTGTTTTTTCAATCGTAGTTAAATGCCTCTTGTTTTTCAAATACGGTCACATTCCCCACACCACAATCGTCCGTCCGTTGTAGTCGTACGGCTTGTGCCAGATGCGCTCGTCCCATGTCTTCTCTTGGGTGCGGTCGAATATGATGAGATGGCCTTCATCGACCGAGCCGACCAGATCCATGTACTCAGCGGTTTGTTCAAGCCCTTTTTCAATCACCTTGTCGAGGTCGCCGCGCTTGAGTTTCAGTTCCAACACGATGCGCTGCACGGGACCGCCGTAGTGGTCGGTCAGCGGCTTGCGGATGAGCAGGTCGGTGCGCTTGCGGCCCAGGCCGTACTCGCGGTCGATGTAGCCGCCACCGTTCACGATTCGCTGAAGGAAGGCTTGCAGCAACAGCTGCGGCCCGGCCTCGGCATAGTCGAAGCGGCCAATCCACGCATCGGCGTTTTGGCGGAAGAACTGCTGGAAGTCGAGCAGCAGCTTCTCCATGTTGATGCTGTTGTCGGGGGTCTGGTACCATTGCGGCTGCTGCGTCAGCTGCTGTTGCGTGCTGGCCGTCAGCTCACGAGGAATGATCTCACGATAGATGGCATTGGCAATGCGGATGGCTTTTCCACGCTCCTTGACCACCAGCCCCATGTCCTTGACATACAGGATGTCCTCGTCGGTCATGGCGCTCTCGTTGACCTCGTCGCTGTTGGCCAGTATCGGTTCGATAACCCGCTTTACCCTGGGTTCCTTCAGTTTGTCGATGAGGATGTCGATATGCGTGTCGCGGCGGTAGATGATGTTCTCGATGGCCGTGTCAATCATCTCGGGGATGATGCGGACGCTGCGGTCGCGGTTCGCCCGAATATTCCATGTCACCTCATGACCCAAAGCGTTCACCAACCAAGGCTGGCCTTCTGTTGCCTCCCAAACCATCGGGAAACAAGCCTCGTCGAACACCTGACCCGTTTCACGGGTGTGCTGCATATACAGCTCATGGATCTCCTCCTTGGAGAAGTTGCCGAGCCGTAGCGACGTGGCTTTGATGTTGAAAGCCGACCCGCCTGTGATGATGTCTTGGTTGGAAAGCACGATGCGGTAGTCGCGCACGTCGCGCACGCCGCAAAGGATGATGCTCTGCGGAAACGCCTTGGGACGGTCGGCATAGCCCGACCTGATTTGGCGCAGTATGGCCACCAAGCTGTCGCCCACCAAGGCGTCGATCTCGTCGATGATGAGGACGATGGGCTTGGGCAAGCATTCCGAAAGGCGACGCAAGTAGGTTGACAACATCGAGTCGGTCTCCACCGCCCGAGCCTCATCGCGAAGTCGCAAGGGGACATCATTGCCCGTAATGCCGCTAAACTGTTGGGCCAAAGTGTCGCATGTTGAACGGACAACCGACTCACGGTCGTTACGACCAGCCTGCCCTCCCTCCACGTTGGCATAGACGGCGATGTAGTCGCCTTCGTTGTTCAGATAGTCGCGGAGGGCGAGCATGCAGGAGGTCTTGCCCGTCTGCCGTGGCGCGTGCATGACGAAGTAGCGTTGCTGGCGAATGAGCATTAGGATGTCCTCCAAGTCGAAACGGCTCAAAGGGTCGATGGTGTAGTTAAGTTCGGGCTTTTGCGGCCCAGCGGTGTTGAAGAATCGTTCCATAGCCAATCTATTTTGGCTGCAAAGATAAAAAAAATTCCAAACAACGTAGATGATGGCTTTAAAACGTAAACCAACGGCAGCCGACAAAACAAGTTGCCGGCTGCCGTCAATAAGAGGGATAACCGCAAAAAGATAGTTCTTTTGGGGTGTTATCGACCTTTCTTATTGTCCCATCTGCAAGACCTTTGTCGTGCCGCTGTTGTTGTAGTACACATAACCGTGGCCTGGCAACAACTGCGTGAGCGTGCCTTGCCATTCCACGCCATTGAAGATGGCGAAGCCGCCGTCTTGCGAGATAATCTTGTCGCCTGAGGCGGGGCCAAATTCAGTGTTGAACACCTCTCCTACCGCTTTCTCTAAGCCGATATAACCTATCCAGTTGGTGCCTCGGGCTATGTCGACTGTGGCTGACACAATGGGTACACCTGTTAGGCTGAGCGTACAGGATGCATTGGTTTGGATCTTGTACATTTTACCAGGGACAATATCGCCAATGGCTGTCCCATTCTGTGCAAGGACTTGCACGCATACATCACCCAACTCGGTCTGGATGGTTTCGATGCTTGTCTCGATGGAGGGTGACCACCAATTCCAGCCTTGGGCGAGGGTCGACTCCTGCGTCACATAGACGTAGTTGAAATTGGCCATAAAGTCGGCATCTTCCGTTACAACAAAGGAATAGGATTGCTCGTCCGACACTTCCGCCCCATCCTTGGTCCAATTGACAAAGCTATACCCTTCGTTAATTAAGGCTGTCAAGGTGACAGTTGTGCCATACTCATAAGTGCCGGTGCCATTCACTATGCCGCCCTCTGCGGGATTGGTGGTGGCAGTGATGTTGTAGTTGTTCACCGTAAAGTTGGCGACAAAGGTCTCGGACTGGGTGATGGTAAAGCTATACGTCGGTTCTGTCGTTATCACTTGTTCGCCCTGCATCCAGTTGGCGAAGGTATGGCCTTCGTTGGCCGTGGCCTCCAAGGTGACTTGTGTGCCCGGCTCGTAGTTGCCTACGCCACTCACCGTGCCGGCTCCTTGCGGAGTGATGTTGACCTGCACCGCCAGCAGTTGCGTCACCGTCCTGCTGATGCGGTTGCCCAAGGCATCGTAGGCATACTCCACCCGCTGCCCGTTGGGATAATCCACTTTTACGAGACGGTTGAGCTCGTCGTATTCGTAGGTGGTGGTGAGGGATTGTGAAAAAACACTATATATTCCCGATATAACCAAAACAAAGCTTATAATCAGTCTTTTCATACATATTACCTTTTAATTGCATTTATAGAATTGTTTATCTTACGCATCGCATTATCAAGTCTAATCCTTTCTTTTTGGAAATCTTTAATGTCTTTTAATCCAACAACAAGGGATTCCCAGATATTTCCCATTGTAAATAATTCCTTTAGATGCTTTCCTTGTTTTGTTGACATATTTATCATTTTAAGAATTCCACCTTTCCCATATACTTTTGTCAACCATTTTCCATTCTCAAAACCCATTGAACCAGCCCAGCCTTCACCTATAATATTTATGATAGGACCTATTAATTCCTCCCACGCTTTTGCTGAACCCCATGCCTTAAGACACCACAAGAAACTATCCCTATAATTGTCTTCAATCCAAATATCGCAGAAGCCTTGCATAACAGCTGAACCATAATAAACAAACCAATTAGGATTGTCTTTGGCAAGTTGTCTATCCATTACTGCGTCGTAATAGGCGACACAATTCGTCAGGTAAGCCTTTGAATCATCAATAAAATCATCCCATGCATATCCTATCACTTCTACCCAATACCATTTGTTTCCAGAACAATCAATCTTCATAATAGGATTATTACCCGCGTATGCATAAAGATTGGTGTTCCATTCTGGGTCTTCGCTTAAGAATCGTCCAATGGTCGGATCATAATAACGGGCATGCATATAGTAAAGTTCATCACTTTCGTATGTAACTCCATGTTTACCCAAATAACGGAACGGATTGAAGTCGGCTTCTTCCATTTGAATAATATTGCCGAAATCATCATACTGATATTTATGGGTAACGTTGGCATTCTCGGTATCGTCTATCATAGCCACCACACTACCTCTGTAGTCATAGATGAAGTAATGAGTCGTGTTGTCAGGCTTGATGCGTGAAATTAGTCCGTGACCGTAAATATAATAACACTGAACTTCGTTTATACTATTTAACTCAACCAATACGTTTCCTTTTTGCCCGAGCACAAACTTGGTTAGTTCACCATTTCGTGAAGCCGTTCGTCTATTTCCGTTACCATCATATGTAAAACTAAAGATGCCTCCAATAGAACACGAAATAAGGTTATTGACCACGTCGTAATTATAAGTATTGCTGCCTTTGAATGTCATATTACCATTGTAGTCGTATTGGTAACCGTTCACGCCATCGGATAGAAGACGGTTAGCTCCATTGTAGTCGTAATTCACATTAGGCAAATCAACAACGGGCATATCTATGAATTGCTCTAACGACAATGATGAGGTCTGGTTGCCATTGGCATCCAGTTCAAATTGATAGCGGACAATGTCTGTACCTTGACCATTGTTGCGTTTGCTAAACATTCCCGTGATACGACCAGCATTATCATAATCGAATTCATTCAGTACCAGATTGGGATAAAGCGAAGAATGCAGCGTTCCATCAGCACGATAATTGTAGATTGTCGCATTTCCATTCCAATCTGTCACTGAGGTAAGTTGGTTCAATGCATTGTATGCATAAACAACCTCATTGTTCCCTGGATATACCAGCTTAACTATATTATCGTTTTCGTCATATTCATATGCAATTGTTTGTCCATCGTAACTTAGACTTGTCATCCGATTAAAAATGTCATAGTCATACGTAACACTTTTCCCATTACGAGTCACATATTGCAGATTTCCAGAAGGATAATATGAATAAGATGCATAGCCGTCGTTGGTGACTCTACCCTCGCTGTCATATTCGAAGGTTAATTCATCGCCATTAGGCATGATTAACTTGTGTAAAGTACCATCTTCATTATATTCATAAAACCTTGACGAGCTTTGGAAACTCATCGAGAGCAACTGGTCTTTGTCGAAATCAAATGTGAAGAGTGTGGAATCACCAACCGCATTGCGAATAGCTATTAGGTTTCCATTTTTGTCATAAGCATAAACCGTCGAATCGCCTAAAGCATTGGTTTCCTTATGAAGCGCATCATCCAAGTCATAAACATAACTTTTTGTGTATCCCTTGAAATCTGTCGACTGAATCATTCGACTCACTTGATCATAAACCATAGTGGCAGTATGATTCAACGAGGGAAAAGTAATTGAGTTCGTATTACCATTTGAATCATATCCAAAAGTCACTTGATTGCCAACGGCATCTGTGATTGTTCCAGGCTGGCCGAATGCATTGTATGCGAAATTTGTCTCTTGATTCAAGGCATTGGTAACCTTTGTTAGTAAGCCGTTTTCATAATTAAACACGGTTTCATTCCCTTTAGCATCAATTTGACGAATCAGATCATTTTGTTCGTTGTATTCGTATTGGACGGCATCGGTGTGTCCGTTTCCCTCTCTTGTCATCTTGGTAGTATTGCCCACGGAATCATACTCATACCGAATTACCATACCAGTCTTATTGTTTGTGAGGGAGGTCAGCAAGTTGGGGTCTGACGGTATGTCGAAAGTCTTCGTGACATCCGAGGTATTTCCAATATTGAAGTGGGTTTGGTTGCCGTTCTTATCATACTGATAATTGCTGTTAACGGTGTTTCCGCCGTATTGTTCCGTCACCGTCGAAGAATAGAACACATTGGCATTGGCCACGTAATTCGGGTTGTGCTGGATGATGGTCGGGCTGCCGTTGTTGAATTTTGTGCTCGTCAGTTTGCGCTGTTCGTAGGTGTTGGTGATGACGTTGCCTTTGGGCAGCTTGATGGAGTCGAGCAAGTGGTTGTAGTGCGTCAGCGTGTCGTAATAGTAGAAGGTGGAGTCGCCTTTCGCGTTGACGTAGGCTGTCAGGTTATCGTCTTCAACCACAAAACTGACACTACGGCTGAGCGGATCAGTCACTTTCTTCAGGTAGTTGCTGTTGGGATGGTAGGTGAACACCAAGTCGCGGCCAGCATCGTCGCTCACCGTCGAAATTCTTGGAATGCCGTTTTCGCCAATGCCATAGGTCAATGTGGTGCCGTTGCCATGACGGTCTTCCATGCGAGTGAGCATGTAAGGCGAATCATCGGCGGCACCGGCAATCTTCGTGAAGGTACATACGGTTTGGTCTTTCATCTTCACGGTGTATTGGTTGCCATTCACTTTGGTCAAGACGTTATATACTCCCTTTGTGATGGCTTTGGGATGCTCTGGCGCATTCTCATTGTCATAGACATGGATAGTGCCATCGGCCCAGTAAACGAGCAGACACGGTGTCGTCAAAGGATGGCCATAGTCGTCGAGCACCTCGTCCGTATTGATGATATACGAATTGTAGTTGTGCGTCCACCCCTGGCCGAGTGGGTCGGTGGCAAACACCTGCCGTGGCAACTCGGTCAGGAAGGAGTTGTAGGTATGCTCAAACTGCAAGGGGAACCCTCGTGCAGGAATGTTGAAACTCGACTTGGTGGTGTGATTAAAGTTACCCATCTCCTGCCCTAACACCGAAGTGAAGTTGTAAGGCGTGTAGTTGCCAGGGATGAAGAAGTCCGATTGGGTGATGTCCTGC
>FLNV01000303.1_pt1 | contig 10771 bp, 3 predicted proteins | sample 1140351 | NCBI WGS metagenome assembly FLNV01 (sample SAMEA3878207, study PRJEB12797) | bioreactor metagenome | biome: Moose rumen | place: Sweden | collected 2011-10 | reverse complement strand
GGGGATTCGTCTGGCAGACTTTTGTCAACTTCCCGGTTCTCGAGTTCGCAAGCCACACAATCTGAACGTCACCGTCGACGCCCGTTGTCTGAATATACACGCTTTTACCTTCAAGCTCGTCGGACTGAACTGCGCCCTTTGGCATATTCGAGATGGAGACCGTATATTGGCTGTAGGGATTCCTTCTGCCTCCTGCCACCTGTGCGCTCATCCCAGTGAATACGCACAGCATCATCACTGTCAATAACTTTTTCATTGCTTTAGGTGTTTGTAATGTTCTGTTTTCAATTTATATCCATTTCACCGCTGTGTTCGGCGCGATAATTGCCTTGAATGTCCTTGCCCGTTGTGTGCATGAATGTCCTTGCCCGTTGTGTGCATGAATGTCCTTGCCCGTTGTGTGCGGCGCGATAGTATCGCGTCGACTATTGGCCGGCGAAGCACGGCCCGTAAATACCTCAAAAGACAAAAATTGCCGGATTCGTGTTCAGGCCTGAAGCAACCACTTCCCATGTGTCGTACTTGTTCTTCTTGTAGTTCAGGTCCACAACGTTGATCTCCTTGAAGATTCGCCATTCCTTACCGTCCCGGTCCATCTGCGCGATGCGGTTGGCGGGAAGGTTCGTCACGTACAGCTCTATCGTGTTCTTCCCTTTCTTCAGCGATTTCGTGATGTCTACTCTGAACGGAACGCTGAACAGCGTGCCGCATTCCTCGCCGTTTACAACCACGCGGGCGGACTCACGCACGTCACCCAAGTACAACACATACCGCTTCCCGTCTTGTTTCTTCAACTTCACCGTCGTGCTGTATAGGCCGGTCGCCATCGTTTCGTTCAGGTCAGCATCGCCCAGCGTCGTCCAGGACTTGGCCTCCTCCAGCTTATAACTCTTGCTGATGGACTTCGGCGCGGCTTCGGGGAACGTCAGCGTCCAACCTTTCAGACCTATCGTACCGGTGGACGCATTGTAATAGGTATAGGACTTACCGTTGATGCCATCCTCATCGCAGCTTCCGGAAGGAACCGCGGAGGCGTCGGTATAAGTGCGAAGAATCAGACTCTCGCCGGAGGCCAGCTGCAGACGAACTTTCCTGCCATCGGTCTGGGCCTTACCTATCTCACCGGTCAGAGGATTGTAAATCACGACCGAGCTGAAGTCAACGCCCAGCGGAATCATAGCGTCAACGTCCTTGCCCTGAAGGTTCGAGATGAAGTAATGGTAGCCATCCTTGTTGCTGCGGCGGATACAGCTCACGCCTAGCTCGTTACGCATACTCTCCTTACGCCCGCCGCAGGCACGTAGAGCTTCGTCATAGTCCTTGGCCAGGACGCTGCAGCTTTTCAACGACGAAAGCAGGCGGTCGAACTCTGCCTGGTCGCCCTTAAGCTGACGGCCGATGCCGGGAACACTCTCGGGATAACTCCCTACGAAAACAACCTTGCTGCCACCCTCTGCCAGCATCAGAAGATGCTCAAGCGTCTGAACGGGCATGAATCGTACGTCGGGAATCAAGATGGCATCGTATTTCAGACCGGTTTTCAAGGAAATACCACCATCTGAGGGGCTTGCGCTGTTGATGTAGCGGTCGCTGATATAGTCCACGTCATAGCCGCTCTGGATGATCGTCTGGATGGTCTTCACGAATTTCGGAGCACGCTTGCCCATGTCGTGGATGGCGAACTGAACCACAGTGCCGGGCTGGTCGTAAATCATGTCGTGGAAAGGCAGATAGACGAGGAAGTCGTTATCGGGATTGCCCCACTGAAGGAACGACTGGCAGCGCTGGATATATGTTGAGAAAGAAGGCATTGCGTTCCACTGAGGATTCATCGGAGTCATGTCTACTGAGGCATAGAAACGCCAGCCGGGCCATTCTGCTCCCTCGGGGGAGTAGCAAGAGCCGTGGAAGAACACGTGGTTGATGCCGGACAGGAACATCAGGTCAAGGTCGGGCTTGCACTGGCTCAGCGATGTGCGGAAATGCTCGGTCAGCCACGTGAAGGTCTCGCTCGATGTGTATTTCTTCCCAGAGATATGGGCACCGCTCGACGCATATTTCAGCATCGATATCTCGGAGTCGTTCTTCTTCGTGAAACCAGGGTCTTTACGCAACCCTTTGATACCGAATTCCGACAGGCCGAAGCCCTCGCACTCGGGAATGTCGACAGCGGCATAGAGGTCTATCAGGTTTGCGGGGCTGCCGTGGGCCTGGTTCCGGGTGATGGCGCCGTTCTTGTGCGCCCAGCCAGTCCACTGCTCCGTGAAGTTCTCAAGCAACAAGTCGCTCAAGGTCTCGCGGTAGTCGCTCATCACACGCTTAGCCGCGTCGCTCCTCACGCTGTTGTCCTGAACGAATAGGTCGAGCTTATCCTGAAGACGGTAGCCGCGACGGGTTTCGAACTCCTCAAACAACTTTGGGGTCCAGTCAGCCCCGTAAACCTCATAAGAGTCGTTGAAGAAGGTGTGGGGGTAGGGGGTGTGATAGCGGAGGAAGGCGGTGTCGAAACCGGCGAGATAGCTCTTCACGGACTCATGGTCGAAATGGTCAATCACATAGCCTTCACCGCCGGGGGCGGCGCGCTTCACTGCCTGCTGGGTCCTCCCGATATAAAGCACGATCAGCTTACGGCTCTTACCCTGGACGCTGCCAGGGACTTTCAAGCGCAGCGTCTTGCCGTCTTTCTCAACCGAACCGGTCAGGTCCAAAGGAGACTGACCATCCTCGAAGCACATCGCACAGCCAACCGAAGGACGCTCCTTCTGCTTTTTGTCGGTACAGGTGATGTCCACGCTCTGCTCATCGCCGCTAAGGTCGTATTGCTGGATGATGGCCTTGCAGGCGGCCTGACGAAGCGGCACGTCGGGACCACCGAAAGGCCAGCCCGTACCAGTGGCCATGTTCGTCTCTATACCCAACTGGGTGCCTTTCTCTATCGTATGACGAAGCATCGACATCCACCCGCCGCCCAGAAACGGCTTCTCGTTCTGCTCGTTACCTACTACGCCGTAAAGCGGAGTAATCTCTACGCCGCCGATACCGGCTTTGGCATACTCACTAAGATTGTAGTCCAGGCCTTTCTCGTCGACTGCGCTCCCAAGCCACCACCAACGGGTGTAGGGTTTCGCCTCCTGAGGGATGTCTATCCATTTCTCTGTCTGGCCCTGCATGCCTGACGACAATGTCAGCAGCATCGCAGAAATAATCAGGATTTTAGTTTTCATATAGTTGAGTCAGTAGTTTTTTTGTTAGACTTTTATAGTTGTTTCCCTGTTTTAATTTGCAAAAATAACAAAAATCCAACAATCTGCAAAATAATCCGCTCATCATTTGGCAGTTTTCCAACAAAATTGTAACTTTGAAAAATTATTCATTTTTTATACACTATCACACTATTAACTAACAATAATGACGAAAACGTACTCTTTTCTGCTCACGCTGGCATTCTTGCTTTTGCCGGCGATGATGCATGCAGACCCTATCACCAGGGAGCAGGCTAAACTAAAGGCGGAGGCTTACCTCACCAACTGTAAGGGAAGCCGGAAACTTAAGCCAATCACCAACTCAAAAAAACTGGCAAGGCGAAAACTCAATGCCGTAAGTGAAAACACCCAGACATACTATGTCTTCAACCGGGGCGAGAGCGAGGGATATGTCATCGTGCCGGGCGACGACGAGATTGAGGGTGTCCTGGGATACACCGACAGCGGTGAGTTCGACTACGAGCAGATCCCTGACAACATGCGAAGCTGGCTCGACGCATATGCACAGTATATCGAGGACTTCCAGACTGGGAAGGTCGAGGCACCGAGAAAAATCAACACGCACGCCGCAATTCCCGAGATGCTCACCACTAAATGGAACCAGGGATGGCCTTACAACAACCTGACACCCCTGCACAACGGCTCGCACTCCGTCACGGGATGCGTAGCTACGGCATTCGCACAGGTGCTATACTATCAGCACGAGAAGTCGGTGGACGAAATTCAGGATGATATTCCGGGATATACCACGTGGACGGAAAAACTCGTCGTACCGGGTATCAGCAAAGGGGCTCCTATCGACTGGGACCACATGCTTGGCTCTTACGGCGGTTCTGCATCGGGAATCCAGCAGACGGCGGTGGCGCAACTCATGCTCTATTGCGGTGTGGCGGTGGAGATGGACTACACGAACAGTTCGTCTGGAGCGCACACCGAGCGTTGTGCTGAGAGCATGAACAAACACTTTGGCTACAGCACTGCACGCTATGTCTATAAAGCTAACTACACCGACGAGGGATGGGATGAACTCATCTACAACGAACTCCGTGAAGGCAGGGTCGTGCTGCTCAGCGGATATAACTCTGAAGCTGGACATGCCTTCGTCTGCGACGGATACGACGGCAACCGCTGCTACCACATCAACTGGGGATGGGGAGGACAAAGCGACGGACACTTCCTCATGAACAGCCTCAACCCGAGCTCGCAGGGAATCGGAGGTTCTGGCGATGGTTACAGCGAGGGACTCGGAGCGGTCATCGGGGCTTTGCCCGACAACTACGACAAGAAAGCGCTCACTTTCGCTAACGCGACGGTCAAAAAACTCTGTATCGCTAATTTCGATGCTGACGGCGACGGGGTCTTCACTTACGGGGAGGCGGCTGCTGTCACCGACCTCGGAGAGGTTTTTAAGGGTCAGCGATTCAACACCTTCGACGAACTCTATTATTTCACGGGACTGAAAAATATCGCCGATGGGGCTTTCTCGGGAAACACCCTCCTCACCAACATCACACTGCCGAAAGCTGTACAGACAATCGGAGATGAGGCATTCAGCGGATGCTCAAAACTCAAGACTCTCAAATATTTCGAGAATATCAAGAGCATTGGGGCGGGAGCGTTCAACGGATGCAGGGCGCTGCCCGAATTCTCTCTGCCGGAGGCCATCACCGAAATCAAGGAACGGACATTCGCCGGATGTGCGGCTTTCACCGAATTCACCGTGCCGGTCAACGTCAAGCTCATCGGGACTTCCGCTTTTGAGGGATGTACAAAACTGACGACTTTCACGGTCAACGCCATCGAGCCGGCCAAAATTCAGATGGGGGAGACGGTGTTCAACAACATCAACCTCGAAAACGCTACGCTCATCACAGTGCAGGGCACTGAGGAATTCTACCGCAATGCGGAACAGTGGAAGGAGTTCGGTAACTTCAAGCAGGAACGTAACCTCGCCGGAGGCAGCTTCTGCGAGCTTGTGGCCGACAAGGAGGTTTATTTATATAATGAGGGGACCGGACGCTACCTCACAAAAGGAGAGGCATGGGGAACGCAGGCCATCGTAGGTAACGACCCCATGAAGTTCATTCTCAAGCGGACAACTGCTATGCCGGAGGGTACGTACTACCTCTATTCTGACGACACGGGCAAAGATACGCATATTCTATTCAGAACCACGAACGACAGCAATGTCGGGACGGGCGTGAGGGCGGCTTTCGTCGACGGAGACGATTCACATATCAACGACAAGTCTTCTTGGTGGAACATCACGAAAGTCGACGAAAAACTTTATACCATTCAGGTACCGGCGGGACTCACGGGCTACACTCAGGGCAAGTTCTGGGGGGTGCAGACTTCTCATAAGAGCAATGCCGCTTCTCCTACATACGGTGTCTACAACGACATCGTATATGACGACTACAAAGCCAACTGCCAGTGGAGATTCGTGGAGTATGACGAGATGAACGCGGCTAAATTCAAGGAAGGGACTATACTCGGCAACCTGCTCGCCATCGCATCCAACAAAAATATCGACACGGAGGAGGAACAGGTGGTCTACGACGATATCAACAGCTCAGTGGAGCAGATGAGGCACGCACAGAAGACTCTACGAAAAAAACTCGGATTCATACATTTCAAGGACGAGATTCTGAGGGATATAGCCGTGGCCAACTGGGATGCTGACGGAAACGGGGAAATCACCTACTCCGAGGCATCGAAAGTGGCATATTTCAATTCGTTCTTCTACTCTACGGCGGTGAAGAACCTCGAGGACCTGGAATACTTCACTGGGGTCAACACGCTCTACGGAAACACTTTCCAGGGATGCAGTCAGCTGGAGAAAATCTACCTACCGGAACATATCAACACCATCTACTACTGGGCGTTCCGCTATTGCGACAAGCTACAGAGCATCGACCTGCCTAACCTCACCACCATCGGAGAGAGGGTGTTCGGAGACTGTAAGGCGCTAAAGTCTGTCAGCATCGCTACTCCGAATCCCAACAAAATCGACATGGGAGAGAATGTCTTCGAGAATGTCGACGTGAAGAACGCCACTCTATACGTGCCACAGGGATCCAAGGAACTCTACGAAAGGGCACCGCAGTGGAAGGAGTTCGGAAAAATCGAGGAGATGAGGGCTAAGACACAACCGCCTTTCGCACCCGTCGAGACGGATGTACAGGGATATATCTACAACCTTGGAGAGGAACGGTTCATGAACCGAGGTGAGGCATGGGGAACTCAGGCCATCGTGGCATCAACCGGAATGGTGTACCAAATCAAAAGGACTAGCGCTATGCCCGACGGACTGTACTACCTCTATTCCGACGCTACGGGAAAAGAAGGGAAAATTCTATTCCGTACCGATGGCGACTCAAAAGTGGGAACGGGCATCAAGGCTTGCTTTGTCGACGGTACACTCAGCGAGAAGGCCTACTGGAAACTCAATGACATCGGTGACAACATCTTCACTCTTGAGGTGCCGGAAGGAAGCGACGGAGCGGGCGACCTCCTAGGCGTGGACACCAGCCATGCCTCTGAGCATACGTATGGAACATACGGAGCATACTGGGATTTCAAGGCGGAGAACCTCAACGACGGTATGAAGTGGGGATTCATCCTTCTCGACGACAAGGCGGAGGCTGAACTCTTCGACAACTACGTCAAGCAGCTCAAACGACTACTGGAAAAGGCACAGGAGAAGGGGATTGACTCTGCTGAGGAACAAGCGGTATACAACAACTTCGAGAGCACGCAACAGCAGGTCATCGACGCGATTGAGTCGCTCAAGAGGAAAATGGGATATATCGAGTTTGCCGACTCAAGGGCGAAGACCATCTCTACCAATAACTGGGATGAGGACGACGACGCTGAGCTCTCTTTCGACGAGGCGCAGGCGGTAACAAAACTGGGAGCACGCTTCAAGGGCATATCGGCCATCAAGAGTCTCGAGGAGCTTCGGTATTTCTCTTCTATCACTGAAATACAGGATGAGGCGTTCAGGGGATGCTCGTCTCTTACTTCACTCTATCTGCCGAAAGGGGTGACGAAAGTGGGGGAGAAGGCGTTCACTGGATGCTCTGCGCTCAAGTATATGGCTATTCTCGCTCCTCAAGTCGTGGAGGCACAGAACTGCGGCGTTTCTAAGAACGTCACCATATTCGTGCCAGACTCCCTCGTCGAAGCATACATGCAGGATGAGACTTGGGGAAAATGTACCGTCAAACCATTCACCGGTACACCGGTCGTACGGCCGGCCGAGGCGTATAGGACTTACGGCGTCAACAAGTCCAGCTTCGAATTCGAGGTGGAGGGCGCTCCGGTCAACGGAGAACCGGAACTGTCCAACGATACTGAACTGACTACCCCTGTTGGAGAATACACCATCTACTGCAAGCCGGGAAACATCACATCGCCTAACCTCGTTTGCGAGGACGGTGTTCTCACAATCAACCCGGCTACGCTCACCATCACGGCTAAGTCCTTCACCAGAAACTACGGTGAGGAAAACCCGGAGTTCACTGTCTCCTACAGAGGGTGGAAGAACAAGGAGAATGTGAGCATATTCACTTCGCCGGTCGTAATCACTTGTGAGGCGACTACGCAAAGCCCGGGAGGGGAATACGACATCGTACCGTCGGGAGCGGTGGCACCGAACTACGAGATTGTATATGTCAATGGTACCCTGACCGTCGTTGGAGGAGAAAAGCCGGGGGACGTCAACAGCGACGGTACGGTCGACATCTCCGACATCGTAGCAATCATCAATCAGATTGCGGGCACCGCTAAATATGACAGTTCCGATGTCAACAATGACGGCAAGACTGACATCTCTGACATCGTCGCTGTCATCAACATCATCGCAGGGCAATGACATATTCGGAACAATCCGTGTCATAACTGACATCATTGCCTGAGCATACTGATATATCATTTGGGCGGCACGTCGTTATAAGGCGGGCCGCCCATTTCTTGGATGGGTGTCCATCATGCATCGACTGATAAAACATCACCGGAGTAACTACACTTTTCACTATTCACTATTCACTTTTTACAACTTTCTTCTTCCTCTTTTTACAAAAAAATACATTTTTTTACGATTTTTTTATCGATTATTCAAAAAAAATCAGTAAGTTTGCATGTTTTTGTGCATTTTCATCATTTATGCACGGCGTGAATTATACTTACGTGTGGATTAATTATGCATTAGTCCATTCAATCTTTTAACTAAATCCAGTTTGCAATGACTGACATCAAGAAAGTTGATGGTGAGCCTGTAGAGCTCCCGTCTGAAGTGAATCCAACGGAGGCGGAAAAACAAGCCGCTCAGGAAACAGCAACTCAAGAGGTTGCGAAAGAGATTGTAGAAGAGGTGGATGAAACACCCGCGGAGAATGTTCAACCTGATACTACACCGGAGATAGAAGCACCGGCCGATGAGCAGAACCCTGCTGCAGAAGAGGCACCTGCTCCAGAAGAAACTCCGGTTGTCGAAGAAGAGCCTGTTGCCGAAGATGCTCCGGCTGCTGAGGAAACTCCTGCTGACGAAGAAGCACCTGCTATAGAGGAAGTTCCAGCTGTAGACGAGGTTCCGGCTCCGGAGGTGGATGAGAACCTCACCATTGTGTATGAGACCAAGGCGGAGGTGATTGCAAGACTGAAAGAATTGGCTGAGGGAGATGAGGAGGTGTCACGACAGGAGAGAGACTACCTCAAAGCGCAGTTCTATAAGATTCACAAGCAAAACAGCGAAGCGGAATACGAGAAGTTCGTCGCTGAAGGGGGGAACCCTGACGAATTCAAGCCTACTGTGGATAACGACGAGGCGGTGCTCAAGGAACTCATCGCCGCCATCAACCTCAAACGTGCCAAGAGCGCAGAGGCGGAACGTGAGGAGCGGGAGGCTAACTATGCCAAGAAACTAGAAATCATCGACAAAATCAAGGCCATTCTTGAAAAACCGGATGAGGTGAACAGGGCGTACAGCGACTTCAAGGAACTACAGCAGCAGTGGAACGAAATCAAAAACGTACCACAGGAGAAGGCTACGGACCTCTGGAAAACTTACCAGCACTATGTCGAGCAGTTCTACGACACGCTCAAGATGAACAACGAGCTCCGTGCATACGACTTCAAGAAGAACCTCGAACTCAAGACGGCGCTCTGCGAGAAAGCGGAGGCGCTGGCCGACAATGAGGACGTCATTGCTGCGGCTCGTGAGCTGCAGAGACTACATCAGGAGTTCCGTGAAATCGGACCTGTGGAGAAAGAGCTGCGGGAGGACCTCTGGAACCGCTTCAAGGCGGCGTCAACTGTGGTCAACAAGCGGCATCAGGAGTTCTTCGAGGCAAGAAAAGAGCAGGAGAACCAGAACCTGGAAAGAAAGACGGCCATCTGCATGCAGATTGAGGCTATCGACATCGATGCTCTCAAGACTTTTGCTGAGTGGAACCAGAAGACCGACGAAATCATCGCACTACAGCAGGAGTGGAAGACCATCGGATTCGCACCACAAAAAATGAACCAGAAGATTTTTGACCGCTTCCGTGCCGCATGCGACCATTTCTTCAATCGAAAGTCCGAGTTCATCAAGAGCGTGCACGAGAGCCTCAACGCTAACTATCAGCTCAAAATCGAACTCTGCGAGCAGGCAGAGGCGCTCAAGGACAGCACCGACTGGAGAAAGACTACCGACGCCATCATCGCACTGCAGAAGCGATGGAAGGAAATCGGAACAGTACCTAAGAAATTTAGCGACGAGATATGGAAACGATTCAACGCGGCATGCGACGCGTTCTTCGCTGCCAAAAAAGAGGCGAACTCTGCCGTTTATGGTGAGCAGGAGGAGAACCTGGCCAAGAAGCAGGCGATCATCGACCAACTAGCTGCTATCGACCCGGAAACGGAGGAGGGTGACTTCAGACCGAAGCTTCGTCAGGCGCAGGAGGACTGGAACAACATCGGGTTCGTGCCGTTCAAGCAGAAAGAGACCATTTACAAGGCATTCAGAGCGCAGATGGACAGGCTCTATGGGGCTCTCAGCGAGAATGCATCTAAGAGAAGAATCAGCCGATTCAAGAGCGAAATCAAGGAGGGAACTGACGGAGGACGTCTCAAGGACAAGCTCCTACGCCAGAGAGATATTCTCACCAACGAAATCAAGACATACGAGAACAACCTCGGATTCCTATCTTTCTCTTCAAAGTCGAAAAACGGAAACGCACTCGTCGAGGAAATCAACAGAAAGATTGAGAGACTCAAGGCGGAGCTCAAGGAGGTAAAAGAGAAAATCAAGGCCCTCAACGAGACGAAGGCTGAAAACTAACTAATTATATTCTAATCGACGGGCACGGCAGACCATCTCTGCCGTGCCCTTTCTGTAGAGACGCCCCGTGGGGCGTCTTGTAACTTTATCCTATTGCCTCTTCCAACTTTATCCTATTGCCTCTTCCAACTTTATCCTATTACGTCTTCCAACCCATCCTCACTCTCTCCCTTCCAGCAAC
>FLNV01000302.1_pt1 | contig 10787 bp, 6 predicted proteins | sample 1140351 | NCBI WGS metagenome assembly FLNV01 (sample SAMEA3878207, study PRJEB12797) | bioreactor metagenome | biome: Moose rumen | place: Sweden | collected 2011-10 | reverse complement strand
GCGGACGAGGACGTCCACAACCCCAGTGTGGATGGGCTCGGTACGAGTTGGGGACGGCGGTTAGAGAGGGAACGAGGTTTCTGTACGGAGCGGAGTTGTTGGACTGGTCGGAGTTGTTGAACGGATTGGAGTAATCGGAGTAATCGGAATAATCGGAGCAATCGGAGAGACTGAGATTATCGGACGGGTCGGACAGTTCTGACGAGTCGGACGGGTCTGACGGAGCGGAGTTGTTGGACTGGGCGGACGGGTAAGACGGGTCGGAGGGTTGTGGGTGCTGTCCGCTGGCGTTGTAGGGGGCTTCGGCGGGACTCAGAGGACGTTGGGATAAATTTTGAAGTTTGAAATTTGAAGTTTGAAATTTATCTTCGTCTGTTGGGCTCGGCTCGGGTTCTGGAGAGGGCACTGGGTAGGGGGGGGTCGGTGGGACTCGAAGAGGGTTGTTGGTCTTGTTCCCAGCCGTTGAGGATTTGGGCGAGGTTGAGGAAGCTTTTGACATGCTCGCAGGCGATGTCCTGTTCGTCCTTTTCGGTTTTTGGCTTCTGCTTGGGGACGATGTACGGGAGGATCTTGGGGAAGAATACGACCCGCTGCTCGGGTGTCATGTCTTTGACGTCCTGCCTGATGAGGTCCATGTTGTCGAAAAAGAGACTGGCGAGGAACTCGCGGATTTCAGCTGTGATTTTGTTTGGTGTGCCTTTCTGGCGTCCACCGGTTTTTTGTCCTTTCATAATATTAGTTTTCAGTTATCAGTTGTTAGTTTTCAGTTGTTTAGATTAGGGGATGGGTGGAGGCTGCGTTGGTAACGCAGCATAGGGAACAACTTATTTGTTTGATGGGATGAATAAGGCAAATGGGCGGTATCCACTCAACACCGGGTGCGTTGGTGGGGTTGAGGGAGGTGGATGCCAGCCTGTAGCCCCGTGGGGTCATAGGAGACAGAAACGCAATGGATATCCGACACCGGAAGCGGTAGTTTTCATGGTTGTGTGATTTTTTTGCAAAGGTACAAGGATTTTGAATAGGTTTTCCACGTTTTCGGAAAAAGATTTGTTTAATTGAAGAGTGAAAAGTGAAAAGTTTTAGTTACTCAGTGATGGTATTCGAAGTGCTTTCGCTGCAGATGTCTTTATTTAACATGAATGGCCATGAATTAATCATGAATAAATACTTTTGGGAAAGAAGGAATTAAAAATGGGAGTAATAAAAGGAAGTAAAAATGGGAGTAATAAAAGGACGTTAGTCTGCGTGATGGATTTATTTTAACACGAATGATCACGAATGTCCACGAATTTTCATGAATAGATTATTTTAATAAATATGAATTTTTACGAACATGAATCTGGGCGAATTTTTACGAATTATTTTTGAGCGCGAATAATGTTAAGTAAAAAATACAACACTCTTTAAATCAACATAATACATATTTGTTATATAGAAGTGAAAAGTTTTAGTTACTCAGGTGATGGTATTCGAAGTGCTTTCGCTGCAGATGTCTATTTTAACACGAATTTCCGAATTTGTAAAGTGAGCAGAGTCAAACTTGTTTGAACTATGCCATGACAAAGAGGAAATCATGAAATAATGGCCATGAATTAATCATGAATAAATTTTTGAAGAAAGAAAATTGGCAGAAAATTAAATGAAAATTAGATTCAGAAAATTAGATGAATAAAAAACGTTTTGTCTTGGGCTTTGCTCTGCTTCGTTGATGCCGTGACGGTTGTCCGCAAACAAGTTTGCTTCCATCCGGCACGGCATCAACGACGGCATTTCGTGCAGACAATACTCAATAAAAACTCCTACACTGCGTTGCGGAAAAAAACGCACTGTGTGCTCAATAAAAAGCCATGCGGATGGTTACTCTGAAATTTGAGGTTTATTGACATTTGCAATCAGGATAAAGAACAAGAAAAAAATGAACGGACATATCCGTTTCGGGTGAGTGGATATTAGCCGTTTTTGGCACTCGTCCCGATTTTAACGGGACACTAATGTATATATTTAATTCATTCTATTATACTTTCACTTTCATCGTTATGTTTTGCTGCATTTCTTAAAACACATTCCTTACTTGTGTTTGCATAGCAATATATACAAAAATGGCGGCATGTGTTATACATACCAATATCCTTACTGACCATACAACCACAAATTTTGCGTTGTCCAGAATCTTTAATATTTTTCACTTTAGTAGGAATTGGAGGCAGATTACCATACATATCACGTTCTGGTAGCTTCAATGTGTGAAGATAATAAACTAGTTCTTCGTCATCTGAGAATATTTTTTTCATCAATTCACCATCTATACATCGGTTGGACTGAATTCCATATGCTTTAAGGTCTATATCCTCAGCACAAGTAGCCATCTCAATATTCCAACCTTCCTTACTCCACGCTTCACGAATTCTTTTTAATCCCTCTACAATTTCCATTCTTTGAGCTTGGTTTGCTTCTGCGTTTTCAACGTCCTCCTTTGTGAATTCCATTGATTCTTTCACGAGATTGTTTTGAACCTTCCGATATGCTTTAACATCAACAAAGCTAAAAACTAATTTATCTGTATAACCTTTTAAAAGATTACCTATTCTCCATATCCTTTTTAAAAGCTCCCTGGGTCCAATACTTGGTGTAATAATAAGAGGGTCAAACCGCCATATCATTTTTTCCTTGCCTATCATATTTGACAGTTGTTTAAAAGTGTCAACTCTTTCTTCTATAGATGGAACGTTTGGCTCAAACCCTTCTTTCACATAGTCGTTCAATGTTACTTGAAAATAATAATGAATTCCTCTTTTATCTAATTCTTGTAGATAAGGAATGATTGGTGCCGGATTTTTAGTCCAAAACACAACTACCCGACATTTTTCAAAAGAAATATACATTTTCTTTTGATTAAATGGATTATACCATGTACAATAACCTTTAGCCAAGCGGTTAAAAAACCATTTAGCATAAAAAGCAGGAATATCTGTAGACCGACTTGCAGAGATAATAATAGGAGCTGTCGCCTCTACGGACTCGCCATTTTCAATTTTAATATGAATCTTGTCGCTCATACTTTTAAAGACGTTGTTTAAGAGCTTGTATAGTTTTTTCGATATCTATGGGCCTATATGCATCGTTTTTCCATTTCATGTCTTTCCCGTTTCTGCTTACTGGATCGCGCTGACCTGATATGAGATTGGTGTGAAATGTTTCTAAAAGTTCCAATTCCGACTTTCCTGTAGCATACTTAGGATCAAGCACCCAATTCAAGTCTTTGATTATTTGCTTGTATGCAAAGTCATTTAGATTCGGATTGAGGCTCATTATGAATTTGGCGATTTCATCGACATTCTTTAATGTAAATGGCAATTTGTTAACCCGTTGTCTTTCTGTTGCTGGCTCTGAAAAAATGTCGCAATCTTGTCCAGAGAACAAATCTCCAATTCGTGATACAATCTTTTTTAATGAACTAATTGTGCCAGATTCTTCTTTCCGAATATTGAAATGGAAAAAGAATTTGTCTCGTATTTCCTTTGAAACATTTAAGTCATCTAACATATAGCAGAAAGAAACTGGATCGCCGATCTTATTTTCCAATGCAAGAGCGACTAACGCTTTGTCACAATACTCTTTGTCACTTTTCTTATTAAATCTTTTCAAAACACTCTTAACAACAGAATTCAGCTCTTTTGTTTGTGATTCTGGTAAACCCAAAACACGTTTCATCTCCTTGTAGAGATTAGTACGAGTACTTACTAAATTGTTTAATATATACAGATAAGCTTCGAAATTGCCCTGTGCAGCCTCTAACTGTAATGCATGTTCTATGCGGGACTCGTTAGCTTTTTTTTGTCCCAAAGTCAATGTGTTCATCACTGATTGAACTTCTTGACGAAGCTCAGGATTTACGACAGCAGTATTAACTATTTCAATAGGCTGCTGTTTAAAAGGCCAATCCCCTTTTTGTTCGGTATTATATAGTAACGTACAAATTGCTCTATAATTTTCACCAAAAGATGGTAGATTAGCAATGGACGCAATGATAGGCTTGGGTATTTTTACATATCCTAGTGTCGCACCCCACAACGCTAGTGAGTAGCTATAATCAGAGTAAGAGTTGTCTTCGCAAAACTGCACAATAGAATCAAAGTCTTCTCCCTTAAGAATAAAAGCCGCTAAAGCCTTAAGGATAGCATTGTCTTGCTTTTTAACATCAAGCGGAGTAAAACTCTTGATATTCTGTCTCAATTCATTCATAAACAATTGAGCAGAACTACCTTGCCATTGCCAATTCAATGACTCCCAAATATTTTTGGCTGAGACAGTTATCTGGGTTGCGATATTAAATCTGTCTGTACGCAAAGTATCTGGAGTTGGTGCAACACCATGCCAAATGATAGTATCAATAAACTTGTTGAATAACATTGTTTCTTGGTCTACCTTTGCAAGCATGCATGTTTCATAAGATGGGTGCAAATCAAATGTACTTGCTACATTGAATTCGGAAACTTGTTTTTTTTGGTCTTCCTTTATAATCTGAGATGTATAGAACTTTAAACTATCACGATACGCTTCAATATTATTATAACCAAACTGTCGGAGTGAAACAGAAGTACGCAACCCCTTCTTTTTAATAAAAGTTGTTTTGACAACATTCTTCTCATCATATAATTCAAGCAATTTATTAAGTGCTTCTGAAGGAATTGCAAGTTCCGAGAGAGTTTTATCCCACATTTCCTTGCATTTTCTTGTGGAAGGGTCGTGCTTTCTAAATTCATTGTCTAGCTGTTCCAATTCTTGATAGAAAGAATTATTACCAACACCACCATTGTTTTTGAGAGTTGCAACAATATCATAGATTCTTTTCTGAATTTTAAGTAGAGTTGCACTATTAGATGATACGGATTTAGAAATGCCGAGATAATATCCAAAAATAAATCCCTTAACGACATTCAACTTATTGTTCTGTAGGACTTTTGCGTTATAATCCTTACATATATCTTCTACATGGATGTTAAGTCTTAACAAAGAAGCCAAATTGAATTCTCCTTTACAAAGGTCAAATTTGAAGTAATCTCCAAGTTTGTTAGTTAAGCTATCAGAGCAACTAAGTCTAGAAAGATTTAAATCATTGATATTATAAAACAATATCCTTGTATTAAAGGGGGACAAGTGTATAACACTGTCTATAGAAAACACGTGAACCCCATTATTCTCGGAAATATGAGTATATTTTGTTGCCATCTCGTCGATATCAACTTCAAGAACAATAGGACGACTTTCTTTTTTGTCATCCAGAATCTCGAAATACGGAATCTTTGAAAACATTATCAATACATTCTTGAACGGAATGAGTTCTAATCCATAGAATGTGTTGTAGCCATAGGTCCTAGCATTGTAGAATGACAATGGCGCAATACATTCTGTTGATAGAATGTTATCAATATTAAGAGAAGATGTTGCTATAAATAATTTTTTCATAGTCAGTAATTAAATAATATCAATTTCTTCATTATTGTTATAAACAGAATTGTCCTTTTGTGGAAAGAGTGGAGATAATGATGACGTATATCCTAAATAAAGACGTTCACTGCATCTTGTCATAGCCACATATAGTGCTGCTCGTTGATCTGTACGTTTATCACATCCAGGAATAAAGACATCCTTGAATTGCAGTCCTTTAGCACACCACCATGTCATGATTTTAGGGTTTGAGGAATGAAAATCTAAGTCCATTTCTGTATCCTGATTGGCATTATACTTAAATTCACACGTGATACCTTTTCTCATAAGATAGTTCTTAACATATTCTACGGACCATTCACCTTTGTCATTAGTATTGAATGGTAAAAGGATTCCAACATTCGTTAAAGATCTGTTTTTAATGATGTCTGCAATTTTATCTAACTGTCCATCATAACTACTTGCGTAGATTAAGTTGGGTTTCTCGCCTTGTCGTTTGCACTTAAGAACCAAGTCCTCTACATTTCCAACTTTTTCTCCAAGAGCTGCAACTTCTTTGGTTAGTCTATAGTTGAAATATAGAGGATCAGGAGCTATTCCCATATCTGAAGCAGTGCGTTCAATGGATTGGGTCTGACCTCTATCACTAAAACCCATAATGGATTGGGCTGTATCACCAAAGAATAAACAGTATTCTCCATATTGCTTCATTTCTTCAATTTGATCTTTCGTGAAGTCTTGACATTCGTCAACAATAAGGTATTTAACTTTTCTCTGGTGATGGCGCCATTGATGATAGTGATAAACATTTCTGAGGCCCAGTTTTTTAAGACCATCCTCAAAATATTTTCTCAATGACTTTGTGTATACAATAATCGTATAACTTTCTCCAAGAGCAGCTATTTGCTTTGCTTTATGAAGGGCTATAAGCGATTTTCCACTTCCTGCACTTCCTGAGACGACCATAGACTTATTATTCTTTCTGTCTATCAGCTGTCTTTGGAAATCATCTAGACTAGAATAGTCTATATAGAATTCAGAATCAAAGTCTGCCATATTAGTTTAATTTATTTGATATTACATGAATAAGATTCGCTTTTACTACTGGGTGATACAATGATTTTCTCGGCAAATGCCTTTTTCCCAATAATCCGATAGATAATTTTGCTTATGTCATTTTCCTTTGCGGAATGGGATACCTTAATTTTTTTATTGAAAAAACATCCTTCGTTACATTTGGACTCTTTGCCTTTGCATACTGTAGGGTATATCGTTGCAAAATCCGTGTTTTCAGATACAAATTCATTCAGCTCTGCATTGAGCATGTATGGAATGAATTTTTCCGTCGCGGGGCTTTTTATGGTTACATCTTCTATCAGCATAATACCATCATCGGTTAATTTCTTAGACAAGATGCTTGCTGTTTGTTTATAAGCCTTATTTTCTATGCGTTTTTTGGCCAGCATCTCACAGATTGCTTTACAAGATAGAATCAAATCGTATTTATCTGACACAACATCAGATAGCAGATTTAAGTCATCTTCGTTTTCGATGAAAGCTGGTCCTATTCGGTAATCAATATGGAGTCTGCTATGTTTTCGGTACTCCGCCATAATTTTCTCAAAGAACCTTAAGGCAATTTGGTTACCGTCTATTACCAATAATCTTACAGATGCTAATGAAGGCTCAGAATTCTCCAGAAATGACAAAAGTCCAAAGACATCACCGCCAGTTCCACAACCTAAATCGAGAATACTAACAGAAGACCTTCTACTAACCAAAAAGGCATAATTGCTATTAAGATATAATTCCCTAAATATTGTATCAATTTCAACATAGCTTCTGGGGAAATAAGTGCCGAGGTATACCTTAATCTCATCTTTGTTCAAATCAAGATTATACTCGAATCTAGAATGGTCTGGGGAGTACTGTGCTCCAAGGTCTGAGAACAGAAATTTGTCCAACCAATCAGGAAGATTTTTTGATGTATGATTATTGTTAGGAGGGTACTCTGCATACTCTTCTTTGCTGGATTTTTCATCCAATGTTTCTTTAGTTTGTGATTCAATATATTCACCTGTCTGCCAAAACAAAACACTATTTGATATCCTTATGAGTTTTTTTTGCAAAAATTTACGTAGGTGCTCTTCTTGTGCTATAGTAATTTGTCCTTTTAAGACAACCACGAACTCATGCCTTATGTGTTTTCTGAAGGAAGGATAGACCCTTCCAAAGTCATTAGGATTAAGAGCAAAAACCTCAATGTTATTTGGTCCGAAAACCACATTAATGATTTGACGAGTATTCTCTTCTAGAGATTTGAAGTCTGGGTTTGAATGTGATACATTAAGTTCAGTTCTTAAATCTTGATTCAATCTTGAATTTGAAACTTTGACTTTTTCATTTTGTTGGGAAAAATCACTAACACTCTCTTCAACTTGTCCTGTCTCAACAGTTTCAACAGGTACAATTTTAGACAACAGCTTTGCATCATTTTTTATTCCCTCAAACACTTCTATCTCGACATTCTTTTGAACTTGTGATTCATACGATGCATTGCTGAATTCTTTTAAATAATACGAGTTTAAATTGAGAAGTTAAGCTAGATTAACAATATCCAGTGGATCAAAATCGGTCTTGGGACATGTTATATCATCCAACTTTTCCACAAAATGATTGTCGTCTGTGATGTGCAGCCAAGATCTGTTAGTAGCACTTAGTCTATTATCTAAATATATCGGTTGATGAAAAACCACTAAATGGGGAACATCTTTAATCTGTTTGTTTTCAACCCCTAAAGCCTTTAGTTCGCGTTTTACTATGGTGTGATTAATTCGTGCTTGTTGAAGCACTGTTTTGCGTGAGCCACCTTTAATAGTCACACCGTCAGCCGTCCATTCCCCATTTTCACTGGCAACAACATTGCCTCCGTAATTTTTGAATTCTATAGAGATAATAGCATCTTTCTTTATAAAGAGAGCATCTAACTCGCATCCAATATTGTAGTTGCCGACAAACACACAGAATTCGCCTGAATCCTTAAAATGAGCCTTCAGTTGTTGACATAGAAATCTAAATTGCTCTCGCTCTGCAGTGTTGTCGTAATTACCGACTCTAAATGCTAACAAGCCTCCCATTTATTAAAGTTTTATAAAATTATTTTTTTGAACAATTCATTAATTTTTTAATCATTACTTATTTAACTCGGCTGATATTAATAGTCCGGTAAATTCATTTCCGTCATAGATTTTCAACGTCACTAAATTACTATCTTCTTCAATAACGAAAGGAGTCATTACATCATTTTCTGTTTGATACAACCTACCTTCTTTTAAATAGAAGTCGGCTTCACTAGGAAATTTCCCATTTTTTATTCGTACACTAAACTCCTCATCTACGTTTTTTAAAACGATATCACCCTTACCTGGGAAATATACTATAGAGTAATTTTTATGGCTAAATTCATATTTGTTGTTCGGTAGTTGCTTCTCTGAAACAGGCTCTTTTTGTACGATTTCTGTTCCTGATTTATCTTGCGCTTCTCCTACAGGTGTTTCTTTTCCCTCTGTAATAGGATCATCTCCGGATATTCTTGGCCTTCTATTTCTAACCTCACTACTGATAACCATATAGTGTTGGAACATTTTTTCCCAATCATCTTCTGATAAGATTGGAACTATTGGCAAGTCTTCGTGTATGTTGTATAAATCTCTTTCTTTTTGTGCATCCTGCCAATAGTCTGAACTATCATCGTTGTCTGCTTGTCTTTCCTTGCACGCAATCCAACGCTTCTTCATCAGAAGTTTTATTTCTTGGTCATCTGTATTTTCCTGTGCCCATTCATAGAATACAATAGCATTTAGGAAGAAGCCTGTAGACTCCATCACTTTACCAAACTCTGTAAAGAGTAATTTTGAAGCAGAAGTCCTAGAGTACTTACCATATTTTCGATTAAATACAATCCTTTTCTGCCCTCCTTTTAGCGGTTCCAAATCTTGTTTTATTTTGTCCTTGAACCCGTCTTCCCTCATTAATTTTATTTCATGAATTGCATTTTGTAGTGTATTCGCTTCTGTATCAATAAATATATCTTCGGATTTTGTCCATTCACTCAAATTTGTAAATCTGGTTTCAACTAGTCCACGTATTAATGTATAATTAATATTCGCTTCTATTGTTGTTGCCTTAGATAATATGACGTTTGATTCATTATAATTTGCATTTTTAAGCATAAATGGCAAAAACGCTTCGTAATCTTTCTTGTTTTTTGAAACACTTAAGATTGCAGAAGAAACTAATTCTTTATGCTTATCATCAAGTTCAATCTTTCTATGCTTGTTGAAATCATCCAATAGAAGAGATTGCCAGATATTATCTTTAGTACCTTCGTAATATTCAAGGGATTCTGGATATTTTACAATTTTAAGTTTTGCATTATAATAATTAGCAGGTCTATTTAATTTATCCTGTTCTTCCCAAATTGCCACAGCAAGATTGTAAGATTCTGCTTTATATGCCAGCTCGGCAAAAGCATTCTTGTCTAATATGATATTAAAATCTATTAAGTTCCTTAACTTATCATAGGCATGCTCTAGCAATTTCTTGTCTGTTAGATTTTTAATTTTTGTGTTTTTGAGAATCAAATTGAGGACAAATTGCCATGCTTCATTGTTACTTTGTTCTTCCTCATTTTTTTTGATAAACTCTATAGTGTCATCAAAAAATATTTTTAGGTCTCTAACAGTTGAATTATAGCACTTTTCACATATTTTTTGTTTTAAATTATGAACATAATTCTTTAATGATGCGATTTTTGATATAATAGTTATATTTTTGTTTGTATTTAGCTCAAGCCAATAACAATTTACCGCATCGTTATACATATTAGCTTTTTCAAAACTTTCTGCAGCTTTAACATATTCTTCATCTATTCTAAAGGCTTTAGCTCGACATCTAGCTTCATCTATATAGTTGTTTTCTCCTTTGTGTCTTCTCGCAGCTTTTCTCATCATACTAGAATCATTCCTTTCTTCAGCTCTTTTTTCCAGGTCATCTTTGTGTTTTTCGGAACGAAGATATTCTAGGTTCTCATCTGATATGTCTATCCCTTCTTCATCATATACAATCCACCCTAGATCTTTCTTTGACCATTTAGATAATTGGCTTTTAGATAGATTTATCATCATTTCATCTTCCAGGTCTCTGATTTTTTGTTCAAGAACCTGGTCTTCTTCTTGATTAAAAGCAAAAGCCCAAAATGAATCATCTTTAAAATCATCTATTATATATAAATTCGATTGAGCTCTTGTAACTGCTACATAAGCATTGCTTAAAGT
>FLNV01000041.1_pt1 | contig 10804 bp, 10 predicted proteins | sample 1140351 | NCBI WGS metagenome assembly FLNV01 (sample SAMEA3878207, study PRJEB12797) | bioreactor metagenome | biome: Moose rumen | place: Sweden | collected 2011-10 | reverse complement strand
TCTGATTAGTATTTGGATTGTCATTTCGAGGCTTTAGCCGAGAAATCCACCATTACTATGCTATGGATTTCTCACATTCGTTCGAAATGACATAACAAGCCTTATTCGGCATCGTCTTTGTATCATTTGACCAAATCACGAATAGGAATTTCTTTTAATTCAATTTTCATTTTGTAATAGGAAAGAAATAAAAGTCTGATTAGTATTTGGATTGTCATTTCGAGGCTTTAGCCGAGAAATCCACCATTACTATGCTATGGATTTCTCACATTCGTTCGAAATGACATAACAAGCCTTATTCGGCATCATCTTTGTATCATTTGACCAAATCACGAATAGGAATTTCTTTTAATTCAATTTTCATTTTGTAATAGAGAAGAAATAAAAATTTTTTTTTTCCTTTCTTTGCCCCTTTATAAAGGGGCTGTCCGAAGCTTGCTCAGCTATGCTGAGGACTGGGGATTTTTGAAGTTCCACGATTTATTGGGGTGAGGATTTTTAGACATAACCTGTAAAAATCCCCTCCCCGATAAATCGGGGTATCCCCTTTCGGTAAAGGGGAACATATTTTATGTATAATATTTTTTTCGTACAGAATGACTGATTATTTTTTGCGACGAATTAAAATTCTTTTATATACAAATTCTCAACGAACAAGTGGTGCTCATCATTTATCTTTAAATCATTTAATATAATATGGGTGTTCTTCTCATGCTATATTTGCATCAGCTCTTCATAAAATTTCAAATTGCTCTGGATTATATTTATCTAAAAATGTAATAGGAACTCATATTATTCAAAAATAATCACCTGGAATTTCTGATACTTTATTAACATTAATTGCATCATAATTATCATATTTTGGATAATCGGTTTCATTATATTTTTTAAATAATTCCGAAACCAAATCTTCATGCCTTTTCTTTATATCTAAATTTGTATACCAACAGATAGCTGGAACTTTTACATATCAATCATCTGGATTATATCATTTTCAAATTACAAATTTACGATTAGCTTCCAATAAATTAGGATAAGTTGTCTTGTAAACCATAGACATATTAAATCAATATCAAGTCCATAATTTGTTATCTCTTATTAACGGAAAAACTTCTTTATAAGTTATAGCATTCATATTTCACAAAATCAAAAATTTTTTATCATATTTTATCAGTTGTGATATGTATTCACGGAAAAGAGAAAATGGTGGATTCGTAACTATAATATCAGCTTGTTTTAAAAGTTCTATACATTCTTCACTCCTAAAATCTCAATCTCATTTTAAGTCGTGTGTTCAAATTTCGTTTGGGTCTGGAATATGGTTTCAATTTTTATCTCAATCATAAATTAGATAAACTGCTTTTTCTGATTTGTTTTCTGAAAATAAGTTTGGATTCTGATTTTTATAACAAGTTGTTATTAATCTTTTTAGTCATAATTGCTCAAAATTATAAGCAAAATAATGAAAGAAATTACTTACTCTTGGGTCATCACAATTACAAAGTACAGTTTTTCATTTAAAATGTTCTTTATAATGCATTAATTCTTTTTCAATGTCTGGTAATTGTGTATAAAATTCATCGTTTTTACCTCTATTTGCTGAATGTAAATTTACATTTGTTTTTGGCATAGTAAAAATAGTTTAGCGACTAAAAGTTTAATCAGCCGAACTATTTTTTAAATCCTCTGTCACTTCGTGACATCTCCTTTAAAAAGGAGAAAAAATTTAATAAAAAAGACGACTGATATTACCGAGTCGCCAAACAAAATTTTCTGGATTACCTAAGCTTTTCAGCGGATAATGAAGAAAACGATAATACCAATCGTCTTCATATATCCACTAAAAAACTCACTAAAAAGTTTCTTAGGCAAAAATTTTGTTGGCTCTTACCTTATATCAATATTTTCCAGAAAATCAAATAATTTCTGAAATTAAAAAAACAGCCCATATTTCAATAGACTGTCTTTTTTATTGTGCTGATAAAAATTATACACTCTTGATAATTTTCTTTACTACTCAAACTACTTTGCTCTCGTCGTACTCCGACAATTCTACATCTTCAAAGAATCTATTTACAGATTCTAAGTAAAATTTGTTGTCGTGTTTTACGATTTTTTTCAATTTTGGGAGATTGTTGTGTACGATAAACACAAAATCGTTTGGATCGTAATTCTGTTGCTGACGAATGAGGACTAAATCTCAATCTTGAATTTTTGGCTCCATGCTGTCTCATTTTGCTCTAACAAAGAAGCAATTTTGGACATCACTCGTACCAATAAATGCCATAGTGACTGGAATATTTTCTTGGGTATATTCATCAATCACTCTCTTTCCATTGTGTCCGCATTGAGCGAAACCAAAAACAGGAATTTGGACGATGTCATCCATCCTATCCGTCACAGATTCTCTAATCAACCTATATCAATGATTATCTTTCACAAAATAACCTTTTAGGATAAGTTGATTAAGTTTGTTTAAAACTGTCTGAGGATGATTTACTCAAATTGCGGCTGCAATTTCTCTCAAAGTAACTCATTCATCTCATGTGTTTTTTTTGAAAAAAGCTATCAATGCTTTTTGTACATCATCTAAATCTACTCTTTTTCTGACTGCCATGATAAAAATTTTATGAAATAAAATTTTTTAGCCTATAGCCAATAGCAGATAGCTAATAGCAAAGATCTGATTGTCCATATAAAACCGCCATTAGCTATTGGCTATTCGCCATCAGCTAACTTCATAATAATTTTTTCATTGACAAAGTCAACCCCTTTTTGACAAAAATGAAATTTTTTTTGACTTTTTAGATTTATTAGTTTTTAACTAATAAAAAAAGTCTTGATTTTTTATTTTTTTTTAATATTACTATTGGCGAACAAACATCGACGAAGCCACTCTGCCAAAAAAGATTGACAGAATATGGAATGCTCTTTTACATATATTATATTAAACGAAAATGGATTTAAAATTCGAAAAATTATTAGTACGACAAAAGTCAAAAGAAATTACACTTGATATTCAAAAAAAATTAAAAACAGATGATGACTGGTGATTTAAATCACAAGTCCAAAGAGCATCTATATCAGTCATGGACTGCATAGCTCAATGATACGAAAAACGATATGATGATGCGAAAATCAAGTTATACTTAGAAGCTCTATGATACAATACAAAAGTAATCAATATGATGAGCCTTTGCAAAGATCTTTGATACTTATCTCCAGAAACCGCAAATCATATACTATGAGAATGTATAGATTTAAACAAGATGGTTTACAGCTTGGTATCCAAAATCAAAAAAAGAAACGAAGTGGCCGTTGAGACCGCCGAATAAAATCATCCCCCGGCCCCTTCTTTGAAAACGAAGGGGAGGAATACTAAAAGTATTCCCCTCTTTTTCAAAGAGGGGTTAGGGGTGATTTAAATACATTCCAGGCTTTGATGTTTGTTAATAAGTTTTATAACTATACTATATATAAAAATGACGACAGTAAAAATGGATGACAATTTAAAGGAAGCTTTCAAAAGCATTGAAAAACAATTTGGTAAATGAGCAATCATGAGAATGTGAGACAATTCAAATGTCTGACTTGTAAACACTATTCATAGTTGAAGCTATGTTTTGGATTTAATTCTCGGATGATGATATCCAGAATGAAGGATTGTAGAAATCTACTGACCTGAATCAAGCTGAAAAACTACAATTGCTTTGCATGCTATCGCTGAAGTACAAAAAAGAGGTGGAGTTGCTGCTTTTATCGATGCTGAACATGCTTTAGATCCTCACTATGCAAAAAAACTTTGAGTTGATATAGATAATTTATTGTTATCGCAACCAGATCATTGAGAACAAGCTCTTCAAATAGCTGAAGAATTAGCAAAGACTTGAGCTGTGAAAATTATCGTAATCGATTCAGTAGCCGCTTTGGTTCCAAAAGCTGAAGTTGAATGAGAAATGTGAGATACTTTCATGTGACTACAAGCTAGGATGATGTCTCAAGGATTGAGAAAATTGACATGAGTGCTCGCAAAAACATGAACAATCTGTGTATTCATCAATCAAATCAGGATGAAAATTTGAGTAATGTTTGGGAATCCTGAAACTACTGCTGGATGAAATGCTCTGAAATTCTTTGCATCTCAGAGAATAGAAATTAGGAGATGAGACAAAGTCACAGATGACAAAGAACAAGTATGATATTTTGCAAAAATTAAAACTGCAAAAAATAAAATTTTTGCTCCATTCAAGACTGCAGAGATCCCTGTAAGACGAGGAATCTGATACGACCATATGTTTGATATAATCGAAGCATGATTAATTTTGAAACTTATCAAAAAATCATGAGCTTTCTATGATTACAAAGGGGTAAAGACTCAATGAAAAGAAAAAATGGTCCAAGCATTAAGTGAAGATAAAAAATTATTGGCTTGATTAGAAAAAGATATTGAGCAAGCTATCACAGATATGAGGACTTGAAAGAGAGTTTTGGATGACGATTCTCTAGAAGCTGTTTGAGATGATATCGAAGCAAATTCAAGCGAAATCGATGATGTATTAAAAGATATGGAATAAAATTTTTACACAAAGTATGATAAGATATATAGACCGATGATTATACAATCATCGGTTTTTTGTAAACAACAAATTATGTCAAAATTTATCTTGAAAATATAATAAAAATTTATATATTTCATATGTCATCCCTTTGGGATTTTCCTCTATCTTTCTTACATCGCTCAGGGTTTCGCCCTGAGCTAAGAAAATTTCGTCCCTCCGGGACTCTTTTGATTTATCAATTGAATATTATCAATATTGCTCAGGATTTACACCCTGAGCTGAAAGATGTCATCCCTTCGGGATTCTTCCCTATTCCACATTCCTCACTGAGGGTTTCACCCTCAGCTATTTGATATTCCGTCCCTCCGGGACTAGAGCCCTGAAAGGGCGAAATAGATTCAGCTGAGGGCAACGCCCTCAGCTAATATAGAAACAAATTAGAAGCCCCAACGGGGTGGCATATTTATTCATAAATAAGGTTAAAAATGTCGTATACAGCCATTTATTTGCATTGCATATTTGCAACAAAAAATAGAAAAAGATTTTTATCGCCAGAACACGATAATGAATTACAAAAATATATTACATGAATTATTCAGTCTCCTGAATGCAACTGTAAAGTATTAGCCATCAACAATGTGGAAGATCGTATTCATATATTAGTAAAACTACATCCATCGATTTCAGTTACAAAGCTCATGCAAAAAATAAAAAGCAATAGTTCAAAATTTATAAATGAAAAAAATCGATATCCATATAAATTTTCTTGGCAAAATTGATATGCTTGTTTTTCTTATGCAGAATCACAAATACAGAATGTCATAAATTATATAGAAAATCAAAAGGTACATCACAAACAAACCGATTTCAAAGATGAATAGTTAGATGTATTGAAAAAACTTAATATTGATTTTGATGAAAGATATTTGTTTGAATAATTTTATTTCACCTCGATATTCAAAACTCAAATTTTTTCTCATCAAAGTTTGATTACCAATGCACTTTTTCATTCTTTCAGTCAAGTAACTTCTACTTTTGCTTTTCACTTTGTGAGGAGTTGTAATGATGTGATATCTACTGAAATATTGTCATTATTTGTAATGAAATCGAATGGAACTTGCAAAATTCAGTTTGAATAATATTCTCTATTTTCGCTTGTTCATTTTTTGAATACTTCGATATCCAAAGTCACTGTCTCTCAAAGCCTCAAATTTCTTGTATTTAGCTTTGATTTCATCTCTACATCTCGCTGTGTCATGAAATGCTGTGGCATTGATGTCAATTTACTGAAATCCAATTTTAACACTTCTGGATCTTTTGTCTCTTCTGTTTTTTGTTCGTTATTTTGAGATGGAATTTCTGATTCTGTTGGTCTAATCTCTTCTGTTTGTTTTACTTGTTGCTCTTCATCTGGCTGTGTTGCTGGCTGATCCTCTACTTTATTTTCTTCTGTTACGTCATTCTGAGGCGTAGCCGAAGAATCTTTATTTTGATTATTGGATTCTTCGCTATTATTATTGTTAGAATTATTATTGTTAGAATTATTATTTTGATTTTCATTTCATGTATTATTTGAATTATTGTTTGAATTGTTGTTTTCTGTATTGATTGAAGAATTATTATTTGAATTGTTTGTTTGATTTTCTACTTTACCAGTATTTTGTGCTGAATTGTGTCATGTTTCAGTTGAAGCAACAATTCATGTATTTACCACCACATTACTTTGATTTCAAGTGTTTTCCGGTTCGTCTTTTTCTTCTTTTACAGTACTATAAATTGTCGGTTTGTCTGCTTCCGACTTTGGAATTCATTCTAAAATTTTGATTGGATCGTATTGATACTTAAATAATTCATCTCTACACAATCAATTTTGGATTATCTTATAATGTCATTTACTTAAATCACTACAATTTGTGTATGAATACGCAGGTCTTCATCAATTGTCTTTGTCTATCTCAAAATGTACATGGTATCATCAGAGAGCTCATGTAGTATTTCCAGAATTTCAGACTGTTCAAATTTTCTGTCATTTCGTTACAGATTGTCATGCTTCTACTTCAATAGTATCCATATGCGCATACACTCAATATATAATCTCTCCGTCATAGATATACTTAATCCTAACTAAGTTTCCATATGCAGAATTTCGTCATGCAGAATAAACTACTCAATTTCAAATCGAATAAAGCGGTGTTCAACGAGCAGTCGCTATATCAATTCAGGCATGTGCTCAAATTTCTTGATTCCATGTATCTGAATATGGAGCTGCTCGCAATGTCGTATAAATAGATCTATATGTAGTATTTTTCATATATGTGGAATAATTTGCTCATTTTATTATTGGTAAATTTATTTTACAAGATTCGTCCATATCTTCAAAATATTGTGTCCTACATTCAAGTGTAGATACTTGTGTTAATGGGTATGAGAAGCTTGTATTATTTGGCAATGATCAACTATTTCAAGCGTGCATTAGACTAAAAAAAGCAAAAAATCAAACAACAATCAATTCTCACAAATGTATTCAAATATGTTTTACATGTGTGTGTAATCTATATATTCTCGAAACATGTCTATGAACAGCATTGATGTGTCTCGCGACATGCTTGTGTATATGTTTATGTAGTCTTGCATGGACTTTTTCATACAGACTATTATCTCAATCACTTGCCATACATTCAATTACGATATAAAATAGTCAGCTGTCGACAGTCTGCAGTCAGCTGTAAATGCTGTAGACTGAAGACTGTAGACTATAGACTGACTTAATTATACTCCAAAATGAAAAAAAATGCAAATTTTTGAGGACTTTTTTCGTGTTAGCTGATAGCTGATAGCTTATGGCTGATAGCGAGTGGAACATCTCTAAGTATTAAAATATTTTTATATCAAATCTTTTGGGGACTTTTTTCGTGTTAGCTGATAGCTAATAGCTTATGGCTGATAGCGAGTGGAACATCTCTAAGTATTAAAATATTTTTATATCAAATCTTTTGGGGACTTTTTTCGTGTTAGCTGATAGCTAATAGCTTATGGCTGATAGCGAGTGGAACATCTCTAAGTATTAAAATATTTTTATATCAAATCTTTTGGGGACTTTTTTCGTGTTAGCTGATAGCTAATAGCTTATGGCTGATAGCGAGTGGAACATCTCTAAGTATTAAAATATTTTTATATCAAATCTTTTGGGGACTTTTTTCTTGATTTTTATTATGATAATAAATATAAGTAAGATGTTGTTGATGTTGTTTATGATAATTATATGAAAACATGAAATTATTTGCATTTGATAGTGAAAAAAAAGAAAAGTTACTTAAAGAAAGAAATATTGATTTAGAAGTTATCGTAAGCATGATAGAATCGTGAGATTTTATCGATATCAGGAAAGTGCCAAGTAGAACTGATCAAAATATGTTTGTATTATTGTATGATTGATATATTTGTTGTGTACCATTTGTAGAAGATAGTACCAAGATATTTTTAAAAACTGCTTATTTTAGCAGAAAAATGATGAAAATTTATCTAAAATAATATATTAAAATGAATAGATACAATCACCAAAATTTATCAAAAGAAGAATTGGAATTGGATGAATTATTTACATGACCAGATAGTGTTTGATTATCTGCAAAAGAGTTAGATAAAGAGAAAAAAAGGTTTATGAGTTATAAAATAGTAAAAAATGACAAAAAAGATGTAAATCTTAGGTTGTCAGCAAGTGATATAGCAAAAATTAAGTTAAAAGCAAAGTCTTTGTGAATCTCATACAATACACTGATGTCTATGAAAATGCATGAGTTTGCAAATGACTAATTTTTATTTTTCTGGTTCCTTTATCTGAGTTTTTCTCAAAAAAATGCAAATTTTTGAGGACTTTTTTCGTGTTAGCTGATAGCTGATAGCTTATGGCTGATAGCAAGTGGCATAAACTACTGGCTGATAGCTATGGATTTCAATCTTACGAAATTGTGTCATATTTCGCATTCAAATATATATTTTTCGATATTTTATAGGTAATAGCGAGTGCTTTTTTACTAGAAAACCCCAGAAAAACGATCAGTCAGTGACCCATAGTAAATCATAGATTAACAGACAGACTAAAAATTTTAGTCAAACATTTTAAAAAATTTTATTATAATGTAAAAAATATTTGATTTTTGGAAAATTTTTATTATAATGTAATAAATTTATATTATTCAATACAAAAAAAATGAATAAAAATTGAAAAATTGATCTTATCGATTTATCGCTCAATGATATAAAAAAAGATATTTTCTTGAGAATGGATTACATCGAAAAACTCAAAAAATATACCAACACAAAACAAATTATTGTGATACAATGACAAAGAAGATGTGGTAAAAGTCATGTAATTTTGTGATTACTAAAATCATTGAAAATTTCACATGAAAAAATTTTTTATATAAACAAAGAAAAAGATGAATTAGGTAGTCTAAAAAGCACCAAAGATTTATCAAAACTATTTGAGGACTTTTGTGCACAAAGATGAATCCCAGAGTGGATAATAATCGATGAAATACAAGATATAAAAGATTGGGAAATTTTCATCAGATCAAAATATTCAGATTGAAAATTCAAAATAATCATATCTGGGTCAAATTCACATCTCTTAAATGGAGAGTTTGCCACGTATCTATCAGGTAGATACATACCATTTTTTGTGTATCCATTTGGATATGATGAATATAAATCAATTATTGATTCAAAAAACATCCAAAATCGATATCCAAACCTATTTGAACAATATATGCATCTATGATGAATGCCAGAATCAATACTGATAAACGATCCTGAAATTCAACAAGATTATTCCCGTGCGATATTAAATACTGTCGTAATAAAAGATATCTTGGAAAGGAAAGAAGTAAAAGTCAGAAGTGTTAGTCTATTATTACAAGTTTTGGAATATCTGGCAGACATTACATGAAGTATCGTATCTACAGCAAATATCACTACAGCTCTAAATATTCAAAACAACGACTCAATATCAAATATCACTATATGAAATTATATCAAGTATTTGCAAGATGCATATATAATACATGAAGTAAAAAGATACAATATAATGTGAAAAACCATATTTCAAAACAAAAATAAATATTACTTCAATGATATTTGAATTAGAAACTCTCGGAAATATAGTTTCATATTAGATAGATGAAAGATATTGGAAAACATAGTATTTCTCCATCTAAAAAGGCTCTGATATGATGTTTTCGTAGGTGATTTGTGAAATAAAGAAATCGATTTTGTAGCAAAAAAATGAGATAATATTGAATATATCCAAGTGGCTTGGTCTATTAATTCTGAAAAAGTAATGGATAGAGAATTTGGAAATTTATTATCGATAAAAGATTGATATCCGAAACATGTGGTTTCTTTTGACTGACTATGAATTACAAATCATGAATGAATATCATATCGAAATATTGAGACATTCCTAGAAAATTTCAAATAAACCGTTAAAAATAATAATTTCCCTAAATCTATCGTTGAAATCAAAAAAACGGCACCTCGCTCCATAGCAAAGTGCCTATGTTATGTAAGTTCTCGCCTCTATAGAGGCGATGTCCCGCGAAACGAGGATCCTTCGACTTCGTCGGAGTGAGTCCCAGATGGCCCTAACTACAAGCAATCATGCACAAACTCGCGCTGTCGTAATCAAAGTCGTTGCAGAAGAAGTCACGAATACTAGCATCGCAATAGAGTAGAGAACGCGAGACTTGACTTCATGATTTTTTATCATCTCACATACTTAGCCAATATCGTCAATCCATTCCTGTTAGATACATCAGCATTGCTATTTGATCATCTAAACCGTCTAAGTCGGCTTTTTCTCATAGTTCAGCTAAAAAATCTCTCATTTCTTCAATCTTTGCTATATGTAATCATTCTCATTGTTTCTCTTTTACATATTCTTTTAATTTCTCATTATTCCATTCTTCTACATCATCTCATCGCATTCATCAGAGTTTCACTGTATCATCGATATGTGTAATCGAATTATAATCTGGATTGTATTTATATTCATCATCAGAATGACTATTTAATTTTGGGTCTAATATTTTCCATCTTTTTCATCATAATTTGAATTCTATCAACCTACTTCCATCACTTTCTGTCTCCACTTTCACTGGGATTTTTTCTGCTGCTTTGATGATTTTTTCTTTACTTTTATTATCAATACCTATGATTCTCTCTTTCCAAGCCTCGCGAAAATCTTT
>FLNV01001698.1_pt1 | contig 10808 bp, 12 predicted proteins | sample 1140351 | NCBI WGS metagenome assembly FLNV01 (sample SAMEA3878207, study PRJEB12797) | bioreactor metagenome | biome: Moose rumen | place: Sweden | collected 2011-10 | reverse complement strand
CAGTTAGGAGTTAGGAGTTAGGAGTTGGGAGTTGGGAGTTGTAACACTGAACACTCCTAACTCCACACTCTTCATTAAACGAAGTGTTCACTCAGCGTTAGTGCCTCTTCCTTCAGCACGGCCTTGATGTCGTCGTCGATCTTGCCGGCCCTCAGTTGGTCCATCACGTCCTTGTGCTTCACAGTCATGATGTCGAGGAACTGTTTTTCGAACTCAAGCACCTTGTTTTCAGGTACTTTGCTCAGCAGTCCGTTAGTGCCGCAGAAGATGCTGGCAACCTGTTTTTCGACGGGCATGGGCGAGTATTGCGGCTGTTTCAGCAGCTCTACGTTCTTGCGGCCCTTGTCGAGGATGGCTAGGGTTGCGGCATCGAGTTCGGCGCCGAACTTCGAGAAAGCTTCCATCTCGCGGAACTGGGCTTGGTCGAGCTTCAGGGTGCCGGCCACCTTCTTCATCGACTTGATTTGGGCATTGCCTCCCACACGCGACACCGAGATGCCCACGTTGATGGCAGGACGGATGCCTGCGTTGAACAGGTTGGTTTCCAAGAAGATCTGTCCGTCGGTGATGGAGATGACGTTGGTCGGGATGTAGGCCGACACGTCGCCCGCCTGCGTCTCGATGATGGGCAGTGCTGTGATGCTGCCGCCGCCTTTCACGATGTCCTTGATGCTGTCGGGCAGGTCGTTCATCTGGCGTGCCACGTCGTCGTTTTTGATAACCTTGGCGGCACGCTCGAGCAGACGGCTGTGGAGGTAGAAGATGTCGCCCGGATAGGCCTCACGTCCCGGGGGACGGCGGAGGATCAGAGAGACTTCGCGGTAGGCCACGGCCTGTTTCGAGAGGTCGTCGTAGATGACCAAGGCGTGGCGGCCCGTGTCGCGGAAGTACTCGGCGATGGCGCAGCCCGCGTAGGGGGCGTAGAACTGCATGGCGGCGGGGTCGGAGGCGGTGGCACTGACGACGATGGTGTAGTCCATCGCGCCGTTCTTCTCCAAGGTGTTCACAAGGTTGGCTACGGTGCTACCTTTCTGTCCCACAGCCACATAGATGCAGTAAATTGGGTCGCCGTTCTTGAAGTTCTCTTTCTGGTTGATGATGGTGTCGATGGCGATGGCGGTCTTTCCCGTCTGACGGTCGCCGATGATCAGCTCACGTTGGCCGCGCCCGATGGGAATCATGGCGTCGATGGCCTTGATGCCCGTTTGCAGCGGCTGGTTGACGGGTTGGCGGAAGATGACGCCTGGGGCCTTGCGTTCCAGCGGCATCTCGTAGGTTTGGCCTTGAATGGGGCCTTTGCCGTCGATGGGGCGACCCAAGCCGTCCACCACGCGGCCCAACATGCCTTCGCCAGCTAAGACGGAGGCGATGCGTTGGGTGCGCTTCACGCTTTCGCCTTCCTTGATGCCCTCGGTGGGGCCGAGCAGCACCACGCCGACATTGTCTTCCTCAAGGTTGAGCACCACGCCCATCGTGCCGTTCTCGAACTGCACGAGTTCGTTGGATTGCACCTTGTCGAGCCCGTAGACGTGCGCCACGCCGTCGCTCACTTGCAGCACCTTGCCCACCTCCTCGAACTGAACCTTGTTGCTCATGTTCTGGAGCTGCATCTGCAAGATGCTCGATATTTCACTTGGTTTGATGTTTGACATATATGTTGTTTGTTTATTGTTGTCTATATTTTTGGCTTTCAGCTTTCAGCAATCAGCTGTCAGCTCGGTTTCACTAAGCTGATGGCTGACTGCTGATGGCTGAAAGCTTCAATCTGTTTTTCAGCGCGTTCAGTTGTCCAACCACGCTGGCGTCCATGCGCGAGTTCTCGATGTCTAAGATGAAGCCTCCGATGAGGTTTGGGTCGATGTGGACGTCCAACTCGGCTTCGGCATCGAAGGTCTGCTTGACGAAGGCCTTGATCTTGTCGTAGGTCGCCTCGGGCAGCTCGGTGGCCGTGGTGACGTGCGTGCTCAGGATGTTGTGCTTCTGGCGGTACATCTCCATGTATTTCATGGCGATGACGAACATCTTGTCCTCGCGTTTCTGGTCGGCCACGAAGGCGATGAACTGCTTCAGCGTGTCGTGCATGGGCTCGCCGACGGCCATCTCCAACAGCTTCACCTTCTCGTCGCGGGTCACGATGGGGTCGGCTAATACCTCGTTGAACTGTGCGATGGCCAAGAGGTAGTTGTGGCTGAAGCGCGTGAAGCCTTCATAGATGGCGTCCTCGCTGCCCTGCTGTTGGGCCACTTGGAACAAGGCCCGCGCATACCTGACCGATATCTTTCCGTTGTCCATAGCTTATGCCTCGATTCGGGGTTGGTTGTTGTTGAGCAACTGCTCGATGTAGGTGCTTTGCGACGACTTGTCGCTCAGCTCGCGTTGCAGCAGCTTCTCGGCAATGTCGACGCTGAGGGCGATGACCTCGTTCTTGATGTTGGCCATGGCCTCGGCTTGTTCTTTTTGTATCTTCAGGCGGGCGTCGGCCACGATCTTCTCGGCCTCTTGGCGGGCCTGCACCTTGGCCTCTTCGATGAGCTGGGTCTTCAAGTCCTGGCTCTCTTTCATGATCTTGATTTGCTCGGCCTGTGCCGCTGCCATGGTTTCCTGCCGCTTCTGCTCGATGCCGGCCAAGGCGTTGTTGGCTTCTTCAGCGGCTAAGAGCGACTCGGAGATGTGGGCGTTGCGTTTCTCGACGGCACCCATGATCATCGGCCATCCGGCCTTCGCCAAGATGACGAAGACGATGAGGAAGGCGATGAGCATCCATATCACTAATCCACTTTCGGGAAGAAATAGATCCATGTGTTTATTGTTTAATTGTTGATTGTTGACTGTTTAATGGTTGAATAGGGACTCGGGACTGCGGGACACGGGACGGCCCTTCGACAAGCTCAGGGACCTTTTGTCTCGTGTCTCGCGTCTCTAAGTCTCGCGTCAAGGTTTAGCCGAGGACGGCCAACACGCAGACGACGATGGCGAACAGCGTTGCACCTTCGACGAGAGCGCCGGCGATGATCATACCCGACTGGATACGACCAGCGGCTTCGGGCTGACGGGCCATGGCTTCCATGGCTGACTGGCCGATTCTGCCGATACCGATGGCGGCTCCGATGACTGCAATAGCGGCTGCGATGGCGGCCAAACCTGGCACATAATTCACCGCATCAAGAAGGATTGATAATAACATAATTTTAATTGTTTAAGTGTTTATGTATTGATTTAAAGATTTAAAATTCAAAATTCAAGATTCAAGATTCAAACCCTAACTGCCAACTGCTAACTGCTAACTGCCAACTGATAACTGCCAACTGATCACTCGTGTTCCGGTTCCTGATGCGCCATGCCGATGAACAGCGACGACAGGATGGTAAATACATACGCTTGGATGTAGGCCACCAACAGCTCCAAGGCTGTCATGAAGATGGTCATGAAGATGCTGACGATGCTCATCACGCCGCCCATGCCTGCGCCATACATGCCTCCGATGATGAAAATCAGGGCCATGAGCACCATGATGACGATGTGGCCGGCCAAGATGTTGGCGAACAAACGGATCATTAGGGCGAAGGGCTTGGTGATGGTCGAAATCAGCTCGATGATGGGCATCAGCGGGAAGGCCTTCAGGAAGATGGGCACGTCGGGCCAGAGGATGTCCTTCCAGTAGTGCTTGTTGCCGAAGACGTTCACGAAGAAGTAGGTCAGCAAGGCCAAGACGACGGTGATGCTGAGGTTGCCCGTCACATTCGCGCTGAACGGGAAGAACGGGATCAGGCCGAACAGGTTGGCGAAGAAGATGAAGAAGAACACCGTCAACAAATAAGGCGCAAACCTCTTCACTTGCTTGTCGGGCACATTAGGACGGATGATGTCGTCGAGTACGAAGCAGGTGAGCCATTCCACCAAGCCTTGGTACTTGGTGGGCTTGCCCATCGGGTCTTTCTTGTACTTCTTTGCGGCAGGCAGGAAGAAGGCCAAGAGGAAGACGCACACCAAGACGATGCCGAAGGCGTTCTTGGTGAACGAGATATCGAACGGTCGCGACAGGCTGCCGTCGGCTTTCACCTCCACGAGCTTGCCCGGGTATTTGTCGGCGTTGATGGGGGAGATGTAGAAGTTGGCGCCCTTGTGGGTGAAGGTCTCGCCCTCTTTCAGTTCGCAGACGTGCTTCGACGAGAAGCAGTGCCAGCTGCCGCCGTCCTTGCAGTTGACGATGACGGGCAGCCACACGCAAATGGGCTTGCCCTTGATCTCCGTGATGTGGAAGCAATAGGAGTCGCCAGTATGCCCGAAGATGAACGACTTGGCATCGAACTTCTCAGGCTGTTCGGAGGCTTGGCTCTCCTCGGCTGCAACGGCGGCGGGAATCGTGTCTTGGGCGAAAGCCGTCCTTGATGTCAGCAGCACCGTGGCGAAGGCGAGGAAAAGCGCGATATGACGGAAAACATTTTTCATGCTTTGCTCTCTTTGTTCAGGTTCTTGATATAATGGGTGTAAACGCAGGTCTCCGTGACCAATGCGACCAAGTAGGCCGAAGCCGTGACGATGACAAAAGCCTTGCTGCCGTCTTTGACGAAGACGATGTAGAGCACCATGATGGCGATGGTCAGCAGCATCTTGATGCCTTTGTAGACCAACAGCCAGGCGAGTTTGCCGGGATGGGCCTCCGTGTTCTTCTTCATCAGGTGGCAATAGAAGGCGCCCAAGATCATGTAGAGGTTGGGACCCGTAATCATCCAGTTGTTCCACCACGTCTTGCTGGCGAAGCCGCAAAGCAGGATGCCGTCGAGGAGGAGGCAGACCAACAGGAAGACAGCCAGATATTTTGTCATTGCATCTTTCTTCATAGCTCTACGCAGATGGTCAGTTGGTTGTCGTGGTTTTCGGTGAAGCCGCCCTTGATGGCAAACTCCAAGCGCTCGCCTTTGGCGTCGGTGAGGCTGACCTTGCCGGACTCAAGGATGGCGACGATGGCGGCATGATGCTCAAGCAGGGTGAAAGGCCCCATCTTGCTCGGCACCGTGACAGCCGTGGCTTCGCCCGAATACAACGTTTCGCTCGGTGAAATGATCTCTACTTTCATCACACCTTTAATTAATTGTTGACACTCTTAAGCATCTCTTCGCCCTTGGCGATGGCATCGTCGATGGTGCCCACAAGGTTGAAGGCGGCTTCGGGATATTGGTCGACTTCGCCGTCCATGATCATGTTGAAGCCACGAATAGTCTCCTCGATTGGCACCATCACACCCTTCAGGCCGGTGAACTGCTCGGCCACATGGAAGGGCTGCGACAGGAAACGCTGCACGCGGCGGGCGCGGTGGACGACGATCTTGTCCTCCTCGGAGAGTTCTTCCATGCCGAGGATGGCGATGATGTCCTGCAATTCCTTGTTGCGTTGCAGTAGCTGGATGACGCGCTGGGCGGTGTTGTAGTGCAGCTCGCCGATGATGTTGGGGTCGAGGATGCGCGAGGTGGAGTCGAGCGGGTCGACGGCGGGATAGATGCCCAACTCGGCGATCTTACGGCTCAGCACGGTGGTGGCGTCCAAGTGCGAGAAGGTGGTAGCCGGGGCAGGGTCGGTCAAGTCGTCGGCAGGCACATAGATGGCCTGCACCGAGGTGATGGACCCGTTCTTGGTCGAGGTGATGCGCTCCTGCATCTGGCCCATCTCGGTGGCAAGGGTAGGCTGGTAGCCCACAGCCGAAGGCATACGGCCGAGCAGGGCCGACACCTCCGAACCGGCTTGCGTGAAGCGGAAGATGTTGTCGATGAAGAGCAGGATGTCGCTCTGTCCGCTGTTGGTGTCGTCGCGGAACGACTCGGCTACGGTGAGGCCTGAGAGGGCCACGCTCACGCGGGCGCCCGGAGGCTCGTTCATCTGTCCGAAGACCAAGGTGGCCTGCGAGGTGGCCAAGGCTTCCTTGTCGATCTTCGAGAGGTCCCAGTCGCCTTCTTCCATGGCCTTGACGAACTCGTCGCCGTATTTGATGATGCCTGATTCGATCATCTCGCGCAGCAGATCGTTGCCCTCACGGGTGCGCTCGCCCACGCCGGTGAACACCGAGTAGCCGTTGTAGCCTTTAGCGATGTTGTTGATGAGTTCCATGATGAGTACGGTCTTGCCCACGCCGGCACCACCGAATAGGCCGATCTTGCCGCCCTTCAGGTAAGGCTCTAAGAGGTCGATGACCTTGATGCCGGTGAAGAGCACCTCTTTCGAGGTGGCCAAGTCCTCGTATTTGGGCGGCTCGCGGTGGATGGGATACTCCGAACTGCGATCGAGGCTGCCGATGCCGTCGATGGCGTCGCCGGTGACATTGAGCAGGCGACCTTTGATTTGGTTGCCGATGGGGATGGAGATGGGCTTGCCGAGCAGGTTGACCTCCATGCCGCGCATGAGACCGTCGGTCGAGTCCATGGCGATGGTGCGCACCGAGTCCTCGCCGATGTGTTGTTGGCACTCGAGCACCACGCGCCGCCCGTTGGGACGGACCACCTCAAGGGCATCGTGAATCTTTGGGAGGTTGGCTTCACCGCTCTCAAAATAGACATCGACCACAGGGCCGATAATCTGGGTGATTTTTCCTTTTGACATATCGTATCGTGTTGTTTTTCTATTCCTGTTGAATCATTGAAGCCGCAAATTTATCAATTATTGTTTTTCGCTCGGCACTTTTCGACAAAAAAGAAAAAAAAGTTTCCGAATGGGCAGAAATTATCAACGGAATCGATTTTGGCTCAAATACATGCGGCGTGATTCTTTGGTGTTGGATTTTTCTGAAATTGAGTGAAAAATAACCGATTTATGATGAAAAAAGCACGGCTTTGTCGGCAAAATGATTTACTTTTGCTTCAAAATTAATCCATCATGGAAAACGAAAAGAAAACGGAAAACTCGAAGCGCATCCAGACTTCGTTTCTCAACGCTGCGGAGAAGAAGGCCTTGGTGTGGCTTGCCGAACGCCAGCCCAAGTGGGTCGATTCGGACATGCTGACTTGGGTGGGCCACCTCGGCTCTGTCATTATCTGCGTGGGCTTTGTCTTGGCCAACTACAGCATTCACTTCCTGTGGCTCAGCATCTTGGGCTTCGTCATCAACTGGTATGGCGACTCGTTGGATGGCACGATAGCTCGCGTCCGCAACCAGCAACGTCCCGTCTACGGCTTCTACATCGACCACACCATGGATGCCATCAACGAGGCTCTGATGTTCATGGGTGCGGGCCTGTCGCCCTTCATGCGCTTCGACTTGGCCTGCGTGCTCCTTGTGGTGTACCTCATGCTGACCCTCAACGTGGCCATGAACGCCCACCTGAAAGGCGAGTTCCGCCTGACCTACGCCAAATTAGGCCCCACCGAGTTCCGTCTCATCTGCGTCATCGCCTGCCTTTTATTAATAGGTGTAAAGTCGCTGCGTGAGTTCACCTTGGTAGTCGGGACGCTCGAACTGCACATCCTCGATGTCATCGGGGTGGTCATCCTGTTAGCCTTGGTGGTGATTTATTTCGTGACCATTGCGCAAGATGCGCGCTATTATGCGAAAATCGACCCGAAGCATAAGAATGACTAATGTCAAGGAATTGATATTGAAGCGTCTGCCGAAGTATTTCTTGGGCAATCTGACAGGAACCGCTGTGGATACGCTCGTGCTGTGGGTCTTCTCGCATTTCGTATTCCACAGGTATTTCGGGCAGGTCATCGTGTCGCCTTTCATCTCGTTCGAGTGCGCCGTGTTCGTCAACTTCCTTATGTGTTATCATATCACATGGAAAGACCGCATCACAGCAAAGACGGTAGGGGCGTTTTTCCGTCGCTATGGGGCATACAACGCCTCATGCACTGGCGGTTTCTTAATCAAGATGGGGGGGCTACTGCTGATTCAACACCTGACCCATTGGGACGTGGTGATATGCAACTTGTTGGCTTTGTGCGTTTCGGGCACTTTCAATTTCTTGATGAACGAGTTTGTGGTTTTCAAAAAAAGGAAGGAAATAAGTCATGGCGCTGATTACAATGGATGAGATAGAGGCCTTGTCGCCAGTGTTCAAGGGCGATAAAGGCCACAAGTTGGCCAATAGGTTGCTGCGCTTGACGGGCATCGACAAGTTGGCCGAGCGCTACGAACGGCACGAAGACCTTTCGGGTCCCGATTTCGTGAACGCCTTCTTGACCGACCTCGGCGTGAACTACGAGGTGGGCGGGTTGGAACATCTTGTGCAACTCGCCGACGGCCCTTTCATCACCGTCAGCAACCACCCTTACGGAGGTCTCGACGGACTCATCCTCATCGACCTCGTGGGGCATTTCCGCGACGACTACAAGGTGATGGCCAACCAGTTTCTTACCTTGGTGAAGACCATCAAGGACAACTTCATCAGCGTCATCCCCAACTCCGGCAAGGCCGCCAAGGCCACCAAGGAGAGCATCGCCGGTGTGCGCAAGTCGTTGGCCCACCTGAAAGACGGCCACCCCTTGGGCCTGTTTCCCTCTGGTGCCGTGTCCGACTTCCATTTCAAGGACTTCCGCGTCTACGACCGCGAGTGGCAAGAGTCGGCCATCCGCCTGATACAGAAGGTGAAAGTGCCAGTGGTGCCCATCCGCTTCTTCGACCGCAACTCCAACTTCTTCTACTATTTGGGCCTCGTCGACTGGAAAGTGCGCACCCTGCGCCTGCCACGCGAAGTGCTCAACAAGACGGGGAAGAAAGTCCGCATCGGCATCGGGCCTGTCATCTCCGTCGAGGAGCAAGAGCAAATGAAAGGAAAGGAAGAATTTGGGGCAATGTTGCGTAATGCGGTGTACGGCATGTCCTTGCCCGACTGCCTGCAAGCCCGTGATACGATAAATTTCGATTTTTTAGGCTGTTGAATTTCATAAAACCGTATTTTTGCACGATGATTCAAATCAAAGAAGTTAGAACGAAAAAGGAGTTGAAGGCATTCGTCCATTTCCCGAATGCACTTTATAAAGACAACCCTTATTATGTCCCGCAAATCGAGTCGATGGACCGTGACACGCTGACGCCCGAGAAAAACCACGCCTTTGAGGTTTGCGAAGGCAAATATTGGTTGGCCTACAACGAGAATGGCGAGATTGTGGGGCGCGTGGCGGGCATCATCAACCGCAAGTACAACGAGAAGACGGGCGAGAAGACCTGCCGCTTCGGTTGGGTCGACTTCATCGACGACCGCGAGGTCTCAAAAGCCTTGATTGACACGGTGGAACGCTATGCCAAGGAGCAAGGCATGGACACGGTAACTGGCCCGACGGGTTTCCTCGAATTCGACGCTGCCGGCGTGCTGGTGGAAGGCTTCGACAAGCTGCCCACGGCCTACGGCAAATACAACGCCCCTTATTACGAACAGCATTTTCTCGACTTGGGTTATGTCAAGGACGTGGATTTCGTGGAATATCTCATCAAGGTGCCGGAGGTCATCCCTGAGCGTTATGAACGCATGGCCCAGTTGGTCTCCGTCAAGAACAGCCTGCACGAGGCGCCCATTCGCAACCGCGCCGAATTGGGCCCATATCTCGATGGCGTGTTCCGTTGCCTCAACTCGGCCTATTCGCAGCTTCACGGCTTCTCGGAGCTTTCATCCGGACAGTGCGACGACCTCAAGAAGCAGTTCCTAACCAACATCAACGTCGACTATGTGTCCATCGTCCTCGATGCCGACGACCAAGTGATTGGCTTCGGCGTGGCCCTGCCTTCGCTCTCAAAGGCCATGCAAAAGGCCAAAGGAAGCCTGTTCCCCTTCGGCTGGTATCACATGCTGAACGCCTTCAGGAAGAACGACACCATCGACTTGCTGCTCATCGCCATCGACGAGAAATACAAGAACAAAGGCGTGAATGCAATGATTTTCCACAAGTTCGCGCAAGGCATCACGAAAAACGGTATCAAATACATCGAGTCGACCCGCGAATTGGAAGACAACACCAGCGTGCAAAACCTTTGGCGCTATTTGGAGCACGACCTGACCAAGCGGGCGAGAACTTACATTAAGCATATTTAAATAATAAAGCGATGAAAACCAATTTGTTAAAACAATCATGCGCAAGATATAGGGCACCTCAGGAAGCCCAAGCTAAAGGGATTTACCCTTACTACAAACCCATTGAATCGGAACAGAGCACAGTGGTCAAGATCAACGGCAAGGACGTGCTGATGTTCGGCTCCAACAGCTATCTCGGCTTGGCCAACGACCCGCGACTGAAAGAAGCGGCCATCGAAGCGGTCAAGAAATATGGCACCAGTTGCTCGGGCTCAAGGTTCTTGAACGGCACGCTCGACATCCATGTCGAGTTGGAGGAGAAATTGGCCAAATTGGTGGGCAAGGAAGCCGCTGTGTGCTTCAGCACAGGGTTCCAAGTCAACTTGGGCGTGGTTTCGGCGCTCTGCGGACGCAACGACTACCTGCTTTTGGACAGCCTCGACCATGCCTCCATCATCGAAGGCAGCCGCCTCTCGTTCGGCAAGGTGTGGAAATACAACCACAACGACATGGAAAGCCTCGAAGCCAAGCTGAAACTTGCCAATCCCGACAGCGTCAAGCTCATCGTGACCGACGGCATCTTCTCGATGGAAGGCGACATCGTGCCGCTGCCACAAATGGTCGAGTTGGCTGAAAAATACAACGCCGACATCATGGTCGACGACGCCCACGCCTTGGGTGTTATCGGGCGGCAAGGTCGCGGCACCGCCGACCATTTCGGGCTTACCGACAAGGTCGACCTCATCATGGGCACCTTCAGCAAGTCGTTTGGCTCGCTCGGAGGCTTCATCGCCGCCGACTTCGATGTCATCAACTT
>FLNV01000625.1_pt1 | contig 10818 bp, 13 predicted proteins | sample 1140351 | NCBI WGS metagenome assembly FLNV01 (sample SAMEA3878207, study PRJEB12797) | bioreactor metagenome | biome: Moose rumen | place: Sweden | collected 2011-10 | reverse complement strand
CGAGATATTGTGTATGTTGTGGGATTTTTTTCGCTCCCGCAGAAAGAAAGGAAAGAAAGAAAGGAAAGAAATAATTAGACATATTTAGACAAAAACCGATAGTTTTTTATTTTTATGCATTTTATTTTATATATTTGCAGTGATAAAAGATTGTTATTTTTCTTAAATATGATATATATGAAAAAGATATTTTGTTTGATTCTTTTATTATTCAGTTTGAATTCATTTGCTCAGAATGATATTAGCAGTTTAATAGCAAAAGCTGAGCAGGGGGATGCAGAAGCGCAAAATAATTTGGGATTATGCTATGATAAAGGCGAAGGTGTTCAGCAGAGCTATACCGAGGCTGTGAAATGGTACAGCAAGGCAGCTGAGCAAGGACATGCAACTGCACAATCAAATCTAGGACTATGCTATTATTTAGGCCTTGGTGTTCAGCAGAGCTACACCGAGGCTGTGAAGTGGTATCGCAAGGCAGCAGAGCAGGGTGTTGCAACCGCACAATCTAATTTGGGATTATGCTATTACAAAGGCGAAGGTGTTCAACAGAGCTACACCGAGGCGGTAAAGTGGTTCCGCAAGGCAGCTAAGCAAAGTGATGAATCTGCGCAAATTAATCTAGGATTATGCTATCTTATTGGCGAAGGTGTTCAGCAGAGCTATACCGAGGCCGTGAAATGGATTCGCAAGGCAGCTGATCAGGGAAATGCATCTGGGCAATTTAATCTGGGATTATGCTATGCTCTTGGCGAAGGTGTTCAGCAGAGCTACAATGAAGCGGTGAAATGGTATTGCAAGGCAGCTGAGCAGGGAAATGCATCTGCTCAATTTAATCTGGGATTATGCTATCTTAAAGGCGAAGGTGTTCAGCAGAGCAAAACCGAGGCGGTTAAATGGTTTAGCAAGGCCGCTGAGCAGGGTGTTGCAGTTGCGCAATTTAATCTGGGATTATGCTATATTAAAGGCGAAGGTGTTCAGCAGAGCAAAACCGAGGCGGTTAAATGGTTCCGCAAGGCCGCTGAGCAGGGTGATGAATCTGCCAAACAGGTTCTTGACCAGATGGGAATAGATTTCTAAAATGATTACCTACTTTCAAGATAGAAATGAAAGGGTTTGCCTATCGGCAAACGTTTCTTATTTGGAAAGAAAATTGATGTTAATGGGCGGAAAAACCGGTTGAAATCGTCGTATGCAAACACCTTACAAACTCCATACCGGCTGACTGTCTCGTCCACAAACTCCTTGTCCTTTGTCTCCGGATTTGAGATGAGCCAGTTGTACATGGGACGAATGCGCAGCAGCCGTTCAACGGATGTCTGCGGGAACTTCTCTCTCAAGTCCGATTCGGAAGTGAAGAGGTCGGACTGAACTATGTCATGGATGGAAGGGACGGGCATAAAAAACACTTCTTTACCGCAAATTTCCGTTTAAGTCAGATGTGCACAATCAAGATAGACTTGAATTATGCCATGACGAAGGAAATTCTCGAAGAAAAGGTAGAGAAGTGTTGTGGGTGGGGAAAAGACAGAAGTAATATTTATTGATGTTCTATTTCGATATTTTTGAATTTTCCAAAAACTGGATGATGGCGATATTCCCATCGTGTTCCTGGTGGTACAAACAAGATTCCTTTTTTATAAATAAAAGGATTTTCAACTATACTTCCCCCATCATTATCTATTACTTCAGTATCGAAAATATTATGATGTATTTTGAGATTATTTAAATTCTGAATTTGAATATGTATATGAATGATAATTTCATCTGTATTATCTGGATCAGAATAACCGAAGGCCAAATATCTTATTTCTTTAACACTTTTGGGGATAATAATGTTTTTAAGCGAGTAGCAGTTACAGTATTTGCAACTTATTGTGTACTAATTTGTTTTGATTAAAACGGTAGAAAAGTGATTATATGGATTTAATGGAGGATAAAAAAGACAAAGATTTAACGTATTTAACCTTCATTGACAAAAATGGAGTTGGTGTGCAAATTCTGTACAGAAGTTATTCTCGCAAAGAAGAACTCTGGCGGCTATCTCCGCTCTTTTGTTGCCTACAAGGCACAAAAACTCTTAATAATCTTAAAAAACACATTCATAAGTATCATTTTTGAATGAAAGTTCTTATATTGTCGATTATTTTGTGTATCTTTGCGTTCAAATTAAAGATATTTGCAAATGAAAGATTTGAATCGTATCAAAGTTGTACTCGTTGAGAAGAAGCGAACGGCGAAGTGGCTTGCTGAGGAATTAGGCAAAAACCCTGCTACTGTTAGTAAGTGGTGTACTAATGTTTCCCAGCCCGACTTATACACATTAGACAAGATAGCAATATTGCTTGACATTGACAAGCGAGAACTCATAACAGGTAAAGATTAAAGGTATGACAGATATTATACAAATTCAAGAATCAGAGTATGATGCAATACTGCGACAGGCTGTCGCAGTTATCGACAGGACAAGAGCTATGGTGGCAACAACGGTATGTTCTGCCATCGGTACCGCTCATTGGGAGATCGGAAAATTGCTTCACGACAAGAAGATTGAAAGTAAGCATGGAAGCGGCGTAGTAAATCGCTTGTCTTTTGACTTGAAGCAACGTTATCCACAGATGGGAGTTTCTCCAAGAAACCTGTGGGACATGAAGAAATTTTATGAACGATTCTGTAATAGTGAGCCAAAACTGCGACAGGCTGTCGCAGTTTTACCATGGGGACATACTTTGACCTTGATGCGCAAGTTCGGCGAAGATGATAATACCATATTATATTACGCGCAGGAAACTACGTCAAAAGGTTGGAACCGTGAACTTCTATATAGTGCCATCTCTCTAAACATGCACATGAGGAAGAATGAACCATCTGACAATAACTTCGAGCAGACTTTACCTGCCACACAGGCGATGTTTGCTAATGAAGTGTTCAGAAGCGGTTATAATCTAGGATTTCTTGGTGTAAAAGCCCCCATCTTGGAAACAGAACTTGAAGCCCGACTGGTAGAGAAGGTGAAACAGTTCCTTTTGGAACTTGGCAAAGGTTTCACGTATATAGGCAATCAATACGTCCTAGAATACAATGGGAAACGGAGCAAAGTTGATATGCTTTTCTTCCACCGTGGCCTGCATTGCCTTGTGGCCATTGATCTGAAGATTGGAGAATTCAGACCAGAATATGCAGGTAAAATGAATTATTACTTGTCATTGCTTGACCGTCTGGAACGCAGAGAAGACGAAAATCGCTCTATCGGCATTATTCTTTGTGCTGAGAAAGATCGTGTGGAGGTGGAGTTAGCATTGGAGGATATGGGCAAACCCATTGGGGTGGCAGATTATCAACTGATTGTGCCACAAGAAGAATTAAAGAAAGTAGTAGCAGAAGAAATGGAAGCTTTTGGTAAGGAACTTCCTCTTCGTACTGAAACGGAAGAGGATTTAAAACAAGAACTATAATGACATAACAAAAAGCAACACTTATTAATAGAATTCATTTGATATGGAGTTTCTTTAGATATAATGCATAGAGCATGGTGAGATGTAGAATAAAAAGTATAACATAATAAATATAAAACTTATGCAAGAAGAAAAAGACCTTTTCCTTGAAAAGGACCAAGATTATGAGAATGTGTGGTGTTTGGCAAGGGAAATAAAGAACGACTTGTGTATTTCAATGCCAGGACTAAACTCCACCTTAGGCAATATCTTGAATCTAGAACAGATGACAACCCAGCTCTTTTCGTTTCCCTTTCTTCTCCACATAGCCGCTTAACAATTAGCGGTGTGGAAGTCAGAATAAGAACTATGGGTAAACAATTGGATATATCGAAAGTTCATCCACATAAGTTCCGCAGGACGCTTGCAACAATGGCGATTGACAAGGGAATGCCCATTGAACAAGTACAGCGTTTGTTGGGGCATGTACGTATCGATACGACACTTCAATATGCAATTGTGAATCAAAACAATGTTAAAATGGCTCACAAAAAGTATCTTGGCTAATACAAACGACTGATATGTTCTGAATTTTTAGTACCTTTGCGTTCAAATAGAGCGCACATGGCAAACAACGAGATAATACCAAAGGATAAGATTATACAGACACCAGCTGTTGAAAGTCTGTATAAGGACGCTTGTCTTATCATAGATCAGTCACAGCAGACGGCCTATAGTGCAGTAAATGAAATGCTGATTAAGCGTAACTGGCTGCTTGGTTTGCGTATTCAGCATGAAGTGCTCAAAGAGCAACGTGCAGAGTATGGCAAACAGGCAATCAAGTCATTGTCCGAAGAATTGGTTAAGCGATATGGAAGAGGCTTCTCTATGCGAAACCTCTATTATTTCATTGACTTCTACCAAGACCATGATGACTTTTTTCAGTTTGCGGTAGAAAAACATGAGGTTGATGCAGATAAAAACATTTTGCAATCACTGACTGCAAAATCAGACACTGTATCATCTTTGTTTGTTCAAACACCCGTTACACAGATTTTGCAATCACTGACTGCAAAATCTCCAATTCGTTTGTCGTGGACTCATTACAACATTATTCAGCAAGAGCTCACCGTTGAAGGCCGTGCTTGGTATGAAAACGAGGCCGCTAAAGAAATGTGGAGCACACGCACCCTACAACACAATGTGTCTTCGCAGTATTACCATCGCTTGCTACAGTCACAAGATAAAGCCATTGTACATGACGAGATGGTACAGTTAACAAAGCCTTTGCAGGATAAACTGGAGTATCTGAAGAACCCTGTTGTGGCTGAATTTTTGGGTTTCAAAAACAATACCAACTATTCTGAAAGCGATTTGGAACAGAGCATTATCGACCACCTGATTTCCTTCTTGATGGAGTTGGGCAAGGGTTTTGCTTTCGTTGACCGTCAAAAGCATATCCATACATAGAAGGAAGACTATTATATCGATTTGGTGTTCTATAATTACCACCTTCGCTGCTTCGTTCTCATAGACTTGAAAACAACTAAACTACGTTATCAAGATGTTGGTCAGATGGATATGTATGTCAAGATGTACAATGACTTGGTGCGCCCCGAAGGGCATAATCCCACTATCGGCATCCTGCTCTGTTCTGATACCGACGAAGACGTGGCACATTACTCCATCCTCAACAATAATGACCAACTTTTCGCAGCCAAATATCTTACTTATATGCCGACGCAAGAGGAACTGCGACGAGAGATAGAACGGCAAAAAGAGTTTTTCAGATTACAGAATGAGAAATAGCCAATGACGAAGCCCTTGCCATCCGCTGGCATATGCAAGCATGGGATTTGCCGTTTCAGTCATACGAGGCAAAGGGCAATATCAACAAAGCTAAGGAGATTTGCCCGATGGTGCAACTGCTGATTGCGGCGGACGGATTGGCAAGTCAAATTTTGGAAGGAAAATAAAATATTGTGTATTATGATTGAAGAAGTGACTAAATCCTTCACATTAGAAGTGGGGATTGAGTACCCAGGAGTTGAAGGAGATGACCTTTTTGAGATTTCATTCGAGATGTATGAGGATGAAATCCAAGCCATCATTGAAGGTGGGAAAAAAGATCTATGGGAATTTAATGAACTGAGTTCATCTGAATTCATGGAAGTGTTTGCCCCTTCTGCTTATAAAAGAGCATGTAAGGTTGCAGAAGATTATGCCGTTCCGAAATGGGGTGAACAGATGTTGGTTGTAAATGGTGCCAGATACATTTTTTTTCTACCGGAAGAAATAGAATGGGCCATATATGATTCCGATGAAAGCAAGAAGGTACAAGAGCTGAGAGAAAAGATACGTGAAATCAGCAGAAAGCGATTTCTCGAAGATGGAAACTTGTTGAAATCCGAACAAAAGAATGGCCGATGGGGAGACAGATTGATTGGTGACCCACATTGGGACAATCAATTGTTTGGTGGGCTATGGAGTTCTGGTGAGAAGAAAGTTGCCGGATATGGTATCCATACCCATATGATGCTTTTGGGAAAAAACATAAAAATTAATTATTCTCAAAACTACTACTATGACAATGTAGTGCTGGAGCTTAGGCTTTTTCCAACAGCACCATTACTTCAGGAAATGATAACGAACATTGTTAATGAAGTTGGCTATAAAATAGTGAAGATCCTTCCCCTGGGCGACCCTGTTTATTCGTGGGTTTTGTATGCAGAAGGGGAAAAGACGGAATCAGATATTCAAGTATATATGAAAATACTTGATGAAATAGCTTGCCTTCATTGACATTCAAACTTAGATTTATTCCCCATATTTGAGATGCTTATTTAAGTTGGCACCAGTCAATGTGATGGACTTTCCACTCATATATTGAATGGTTACGGAAGTAATGTGTATGTAGGCTGCAGTGCGAGAATAGAATCCTATGTCGTCGAAATTGTATGTACCTTTGTTGTCTGCCTCTCGCTCAAAGAAATTGTCAATAGTGGTTGGAGCTGGACCAATAGGACCTACTCCACGACAACGCCATGTATATCCGCCTCCAATTTCATTTACACATTTATCACCCACTGGGTTTGTGAAGTAACCTTGGAATGTTATATATTTGATTGTCTGGGTCGGCGAACAATTTATTACCTTTATGTTAATTTCATCAATGCCTCCCACTGAATTGCTGTGCCAGGAAGATTCATTGATGAACACTGGATCCATCTGCTTGTACAAATCAATTAATTCCAACATGGCTTGACGGCTTTTCTCTCTTTGCTCTTCGGCTTTCCGTTGAAGAACCTCAGCAGCTGCGGCTTGTTGTAGCTCGATTATTGCCTTAACTTCTGGGGCGTCCACAGAAGGAAGCCAGTCGAATTTCACAGTCGAAGATTCCTGAAACGGAATGTCATACGAATTATTATTATGAAAAATACCAGCTTCCTCTTCTGAATAGAGTGCATAATAGTACTTCGTACCTACTTTCTTGTAACCCACAATAACAACAGTGTCACCCTTATTGAAATTCCATGCCTTTTCATTCTCATCATATAGCGTTGAGAAACTGTATCTGGGAGTTAACACATCCTTAATCTCTCCCTTCAGTGCTTTCTCTTGATAAGCTCGCTTTTCCTCATCTATGCGCTCTCTTATTTCTTCTTTTTTCTTTTGTAATAATTTTTGCACATCAGTATCGTCAGTTGAAGGCATAAGCTCCCAATCAAATTCTTTGTTGAAAGGAGATGAATATGCAGTATAGACTTCAGCAAATTTGTTGTTATATAGGGCATATATATTTCTTGAATATTCCTTTTTATATCCTATAATATAAACTGTATCACCCACAGATGGAATGTCTTTGTTATAATTTGATATCCATGCAGATGATGATTTTACTACAGCCTTATACTGTCCGCCTAACGCCTTTTGCTTAACTTCATATTTCTTACGTTTGATGATATCATTTCTTATATCTTTCACCAGATTGTCCATTTCCGGAGTATTACCGTTAGGCAGTTTCTTTAGTTCTTTTTCAGTCTTGTCAAAAGGAATATATCCTATAGTTATATGGCTGGCATAGTTTTCTGTAGATACGATGAAATGGTATATATTCCCTTTCTTCTTGTAGCCATAAAGAAGAACGTCGAGTCCCTCATGGAAAGTGTAATAATCATTCAAGGATGGATCATTCACTTTAAATTCTTTGACCACTTTAGCTGGAATAGACTGAGCCGTAGCACACATTGATAATAATAAGAACAAAATCTGAAAAACAACACGTTTCATTTTGGAGTAATATTAGAACCCGGAAATCGGGTATATGTTAACTTGTAATTCATTATCTTTTATATACTTATTCGTTTCTTTAGAATCAATACCATGTTCTTTCATGAAATTGAATAATTCTGCAGCATCGAAACTTTCCTTATGTGTGAAAGAAATTAGATAATAGCTTTGCGCTAAGAGTTCTTGCATTGCTTCAATTTGAGCATTCAGCTTCATCTTCTCCATGTCATCTGTCGGATTATCTTTCAGGAGTGACTCAAACTTTTCTGTATATAACGTCACACCATCTTTTGCCCTGGCGCTCTGTTCTGCCAATGCCACAGAATCCGACTCGTATTGTTTCAGCCCCTCAACTTCAAATTTTGGATCCGAATAGCGCGTTATACCATAATGTTCCGTTCGTTGAGGAGGTGTAATCGTAATGAGATAATAGTCGGTAATGTCCTTGTCTATTTCGCAAGAAACAAATAAAGTCATTATCATGGAAATTGTCATAATAAAGTTCATCTTTATGTCTGCATTTTTTTTCATTGTATATTACATTAAATTTGCTGTTTTGCTTTTCGTTTCTCTATCTCGATTTGTTCTGCCTTTTCCAAAGAATCTTTTCTTTGCTGTAGGGCTTCTTGTGCCTTTGTTCTTTCTTCAGATCCAAAATTGAAATAAGTGATGGATGTTTTTGGCAGTATATCAGCGATACCCAACCAATTGTCAAGATTGTGGCGTACGATTATAGTTTGGTTCTTCCATTCCCAGACAAAAGAGAATTGATAAGCCGATTGGGTATCTGACTTAACGTAATTATGGGCTGCCAAATATGCCTGTGTCGCATCTATATAAGCATTCCTTTTCGAAGATTTGTATTTCATGTCGCCAATACGGATAATGTCAACTTCCTTATGGTCTTTATCATATTGATAGTAAGAGAAATCCCCATAATTGTCTGCATAGAGCTTCACGAGACTAAGGAAGTCATATGGGTCGTCGTTATTGCTGTTTAGATAGATTGACTTGACAACAACCCCATTGCCTACCGTGTCGGCTTTAACTTCAAACTTTTGAAATGTAAATGCCTTGTTGCTGTCGTTATATAAGACGATTGGCAAATTTTTGGTAATGGAGTCAACGATTGATGGATTGTATTCTTCTCCCAATCCTATACCTTGAAATGACAAAGTAGTGTCAGTTTTTGCTCGCAAGTCTGTCCTGGTCTCAAAATCCTCTGCTTTCTTTTGGTTGCATGATAGTATGAATGAGGATAAGATAAGAATTAAATATTTATTCATGAGATTGATATTTTGTAATGTTATTAGAGATTTTCCGACAAATACAATTCTTGAGGTGGATTGAATAGTTATGTAAAAGATTTATCTTTTAATTATTTATCTATGGAATTCAAAATAACTATTTTATTTAAGACTTCCCTCTTGGTTTAGTATATTATAACCTAAAAATAAAGCTTCCTCTTCATCGCCAAATTCTTCGTACCAATCCTCTTCAAGGTTGTAGTCAGTACCCCATTCATTGAGATATTCTCTCATTTCATCCTGGGTGGAGTTGCCAACCATATAGAGAGGACAGCGGTTCTCGTCCATGATGCCGAATGCATGATACATCTCTTCCTGGTTAATAAATGTTTGGTAAAAACCAACATCTAAATCTCCCGGACAGCGCATCTACGGGCGACCAAACCTTTATAACACTACGAGGGAGTTCAAATATATTTTTATTAGCTTAAGGCATTCAGAGGGTCATTTAGTCGAATGTGCGGTAACAGGATTACGAGCACATTATTATAAAAAGATATTATCTCGCAAATTTAGTAAAATTTGTCAATAATTCAATCTTTTGTCCGAAAATTCGCAATATATTTCATATAGATTGTTTAAATTAATATCAAATTGTCATTTAATTTGCTTATCCTTATTAATGGATGCTCAGTTAAGATACATTATACCGTTTTCGTCATATTCAAATGAAGATATCATTTTTTCATCTTTTTCATGACTTAAATATCCAGTAATGGTTTTTGGCTCTCCTTTCCCTGGGTAGATTGTAACAGTAAAACGAGTCCTTGCTGTGCTAGATCTCTTTTTATATAATACTACTTTTACTTCATATATTCCCTTTGGCGCTTCTTTACCTTCTTCCCAAAAAATATTCTCTTGCGGGTTTTCAACTATATCTGAAGCATTTGCATCTATATCTAACATACCCTTTATCCCTTGGCAAATTTTTTCTTTTTGTCCATAAAAAATTTCTTGTTTATCTGGATCTATAACATGCAAATCTAAATCATCTTGTGTATTCCATTTAAGATTGATTTTAAGTGAGCCTCTTCCTCCTTCTGTTTTAATAGAAGATGAATTTTCTATTGATATAATTTCTTCTTTTTTGGATTCAATTTCAGATGATATAGACGTGGATTCTAATTCTATATGATTAATGTTAATTCCGATTTCTTCTTTTTTCAACAATAATTCTTCTTGTTGTGCTTTTATCTCTTTTTCTATTATTTGTTTTTCTTCTTCTGAAAAATCATTTGATTCCTCAATTGAAGAAACTTGGTTCTTAATTTCCTCTTCTTGCTCTATTATATTCTTTTGTTTTTGTTGAAGAGAATCCTTCTCTGCTATAAGCTCTTCTTGACGTTGTTTTAAATCTTTTATTTGCTTATTTTTATGCTCAATAGCGTATGTAAAGTCTTGCATTATGTAAAGTCTGCTACTATTCATATTTACTTTTTTGTTATAAATCAACATATTAGCTTCGTATAAATTTTCACAGACTTTACATAATATTTCAATGTTTCGTCTGCAAACTCTTCAAGTAGGATAGCAGTTCCTTGTTGCTCTTCCAGGAAGTATTGCCTTCTTGTACTATTCCTGGGTTTAGTTTGGACAAGGCTTTCTGTTTCATCTTTTCGCTCGCTCTGGCATACACTTCCGTTGTTGTGGTCGAGACATGCCCGAGGAAGTCACGTATGTAGACGAGGTTGATCTCCGCCTCCAGCATGTGCATGGCTTTCGAGTGCCTGAGAGTGTGACATCCGATGTCTTCAGGAATTAGTTCCGGAGAGACAGCCCTTGCCATCTTG
>FLNV01001697.1_pt1 | contig 10827 bp, 3 predicted proteins | sample 1140351 | NCBI WGS metagenome assembly FLNV01 (sample SAMEA3878207, study PRJEB12797) | bioreactor metagenome | biome: Moose rumen | place: Sweden | collected 2011-10 | reverse complement strand
TAACCAACAGACACTCGTTTCGCTTGGTTGCTTTCCATTGCTTCAGAAACTCTGTAATCTTGCGTTTTAGCATGGCCATTCATTATTGTTTTCCGCGGCAAAGATAGGGTTTTTGCAGATTTTTAGGGGATATTTTTGAAATTTTTGCAGATTTTTCGGGAATGATTTTGTGAATTTTGCAGTTTTTTCTGCCTTTGTACTGTCTGCTGAACTTCCAGCGGTTCCTTGTCTTCGTGTTGGTATCCTCTTTCCCTTTCGTTTTTGCAAAGATAACTACTTTATCATTTGGTCTAAATCTTGGAGAGCATTATTGTTTTTCATCATTCTTCCGCTTCGAAGGTCATTCCGAGTTGGGCGGCGGATTCCTTAACGCATTTGACAATATGGGTGTTTTCGTCCAAAGGATTCTTGGAGGTGGTTTGTGCCTCAAACTCGACGGTAATGTGTAGGCCGTTGTCCTTCAAGGGAACAAGGAAACTCGTCCACAGCTGCGTCCATTGCTCTTTAGGAACACTGCCACTGATTTTGATTCTCTTGTAGTGTTTCGTGTCACCAGGTGTAGACTCGGGTTCATTGCCAGTTTCTGTCGGAATTGTTGGCTTGGATGTGGAGTCGGGTTCAGTAGGTGGTGTTGGAGCGGATTCTTCTTGTGTCACGCTTTTGTCGACCAGCCAATAGTCGGGATCGGTGACATTCAGGAACGGGACTTTCTCCTTGCAATAAATCCTGTCGTAGTTGTCCTTCTCGCCCGAGGCTACATTGAATAGGCCTTCGGAGCAATAGCGGTTGATGGTTTGTATGATGGCCTCTGGGCCTGTAATCATTGGCTTATCATCGAACTTCAAGAAGGCTTCGTAGAAGTCTTTGACACGGATGGGGTTCTCAACGGTGGGTAGCAGGTTGTTGTTGTGCAAGACACCCCGACCCACAGCATCGAGCAGCCACTCTTCCTCTTTCAGTTCGGGAAGGATGTTTTGCAGGACTTGCGAAGAAAACTCTGATGCGTAGTTCTTCACATCATAGCGAATGATGCCTTTGTCGAAAGTGTAGCGTAGCACAACGGCGTAGGCTTGAACCAATGCATCGAAGGCTTCCTTGTCGAAGGTCTCCTTGCGCTTTTGGATTTCATCTCTTTGGTCTTTCTCGATGGAAGCGGAATAGACACTCTGCACCTTGACGCAACCCAAAAAATCGCGCATCTTGCCTCTCAGATTACCCAAACCTGTTGTAGAACAGACCAGATAGAGCATAGTGTTGCGATAGAAGCGGTCAGACTCGCCACGTTTCAGCGAATTGGTCTTTATGTAGTTATCGACCTTAGCGTCTTGCTTTTCGATGGGTACGGAGTATTCTGGTCCCATCACAACCATTGTGAGGGACTTTTGCTCGGGGATGTCGCCTGTGGGAGCTATCAGCACATTCAGATTGGGGACGAAGGAACAACTGTTTTTCAAGCGTTTGATGATTTCGATGTGGATTTCATCATCCGAAATTTCCGCTTTGGCTTGGTTGAGAATGATATTGATGTTGGGCTTGGAATGAAACCAGTAGCGTTTCTCGCCGATGTTGGAATAGTGGAGATAGTGTGCCACTTGCTCGTATTTGTTCAATGCACCATCAATGTCGTTATGATTGAAGGCGTTGGGCTTCAACATGCAAAGTTTCAGTTCCTTGATGGTAAGGCCATTATTGGCAAAGGTGCCAATGGATGCCAGCAACAACGTGTTGGCGATGCCACTGGTGAGGTAGTATTGCCCAATGTTGGAGCCTGTCTCGTTGCTGTCAATCTTGTAGGCATTACTGGCCGATCCATACACATCGGCGTGCATAACAGTTTCCCACTGGCTACCCATCAGGTTAGTTATGTTGCCTGTGAGCGTGGGCAGGTTTTCCAGATTGATGTCGCTGGTGTGAATCAAGGTTTGGGTACCCGTGAGGTTTTGGCGGCGACGCCACAAATCTTGAACGATGGAGGCCAAGAGACGCAACACGCCACGGGTGCGTTGGAAATGTGGGTCGCTGCCCCAGCGCAAGCGGAACATCTCTATCAGCTCGGGATGGAAAGGATAGGACTTGCGAATCTTGTCGGCATAGGCGTTGTTGTCGCTCTGCGGCGGAAGATCATTGTAACGGTTGTGGTACATGCGTTGGTAACGACGCGCCACATCGTCAACCACAGCATAGTCCTTGATTTCGTCGAACAAACGGCGACGCACCACTTCAAACACTTCCTCATCCTCGATGGGTTTGATGGCTGAGCCAACACGAATCACACGCTGTTCGAGCGAAGTGAGGATGTCTTGACCGATGGCGGTGGAAGCCACTTCCACCACGCTTTCGGGCAAGGTGACGATAAGAAGACACTTGGGCACCGACGATACCATTTCGGTAAGCGTCTGCACGAAGCTTAGGGTTTGCATATAGAGATTGCCAGAACCCACTTTCTTGGCCGATGCCTTGACGCAGTAGTCGGCCAGCTCGTCGATGAGAATCATTGCGGGCTTGGATGCTTCGAGAATGGGTTGGAAGACGCCGCTTGTGGGGGCTATGCGGTCGAGGTCGTTCTCCTCCACCTTCTTGTATGCTTCAACGCCTCCCAGTTGGTAGGCGATTTCGCCCCAGACGGTGTTGATGGTGATGCCCTCTTCGGTTTGACGGCCTTGTGCCACATCGGTGGTGTTGTTGGTGAAGACAGCAACCTTGGCGTTGTCGAACTCTGGCACCAAGCCTTCTTTGAGCAAGTCGCGGCATGATTCCATGGTAGCCATCTTGGAACCGCATTTCACGATGTGGTAGAGCGTGATAAGGGTGTGGGTCTTACCGCCACCAAAACCTGTCTTCAGGGAGATGACGCGATTTTCGGTTACTCCTCCATTCAAGGCTGTGACCACACGGGTGGCGATGTCGCGCAAGCCGTGAGTGACATAGGTTTTCTCGAAGAAAGAAGCCGAATTGGTATAGACCTCCGGTGCAGTGCCCATAGCCACATCACCAAGGTTGGCGGCGAAGATGGACTCATCGAGAATGGAGCGGCTGATGTCGTAGTGAGGGATGACATTGGCAAACCACGGTGTCACTTGACTGTTGTCATCAATGACGGATTCGGTGCGCATCATCTCCACGGGCTTGACGGTAGGCTGCTCCACGAGTTTGGCCTTGGGCGACGAAATGCGGGTCACTTCATCGTAGAGGTCATCGTCGCCAATGAGACGCGCCACCAGCTTGATGTTGCTGTAGGTGCGGACAATCTCATCCTCATCGATAGGCTGATAGTGTTGGCATTTGTTGCGGGTTTCTTCAAGCTCTTGCACATAGCTGATGAACTTTTTGGCCTGTTTGGATTCGCCAAACTCCTTGACCAGCAAATCCTTGAAGTTGAAAGCAAAAGACGTGAGGTTACTGAAATCAATGAGGCCGAGACTTGATGCTCCCGTCTTCTGAATTTCTTTTGCATTTCGGTTCCAAGCCGCTTGCTTGTCGGCACTGAGCCTGGCATACAATACGCCTTCCCACGGCTCATTGGGGTTGTGTTTTTGCAAAATGCTGACCACGTATGGGCGCATCGTTTCGAGGAAGATGCCTAAAGCCTTGAATACATTCTCATTCATATCTCGATGGTGTTTTGTTGTTCGTTATTTTGGATGCGGGACGCGGGACAATGGGACGCGAGCCCCTAGGGGTTAAAACTCGATTGTTGTTTGGGCGGTTGTGGGTTGTTCGTCCCGACGGCTGGATTGACGGAGGTCTTCGCCGTTTTGGAGCAAGCCTTGGACTTGCTTTAGGTCGTCGCAGGCGGGAAGCAACTCTTTTAGGGAAGCCAAGAGCCTCCAGAAAGAAGCGTTGGCATCTTGGGCGTTGATGTCGCGCAGCAGCTTCAGCAAGGCAGAACGGTTTCCATCTTTGTAAATAAGGATGGCGCGGTGGGCTTGGTCGATGAGCAAATCATCGGCACGGGTGCCGGCGATGTGGTCGCCTTCGAGGTGTTCGGCAGCGGTGGCCAGATGTTGCTTGTTGCCGCTTGGTTCCTTGACCAACAAGCCTTCGGCAAAGACTTCCTTGACATCGATGGGCAATCCGACACGGGTGAACTTGGTGACATCGTCATAATCGGTGCTGCTCATGCCATTCAGCTGAAGCCAACCGAGGTAGAATTTGGTGAAGTCGTCGCCTTGCACGCCTTCAAGCAAAGCGTTGAAGGCGGCTTCGCGCGCCAGTTCGAGCAACTCGGCTACCGTCACACGGTCGCCGTTGCTCTTTTCAACCACTTCATATTTGCCAAACTCGCTGACTGCCTGGCCAAAGCAAGCCGTGAGTAAGTCTGCTCCACGGAAGCCCAATTCGTAAAGCTTGTTCACTTCTTCATGCACATTCTTTTCGATGGCTCGCTTCACGTCCTTGTATTCTGCAAAGCCTTGGCGTTGTGAAGGACGGCAAGAAACTGTTACAGATGATTCAAGATAGGATTTATCTGTTTTTAGAGCTGAAATTACTTCCGTATCCATTGGCCAACTTCCTGTAATATTCATTTTGGCCTCAATAATTGAATTGCAAAGAGTTGTCCAAGCTTCTGTGCTTTGATGTGCAAACATAATGCTGACAATATCTCTTGTTTGTAATTCTATTGCTGCCAATATCTTTGTTAACTTGTCTTCAAAGTGCTTGTTGGCTAGTTGATCACTACCACCATGATGATGTCGTAAAGCCGTGCATTCTTCTATTTTAGGAGTTTGTGGGGTTGAGAATACCAAAGGGAAAATGTCTTTCAAAGTTTTTTTAAACCATAAATAAAAAAAGTCAGATAAGTCAGCATAAGCAATAGCATTATAGTACGGAGGATCGGTAACAACAGCATCAAGTTCCTTGGCTTCAAACTGCGTTTTTTCTCCACTTGCAGAGTTCTGAAAAATCGAGTAAAAAGGACACTTGTTTTCACTTTCTATGTATCTCAACAGCCAACTTAATTGGCTTATTGCTGAACCTGCATATTGACAAAACGGATTGGATTCAGGGTAATCAAACACCATTGAAATAGCTTGACGACCGAAAATTCTATTTACCTTTTCCGCCCCCGTTTCATAAACGCCAAATGAAGTGTTATATGTTACCACTCTATTGACGAATATTGCAAGCATAGTGCTAACACTCAAATAATAGTCAGAATCTTGAAATGTCGCCAATAATTCGTGAAATGAATCCACGAGGGAATTTAACATTATTATCTGTCTATCTGTAAATAGATCTCCCCATTTACAATAACCCCACGAGAATGTATCTCCGCCATTGGAATTCCGATGCATTGGATCTTGAGGATGCTCAATAGTGTTGTTTTTAACATATGTTTTCGTGGAAGGGATAGAATAACTTCTACCTTCCTCTGTCCCGTTAATTATCGCAATTAGGCGAGCTTTTAGTCCCCCCTCTTTTATTGATTGTTCTTTAACTTTTTCAGAACTTGTTAGATTTCCACAACAAGGACAAGTTACATTACCTTTGTTATTCCATCCTTTTAAGTGACAATCACCATTTTTTACTTCAAAGTCAATATTGGTTCCATTGATAATAGGATTCAGAAAAACTTTTCGCTTATTTCGATTAGCCAAATAAAATCCTTTTAGCATTGGAATTTTGGCTTTACAACTTGGATTTGAACAAGTGGCAATTCTTGCCCAATAGTAAGCAATCGGTTTTTCCCCATTTTCATTACGTGGATACATGTTTCCAACCTTACTCTCTGTCATAGAAAGTATTCTCTTGGAGTAATATTCTACATCCCAAGCCAAGCGGTTGGGAAGTTCAACGATACCATCGAAGAAGGGAATGCCTTTTTCGTCGAGCAACTTCATGCCTTCTTCGCCATAGATGCGGAAGAATTCGCCTTCGGTGTAACGAATGGGCTTGCCGTATTTCTGCGGGAACTCGGCCGAGCCACGTTCGATGATATGGGCCACGGGGTTGATGTCGTTGCCATAGCTGCGGCAACCCAAACGGGCTGCTTCGAGCGGGATGGCTCCGCCACCCGCGAAGGGGTCGAACACGGAGGGCATTTGTTGCTGGAAGGCATCAATGGCTTTTTGCAGACGCGCCTCGGCTTGTTGGACTTCGGGTGTCGTCTTGTGGCGGTCGGTTATCTCATAGAGGGCTTTCTCGGCCTCACGGATGGCTTGGTAGGCTTTGTCGAATTCCTTCGACAGACGCTCAAACGAAAGTGAATCGTCCTTTTCGGCATTATAGGCCACCCAAATCAACTTGCGGGCGATACCCAACACGGCTTCGTTGTTCTTGTTTTCCCACTTGATGAGCGAACCATGGGAAAGCTGCTCGGCAGGTGATGTGGTTTTGCCCTCAATCATGTTCTTCTGGCACTTGTCGGAGAACTTGCCGATAAACATCATCAGACGATGGCGAAGGTTGTCTTCCATCTCGTCGATGGCAGATGTATATGGGATGTCCGAATAGGGTTTGTAGATATCACCTTTAAGAAGTAATGATATGCCTTGCTTGAATGCTTGTGGACAGCTCTCATCTAAAGGATCGGGAACTAAACTTGCAAATATAACAGCCCTACATGTAGGTAACGGCCTTCTTGCCCACCATAAATGAACTGTGGAAATATGTCCGTGATGAAGAGACTTATCTCTAACGCTTTCTGCCGAAATCTCCTTAATCGGCATGGCCACTTCTATGAGTTTCTTTGCTTTCATAACAATTCCTTGTTTTTCCATTCCTCCAAGGGAAGGTAGTATTGGATTCCTTTAATGGTTTTCTCAAAATCAAGACGGTTGCCCGGGTCGTTGATGATGTGCAACTCGGGCTGGGTCTTGCAGTTGCTGACGATATAGAGCCAGGCGCGTCTGCCCAACTGGGTGAGGCGGTTCCACTCGTTCTCTGACAGCATCACCCCGTCGGTGGCAGCACGGCCTTTCACCTCGATGTAGCGTTTTTGCCCATCGGGAGCGGAGCTGCGGATGTCGTAGCCCACATTGTCTTTTGAAACATCGGTCGGGGTGCGGCCTTCGTCGGTTTCGTGTTGGATGGCCACTTGCATGGCGATGGCTTCCACCTCGTCGTCGCGGCTCATGCCGAAATGGCTCTCATATTCCATTTGGTTGAGTGGCACGACATAGGCACAGCCCAGCACTTCGGGAGTGCGCTGCTGCAACTCAACCATCTTTTCGAGGCTGTGGAGCCTCTCCTCGCGTTTTTTGTCAGTTTGCTCACGCAGGGCATATTTCTTTTGCAACTTTTCCTGAAGCTTTTCGTTGTCGCTCACCAGCGTCCTGCCCTGAAGCTCGTTGATTTCGCCGTCCAAGTCCTCAATCACACGATTGAAGGCCTCTTCGAGATACTGGCGACGGGTCTCGTTGTCTTCCTCCACCTTCTGCTTGGTGCTCTCGAAGAGCGGCATGGCGATATGCTCGAACGACCAAGCCATAACATCCTGCTCATCCTCTACCTCGGGAGGGGTGATTTCCTTGGCGTACTGTGTGGGGATATCGAGGTCAATCAATTTGGCGGGAGACGTGACCGAGAAGTTGCCGTCAGCATCCTTGCACACCAAAGCCAGATTCTCATTGGCCACATTGTCGCCCTCCTTTGATGGACGGTTGTCGGTGATTTGGTTCTTGACATAGAAGGTAAGATAGGCTTCCTTGTCCTCGGGCGAAACCAAAATGGTGCCTTTCATCATTTCATCACGATAGAGGTCGCGAACGGTATCAACCAAGCAATCGAAAAGCGGGTTGCCTGGGTTGATATAGTGCGCCTTGCCCATCAGAGAATTGGCATTGCTATAGTCGAGGAAGATATGTTTATCGAAACAGAAGAGCAGCTTCGTGACGTTGTCGGAGAAGATCTTGTAGTTTTCTTTGAGGCGGTTGGAAATCACATCCGGCACTTTGCTGATGCGATAGATGCCTTCTTTGACTTGCTCATACTCACCACCAAGATAGCGGAACGCCTTTTCGAAGAAGAGGCGGATATAGATGGGTTGGAGCCGCTTTTCGTCGGAGTCTTCCTTTAGCAGTTGGGCATCCTTGAAATCGACCTTACTGACAGCCATTGACTTGGTGTTTTCCTCAATCTTCTTCTTGAAGAGGTCGCGGATTTGGTCTTTGTCTTGGTCGATGAAATCGTCAAACTGGGTAGGCTGGCCGTTGAAGACAGAAGAAATGATGTCTTCGAGGGAAATGCCTTTCAGCACGTCCTGAATGACATCATAGACGCGGTCGTCGCCCAAGTCCTCGCGGATGTTGTCGAGTTTCTGCATCAACTTGGCGAGCACCTGACCTTCGCGGGTGTTGTCGGCCACCATGTTGAAGACAAGGACATCGCGTTTTTGGCCGTAACGGTGTACGCGTCCCATACGTTGCTCCAATCGGTTGGGATTCCAAGGGATGTCCCAGTTGATGAGCAGGCGACAGAACTGGAGGTTGATGCCTTCGCCAGCGGCATCGGTAGCGATGAGGATTTGCGCTTGGTCGGTCATAAACCTGACTTGCGACTCGCGACGCTCATCGACCGACATGCCTCCGTGGATGGTGGTGACTTTATAGCCGTTGTTTTTCAGGCGGTCTTCCAGATAGAGGAGCGTGTCCTTGTGTTCGGTGAAGAGCACCAACTTTTCGCCATCCACAACGCCCTGACTCCGCAGCAAATCCTTCAACTCAGTGTATTTCTTTTCTTCCTGATTCTGCAAATACAGGTTGTTGGCCATTTCATAGAGAGCCTTCACCTCTTGTGCCTCATGTTTCAACTCCTTGGGACTTGAAGCCGTGGTGAACCATTTCAGCTTTTTGGGGTCGCAGAGGATGGCATCCAAGGCATCTTTCTCGTCGTCATCAAGGTCTTCGTAGTCGTCTACATTGTCGTAGTCCATGAGGTCTTCCAGTTTTTCCTTCTGTGACCAAAGGGCGGGATTACGGTCAAGCTCATCGACCAGCTCTTGCAACGCAGTCCAACGACGCTGCAACGTATTCTTGATGGCAAAGATGGAACTGACCAAACGACGCTGCATGACAGCGAGGGCAAGGGTGACATGGATGTTTTTAGTGGAAATGGCTTCTTCCTTGCGCTTGGTGAGATATTTCGTTACCGCATCGTAGAGTTTCTTTTCCTCTGGGGTGAGTTGGTAGGAGACGGTGCGGGTGGAGCGTTTCACATAGAGCGGATTGCCATCCCAGTCTTTCATGTCCTCTTTCAAACGACGGATGAAGAACTTGTTAAGTCCGTCTTGGCTTAATTCCTTGATACGGTCGGCGGCAATATCGGACGTGGCGAAGATGTCTTCGTCCAATAACTGGAGCAAACGCTTGAAAGTGTCCTGACGGCCACGGTGAGGCGTGGCGGTCAGCAAAAGGACGTGCTCGCAGCGTTGCGACAGCATGAATGCGGCTTCGTATCGCCGAGAGCGATAGGTTTTTAGGCCATATTCATAGGCCGACAACTTGTGCGCCTCATCGAAGATAACCAAATCCCAGCTGGTATTTTCGAGAACCTTCAAGTACTTGTCACGACAAATGAGGTCGATGGAAACCACCACGCGGTCGTGCGTTTGGAAGATGGTAGGGTCGGAATTGAAGACTTGGCTGTTGACCAAGGTAAAGGGCAAATTGAACTTCACTCCCATCTCGTCTTCTTGCCATTGCTTGGTGAGGCCTCCAGGCGTGACGATGAGGATGCGCTCCACCATCTTACGCATGAGCATTTCCTTGATGAGCAGACCTGTCATAATGGTTTTTCCAGCACCTGTATCATCGGCAAGCAAGAAGCGAATCCTTGGCTGTGGCAGCAGGAATTTATAGACAGCTTCCACTTGATGGGGTAAAGGGTCAACGACGCTGCAATTGATGGCAAAAAGCGGGTCGAACTGGTAGGCTGTCTTAATGCGCTCGGCCTCGGCAAAGAGCTTAAACTTCTCAGGGTTGCCCTTGAAGTTGAACTTGCCTTCATCGGCAACAACTTCCAGCGTTTCCAGCTTAGCGGCATCGATGATGACGCTGCTGGCCTTGTTGGTGTTCACGCCTTTGTAGCTGATGGAAAAGTGACTGCCCAAAGGCTGTACCTTAGTGACAACGACAGACTCGCTTGGGATTAAGTTTTGAATTATGTTGCCGACTTGGATCATCGTTCGGAAGATTGTTCGATTGTTTGTATCTCGTTGACCTACGGCATAAAAGAAGCGCACCCTTAACCTTGTTCGCTTCTGCATAGGGACAATCTTCCGAAAAACCCTGACTGGAACGAAAAGGGAAGGGTACGCCTTAACAGGCGTATCCCCATCCCTCGAAGTCCAGTCATTATTTGGAAGATTGTTTATGCAGAACTTCTCAGAATTTAGATACTACTATCTAATTTGCCAATATGTCTTGCCTTGCGCTTTTTGCGGCGAAAGGTTGGGGCAAAGATAGGGAAAATATCAATAAACAAAGATAAAGGATGAAAAAAATCCCATGCTTGGTGGGGGCATAAATAGAAATCCTGTAGGACGGTCAAAATTCTATTTATTATGTATAAATCTTTTTTTTAATCGCCTACTCCAAGGGCTGAGGGTCGCCGAAGTGGCGGGCCTCGCCCATACCGTGTGCGGCATCTATGAAAGCCGCAGCACAGAACTATCTGCAGACGTATATCTGCGCAACGTGATGACAGACCTGAGAGGCTTGTCGGATCGTATCCTCGACGCTCTGAGGAACAACCGTCTCATCTCTTCTTTGGAGACCTTCGACGCGCACCGCATGAGGTGCGTCAGCGCCTTGGTCAACCTCAAGAAGGGTTACGACAAGTTGCCCGACGAGCACATCCAGTCCCATTGGACTGCTTTGAAGCCTG
>FLNV01000301.1_pt1 | contig 10859 bp, 6 predicted proteins | sample 1140351 | NCBI WGS metagenome assembly FLNV01 (sample SAMEA3878207, study PRJEB12797) | bioreactor metagenome | biome: Moose rumen | place: Sweden | collected 2011-10 | reverse complement strand
AGTGCAACACTTACTTTGACCGATAATGATTTCACTGCTTTCGAGGCAATTCGATTAGGTGAAAATAATGCAAGCTCTGGCAATATCAATATTGAAAGTGGACGTTATGTAGGTAAGGTAGTAGATGAAAATACTGGCACTGGCAAGATTGTCATCTCCGGCGGCCATTTCAGCGCGCCTATCTACGACGACGCATATGCAGACTTCATTGCTGACGGTCTCACCGGCATCCAGAACCTCTATCCGGAGGATGAGGCTGCTCCTAACGGTGTCGCTGCCGGAATCGTGAAGGTGACTGAGACCGACGGAACCGTTTCTTTCTATAAAACTCTCCAGGCTGCTGTGGATGCTGCTGGCGAGAACGCGGTGGTGACTCCGCTTATCGACCTCAACCTCACAACGGTGACAACGACTCCAAGCAACAAATATAATGTGAGCATCAACAAGAGCATCACTATCGACGGTGAGGGACATACCATCACCAGCTCGACAGGCAAACGTGCATTGGTACTGCAGGGTGAAGGCAAGAACATCACGCTGAAAGACCTCACTATCGTGAACAATAAGGCTGAAGCTTGTATGTTTATTGTTGACAACCTTACTTGTACGCTAGACGGAGTGACACTCGACGGAACGAATGGAAAAACCTATAACCAGCCCCTCACAATCGGTTCTATCAGTGGTAATGGCCGCGTAACGCTGAACGTTACCAACGGAAGCGTCATCAAGACGAACGACGAGGGCTCTGCTCACTATTCCATCATCGCTTGGCACCCGGCTGACATCACCGTTACTGATTCTGAACTGAAGGGATGGGCTACGGTATATATCAAGCCTGATGCTGCCGGCTCAACTGTGAATATCAGCAACAGTACGCTGACGAGCAAAGGTCTCAGCGGGGCAACTAACAACTTCGCAATGTTCGTGACAGAAAGTGGAAACAACGAAATCACACTCACTGACTGTACGCTCAACTCAAGTGCTGTAAGCGGAACATATGAGTCTCTGTTTATTCTTGGTGGTCAGGATAACGTGGTGAAGATTCTTGGCTCTACCACTTATACCACCAACGATGAGACTTATGGACCAATCACATATGACTGGGGCAGCCTCAAGACAAATAAGATGTACTTCGACGACACAACCAAAGCTGCGTTCGACAAGTACTTCGACGAGGACAACGGCTGCTATATCCTCGATGAGAAGGAACAACCCATCAACCTCTATCCTGTAAGCTACGAGCCTGAAGTGTTCTACTACTGGGCTGACGGAAACGGCGGATATCAAGGTGTGTATTGTAAGTTCTCAGATCCGTTTATCAACACTAGCGCTTACATTCTTGGAGACGGTGAGTTCATCGCTCTGCAAAAGAACATTGCGCTCAACCAGAATATTCCTTGTCCGTTGACAGAGGGCGGAATCACAATCCTCCTCGGCGACTACACCATCACCAAGGGTGACTATTCCGTAAGTCTCCTCCCGGGTGTAACCGTATACACCGACAAGCAGACGGACATCTTCTCTGCTGCTACCGAGGGATACAGCATCTACGAGCTCACAACCGAGACCGGCTATGCTTACACTTGCGGCAACTACGTGGCTAAGGTCAACAACGACCTCTTCAAGACCTTCCCTGAGGCTGCTACCGCTGCAGCAGGCACCAAGGTGATCCTCCTCCTTCAGGACATCAGTGACCTCTACACGATGTCAGTGGGAGAGACCCTCAGGGTGGAGAAGGCTGGCAAGGCATTCGACGACCCGGCTGCTCCGGACAACAACTACACCGTCAACTCGATGATCGAGGGTCCGGTGACCATCTACTCGCTGAAGGCTGCTGAGCAGTTCGCTGCCATCACCGACGGCTACTACCACATCAAGAACCTCGGCAACGAGAAATATGTGAACGTGAAGGGACGCAAGACCGCAACCGTGGACGCTACTGAGGCTGACATCCGCAGCCAGGCCGGCACCGTCATCAAGGTGAAGGCTACCAACGGACAGGTGGAGGTGCTCCGCTCATAGGCCATCGACATCCCTCACTATGCTGAGCGCGCCATGAGCTACGTGCCCGACGTGGCTAAGCTCCTCGTGGAGAAACTCAACGCGACAGGCAGCGGCGAAATCCTCGGCACTACCGGGTTCGACGCCATCATGCAGAAATTCAACGACAGCTTCGACTACCATCTCTACACCGAGCAGGCTGAGGGCGGCGTTCGCATCTTCGGACGCACTCCGAGCATGAAGCCGGTGGTAGAGTTCTACAACGAACATAAAGCCAACGTGGACGCTAAGCTCCCGCAGCTCGAAAGCTATATCAACTCAGCCATCGCCAAGGTGGTGGACAAAGTAGGTAAGGGCAACAGCCTCAAGGAATCCTTCAAGCTCCACACCATCTGGGAGCGCATGGACAACAACGCGCTCACCGAACCGAACGACGACGACTCCAAGCTCGCCTTCCTCCAGCAGGTGCTCGCCAGCGAGACCAACGTATGGAACTTCGCTTACCAGACCGCTACATTCTATATGGAGAAGGTGGAGGGAAGCAGCGTCTTCGACCAGATACCTGCCGAGCTCCGCAACTACTGGAACCTCGCTAAGCAGGTTCGTCCTGGATTCAAATACTATATCGTACAGAAGGACGGCAAGATGGACTTCATCAGCGAAGGCAACATCGACATCAAGAACAACGTGGCTCGCACCATCTGGGCTCTCGAACCGGCTACTGAGTTCGACGTGGAATTCAACGTCACGAACAAGGACGGCGAAGGATTCGCTACACTCTACACCGACTTCGGCTACCAGCTCCCTGAAGGCGTGACTGCTCTCAAGGTGACCGGCATCGACGCTGACGACATCGCACAGACCGAGGAAATCGGCAACGCGGTGGCTGCGCAGACTCCGGTTCTCCTGAAAGCTCCGACTGCAGGAAAGCAGACACTCACCATCGGTAACTACGGGGCTGCTGTGAGCGGCAACGAAATCCATGGTGCTGACTACCTCATCGACCAGTACACCATCAATGAGCCAGCACTCGAAAGTCTCTTCCAACTCCTGGCTGAAGCCAGCGAGACGACGGCTGAGAAGTACGACTACCTGCAGCGCAAGAACTCAGGTACGGTCAACAACAAGTACTTCTTCCCGATAACCGATGAAGATGTAACCAGTGGTGAGACACCAATCCGCATCCTCACCACCGACGAGGAGGGCACTCCGGTGTTCGCCAAGACCTGGACCGGCGTGAAGGCCAACGAGGCATTCATGGTCAGCGAGACCATCGACCCGATCTACCTCGACATACCGACCACTCCGGACGCACCGGCTACCATCGACGAGGCTTACTACCGAATCAAGAACCTGGGCAACAACCAGTACGTGAATGTTCAGGGCAGAAAGACCGCTACAGTGGACGCTAACGAGGAGACGGCCAAGACGCTCCCGGGCACCATCATCAAGGTGAAGTCCACCGTGGGTGTGCTCGATATCCTCCGCTCTCAGGCTGTCGACGTGCCTCGCTACGCACAGCGTGCCATGACTTACGTGCCTGAGCTGGCTGAGCTCATCGTCGAGAAACTCCAGGCTACGGGCAGCGGCGAAATCCTCGGCACAACCGGATTCGACGCCATCATGCAGAAGTTCAACGACAGCTTCGACTACCACCTCCACGTGGTTTACGCCGACGAGGAGGGCGACAAATACCGTATCTACGGTCAGATACCGACCATGAAGCCGGTGGTTGAGTTCTATAACGAACACAAGGCAAACGTGGACTACAAGCTCAAGGATCTCGAGACGGCTGTCAACGGTGCTATCGAGAAACTCGTCACCAAGATGGGCATGGGCACCAGCCTCATCAACTCCTTCAGCCTCGAGACCATCTGGCGGCGTATGGGCAGCCAGCTCACCAAACCGGCTGACGAGGCTTCCAAACTCACCTTCCTCCAGGAGGTGCTCTCCAACGAGAAGAACGTTTGGGACTTCGCATACCAGACCGTCACATTCTACATGGAGAAGGTGGAAAAAAGCCAGTACTTCAGCCAGCTTCCTGAGGCCGCTCAGGCTTACTGGAACCGCGCGAAGAACGTACATCCTGGATTCAAGTACTACATCGTACAGAAGGACAACAAGATGGACATCATCAGCCAGGGCAATATCGACATCCAGAACGACGACCTCCGCACCATGTGGACCCTCGAACCGGTTGAGACCATGACCATCAACGTGCCGGAAGAGAACTCACGCATCGTAGGCGCTACCTTCGACGAGAGCGGCAAGCGCACTGGATTCGAGACTGGCTACTACACCACGCTCTACACCGACTTCGCTTACCAACTCCCTGAAGGCGTCGTGGCTTTGAAGGTGACGGAGATTAAGGACACTTATCTTGGAGATGAAAAACTTACATACGAGAAGGAAGGTGTGACACTCGGACTTGGACTCCTCAAAACTGAGGTAATCGGTCAGGAAGTGCCTGCTCAGACTCCGGTTCTCATCATGTCAAAGACTGCTGATCCATTCGAAATCACCATTCGTGACGACTTCGGCGCATCAGCCGACGTGAGCGGCAACTTGCTCCGTGGCGCAGACTATCTCATCGAACAGTATGAGATTAACACACCGGCGCTCGAAGGATTCTATGACTTGGCAATGGAAATCAGTGCTACTACTGCTGAAAAGTATGAGCACCTCATCCGCAAGAACTCGGGAACAGTGAACAATAAGTTCTTCTTCTCGCTCAGCTTCGATGAAATTGCAGCGGCTTACAAGAAGAAGACCGGCAACGAGATGACAATCAGCCCGGTTCTTACCCTCAGCAAGCTCTCTGGCAAGAAACTTGCCTTCAACGAGTCTAGGGACAACATACAGCCGAACTCCGTCATCCTCGTGAGCGAAAAGAAGATGCCGGCTCTGTTCACACTAACTGGTGACGTGACAGGCAAGGTGGATAATGTTATGATGCCTGACGGAATTATTGACGTGTCTGACGTGACTGGCCAGGTGAACATCGTTCAGGAGCGTGACAAGAAAGAGTATAACTACGACTACGAGGCTGCGGATGTCATTTACGTCGAGGGCACAGATATTGAGGTTAGTGATGTGACTGCAGAGGTGAACATCATCCAGAAACGAGACAAGCATCCGGATCTTCCATAATCAATCTAAAACTAAATTATGAGTTCTATGAAACGATTAATGATTATATCAGCACTGTTGACGCTGAGCTGCCTACCAACGGCAGCCCAGCTCAACGGGTCTGGATTTTATAGGCTAAGAAATTATCAGAACAACACCCACTACATCAGTTTGGCAAATAATTTGTTTAATTATAGTACGATTATTGCTACTGCTGGGGCAGGGGCGAGGCATATGTTCAACTTTTCCTTTTTCGTTCAAATAGCAGATGATTATGGAGTTCCTGCCGCAATGACCTGTGTACGCCAATATTTGGCTACTGATATCAAAATTGTGGAAGATGAAGATTGTGTCGATCCCTCAACGATTGTCTATCTTAAAAGAAATAGTAATAGCAGTCAATACGATTTGATGGGGCAGTCCACCAATCTTATTGGGTTAACCACAGGTGGATATCATACTGATAACATCGATATATCATTTAAAGATTTGTATGCCACGATTGAGCAAAATGGTACTAATGGAGATAAAAAACTATATACCGCTAAAATTGCTTTAAGTGGAACTGGCAATGCAATGGGCTTCTCAAAAGCTGTCACTTTGGAGACCGATTATTTCTATGATAATAATGGAACCTTCAATATCAAGAAGGCTACCAATGCTGGTGCTTCAAACGACGCAAAATGGTATATTGAACCTGTAACTAAGATCAATGTAAAGGCTGATGCTGCATGGGTCGGAGAAGACAAGATTAAAAGATTCTACACCACCTATTTCGTCCCTTTCGCTTATTCGCTTGGAGGAAACATAACAAATGCTTATGTCGTTACAGGAATTAATGCAGAGGGTGTGATAGAGAAAACTTCCATTGCAACGAATACTAGTGGTGTGGTGCCTGCGGGAACACCGGTCATTCTTGAATGTCTTAGCAACGTGCCATCTGAGAATTATATTATTCCAGAAGCAGAAGAGCCTTTAGTGGGTAGCAACGTTGAAAACGGAACTTCCGACATCAGAACTACCTCAAATTATTCTGGAACAAATTTACTTAAAGGTGCTTATTTCAGCAATACTGACGGAACGCTTTATTTTGACAAATACTCAGGAGGAGAGGTGGGTACAAAAGGAACAACTACTACGAATGGAGCCAGTTTTGACGCAAATAATTATATAGATCCTGCGAATTTGAGTTATGGGTATGTTCTTGGCACTACAGAATCTGGATTCCTGGGTATGGTAAAAACCTCTCTTTCTGCAATGCCCGCAAATCAGGCTTGGTTGGAATATAATGGTTCAGAAAATGGTTATCCTCTTTTCACGAATGTACAGTCCATCCCTGGCGACGTGAACAAGGACGGTGGGGTAGACGTTGGCGATGTGGTTGCTACGGTGAACATCATCCAAGGACGTGACTCTGGCTTCGACTATGACTACAATGCAGCAGATATAGATGGAAACGGAACATACGACGTGACGGACGTTACCGGTATCGTCAATATCATACAAGGAAGACAATAGTGTTATATATGTGAAATGTTAAACTAAATAATCATAAAAAGCAATGAAAAAATTATTACTATTTATGTTCGCACTGCTCGCATTTGCGGGAGTACGGGCACAGAGCAACGATCCAACTGATCCTTCGTACTGGGATGAGGAGAAACTTGCGGCTTTCGATGCCCAGATCGCTGCACAGTATGATGATGTCATCTACATGAAGAGCTCTATCTTCCCTGCCGGCTCTGGCGTGGTGGAACTGCCTATCAATGTCAAGTCGCATGCACCATTTATCAATGTTCAGTTCAGAACCGTTATGCCTAACGGAGCTTATCCGCTTGATGAGGCGGATTTAGCAGGCGAAATGAAAGTTATCATTGTAGGTACAGACAGAATCGCAGCTGGTGCAGTGGATGGAAAAAACTTTACGGATGAGGGTTATACTCAATATGTGACGTCAAAACAAATCTTCTGTACAGGGGAAGACGATGTGTTTTTCTCTGTTAAGTTTGACATCACCAACTTAGAGGCAGGCGTTTATGACTTGGTCGTAAACTCTGGTGCCATCCTCTCTGGATTCGCTCCCGACGATGCCAATGGACGCCGTCAGGTAAACGATAGGATCGTTACCAAACTCGTCATCTCTGATGAGGTTATCCTCGATGAGGAGTCTGAGGAATATCCTGGCACGTATGCTGGCGTGAACGTGAAGGTGCTCCGCACCATCAGTGCCAACAACTGGAATACACTCTGTCTGCCGTTCAATATGAGCGAAGAGCAGTGTAAAGAGGTATTTGGAGACGATGTGCAGCTGGCTGAGTACACTGGATATGAATATAATGAAGAAAAAGAGTTGATTAACGTTCGATTCACCGAAATCTCTTCTATCACAGCTAACCGTCCTTGCATCATCAAGGTTTCAAAAGCTACAGACCACGAGAATGGATTCAAAGTTAAGAATGTCGATATTACTCCAGTTGACGAAGAAATGGAAGATGGCTTGACTTGTGGAGATGATGCAGGTGGAATGTATGGTACTTATGTGAATGGTACTCCGCTTTACACTAGGGTTAAGGTCGGAAAGCAATGGGTAGAAACTCAATATGTATTCTTAAGTGGCAACAACTTCTATTATGCAACTGCTGACTCCAAACCTATGAAGGGCTTCCGTGCTTACTTCTGGTTTGAGGACGAAGCCATTACCGCTCTTGCCGACGGTGTCAAGTTCAACTTCTCTGTCAACGACGACGAGCCTACTTCTATCGACGGCATCTCAACCATTGAGAAGGTTGCTGACGGCGTGTACAACGTAAGTGGTCAGAAGGTGAGCGACTCTTCACTCGAAGGTCTGCCTAAGGGTGTATATATCGTGAATGGTAAAAAAGTGTTTAAAAAGTAAGAAGGGAGGATATAACAATGAAAAAGAACTATATCAAACCAGTCACTAAGACAGTAATACCAGAGTTGGCAGTTGGTGCCATGGAAGTAATCGCATCGGTACAGGGCATCACTTACGGTGGAGAGGACGACGGTACTCACGACCCTGAAGCCCCGGAAATGCCGGAAGACCTCATGAACGACCAGAAAAAGAACACCTACAGTCTCTGGTAATTCGTTCCGAACGTCATACAAAACCCTATATCTAGGAAGGGGGATGCCTGTTGCGCATCCCCCTTTCTATTCCCACCCCCGAAGCCTCCCCGTTTAGTAACATAAAAATCCGTTTTGTACATCACCCACTCCCGCTCCCGATACCTCCCAAGCCCATCCGCACTGGGGTTGTGGACGTCCCCGTCCGCACACTCGGCCGGCGAAGCACGGCCCTATTTGTAAAAACAGATTTTTCACCTCCTACGCCTCTGATACGTACCACCCCCCCAACTACCCATTGCTAATCGAAGTCCAACGCACCTACAACCCTTCTACTTGGGAAGACGGATTCGCTTAGCAGGATTCCGTCGCGACTCGGCAAAGCTCAAGCAAGCTTGGCTTTACGCTCGCTGCTCCAGAATCTCTTCCCCTCCTACGCCTCTGATACCTCCCAAGCCCATCCACACTGGGGTTGTGGACGTCCTCGTCCGCACACTCGGCCGGCGAAGCACGGCCCTGTTAGTAACAAACAGATTCTGAATCCCACTTACATTCCCATCCTATCCGCATGGTTTTTTATTGAGCACGAAGTGCGTTTTTTCTCCGAAACGCAGTGTAGGATTTTTTTTGAGTTTTGTCATGACAAAACGTTTTTTAGTAATGATTGAATAATAACTTGGGATGATAGTTTTTTGTCTGCCTGAATTCTTTCTTTATATCTATCGTCTTGACTTCTTGTCTTCTCGTCTTCTTGTCTTCATAAGAATCCCAACTTATTTTTTTACGATTACTTATTTATTTCTTCATAATAATTTTCAAAATTCAATTTTCTCCCAATTTTCTTCAAATTTTCATTCTTATATTCATGAACGATTCGCATCCTAAAAATACTATTTATGCCCCATTCGTGGTCATTCATGGTCATTCATGTTAAAAAAATCTCTCATTCTTCATTCTTTATTCTTCATTTTTTCGTATCTTTGCACCATCTATCGTCGAAAAGTGTGATTTTTTTCACGTTTTTCGACGATAGAACGTGATTTTGTACTTTTTGAAACCATACTTATGCATATTTATCGTGACATAGAAGAGAAGCTCCTTGCTTGGAAAAACAGTGAGCGCAGACAACCCCTCATTCTTGAGGGGGCTCGTCAGATTGGTAAGACTTGGGAAGTGCTTCATTTTGGCGAGAACCATTTCAAGCATGTAGCTGTCTTTAATTTTGACCGGAGCGCATCTCTCGCATCCGTGTTCGAGAAGACAAAGGACATTAATGAACTGATGAGAGAACTGGCTTATTTCTCTGGAGTACCTATTGTTCCATCAGAGACGCTGATTTTTTTTGATGAGATTCAGGAATGTCCTCATGCGTTGAATGCACTCAAGTATTTTGAGGAGGACGCACCCCAGTTCCACGTGATTGCTGCGGGATCTCTTCTGGGAGTGGCTTTGAACAGGGCAGGAAGTGGATTCCCGGTCGGAAAAGTACATTTTGAGAAGATGTTCCCCATCACGTTTAAAGAATTTCTACGGGCAGCAGATCAACGTCTCTATAATCTTGCTGATGAATGTGTGAAAGATAAAATGCCACTGCCTGAAACCCTTTTCACTCAGCTTGCTTCTTATTATAAGTCTTATCAGCTTTGTGGAGGTATGCCACGGGCTACTGCCACTTTCATCTCAGGGATGGGGACCGATGCGGTAGAGACAGTGCTGACGGATATCTTACGGTCTTTCTCTGCGGACTTCAGTAAATATATCGACAACAAGGACGTGCCACGTATTCATGAAATATGGAAATCCATTCCTTCACAGTTGAGCAGGGAAAACCGTAAGTTTGTCTTCCGTACCATCCGCTCAGGTGCCAGAGCACGCGAATATGAGGCGGCACTCCTCTGGCTCAGCCTTTCCGGGATGACTCATAAAATCTATCTGTCTGAAAATCCTTCGCTGCCTTTGACGTTCTATGAGAATACTACAGCGTTTAAGATTTATCTTATTGATATTGCGCTGCTGAGGACGCTCGCTGGACTGCCGAAGGAGGTGGTCGTGACTCATGGCAATCTGTTCAAAGAGTTCAAAGGGGCTATGGCTGAGAACTTCGTTCTCAACGCACTGTATGCACAAGGGATTGAACAGGCGCATTACTGGACGCTTAGCGGAAACAAGTCGGAGGTGGACTTCATTATTCCGCATCAACTGGAGGTCATTCCAGTCGAGGTGAAGGCAGAGGAAAGCATTAGTGGAAAAAGCTTTGCCGTATATGATGAGAAGTATCATCCAAGGCTGAGAATACGCTTCTCTTTACGTAATATAAGACAAGACGGCAATCTCCTTAATCTCCCCATTTTCCTCGCCGATTGGCTAACCTGTTTCTTCTGACCAACTCTGCCCCCATCCCCACGCCCTGTAGAGACGCCCCGTGGGGCGTCTTGTAACTTCCCCGTCCGCCATTGCAATCCACGCCTAGGAGGCGAAGACTCCAGACTTTGCAAGCACCCCGCTCCCGATACGTACCCAGCCCGCCATCATAATATTGTTTTTCAGTCCTACGTACCACTCTCGTCCTACGTGTAAAAACCGATTTTTCACCTCCTACGCCTCCGTTGCCCCGCCGTAGGGTACGGTTCCTGCGTGTAGTA
>FLNV01000833.1_pt1 | contig 10881 bp, 8 predicted proteins | sample 1140351 | NCBI WGS metagenome assembly FLNV01 (sample SAMEA3878207, study PRJEB12797) | bioreactor metagenome | biome: Moose rumen | place: Sweden | collected 2011-10 | reverse complement strand
TGCTGAGGAAGAGCGGCGCGGTGAAGAGGCTGACCACGAAGCACAGCGCCACGACGAGGGCCGTCATGCCGGTGCGGCCGCCCTGGGCCACGCCTGCCACGCTCTCCACATAGACCGTCACCGAGCTGGTGCCTATGCAGGCGCCGGTCGTGGTGGCCATGGCGTCGCCCAGCATTATCTGCGTCATGTGGGGTATGCGGCCGTCCTTGCGCACCATGCCCGAGTAGGCCATCACGCCCATGGTGGTGCCCAGGGTGTCGAACACGTCGAAGAATAGCATTGTCAGCACGCAGACAAACATGTCGGGCGTCAGTACGTCGGTCCAGTCGAACTGGCACATCAGCGGTACGGGCGATGGCGGCAGCTGCAGCACCTCGGACATGTGGGGCAGATGTGTCACGCCCAGGGGTATGCCTATCAGGGTGGTGCCCAGGATGCCTATCAGCAGCGAGCCGCGTACGCGCAGCATGGTCATCGTGCCCGTGAGCAGCAGACCGAATATGAATAGCATCACCTGCGGCTCGAGCAGCAGCTCCAGATGGCCGAAGATGCTGTTGTCCGCGAGGGACAAGCCTCCCTGCTTCAGCCCCACCTTGGCTATTACGAAGCCTATGCCTACCGCTATGCTGTAGCGCAGCGACTTGGGCAGTATGTCGAAGATGACGTAGCGCAAGCCCGACAGGCACAGCGCAGCAAAAAGCACGCCCTCAATCAGCACCGCCGTCATGGCAAACTGCCAGGGGTAGCCCAGCGTGAGGCACACCGTGTTGACAAAGAAGATGTTGAGCGTCAGGCCAGGGGCTGAGCCGAAGGGCATCTTGGCGTAGAAGGCCATCAGCAGCGAGCCTGCCACGGCCGCCAGGGCCGTTGATGTGAAGATACTGTCAACGGGCATGCCCATCTCGGCAAGCGGCGCATACAGCTGGGGATTCAGGGCCAGTATGTATGCCATAGTGACGAAGGTGGTCACTCCAGCTATCACCTCGTCGCGCACGCTGTGGCGTTGGCGGGAGAAGCCTACAAGACGGTATAGCTTGTCTTTCACGTTTCCTACTTTATATAGACATCGGTCAACTCTCCACCTGAATGGTCAGGTCAAACTTAGCTCCTCCGTGGTACTGTGTGTCGAGTGTGAGCGTTCCGCCGAGTCGCTCGGCTATCATGCGCGCCACGCTCAGGCCCAGTCCGGCACCCTGGGTGAAGCTGTCTATCTTGGCAAAGCGTTCAAATACATACTCGCTCTTGTCCTCGGGTATGCCGGGACCTGTGTCGGTCACGGTGAAATGGAGCGTTTTGGACGCATCGTCGTAGTCGAGCTTCAGTGTGATCTCTCCCTCCTTGGTAAACTTGGCTGCGTTGTCCAGCAGCTTGTCTAATGCCATCAGCACCAGTCTGGGCTGGGTCTTGACCATCAGCTCGTCGGCCACGTGGCTCTCCTGTCGCAGCGTCACCGTGGGCTGCAGCCTGGGCTGCACGGTGTCGGTAGCCTGCGCACATAGCACTGCGGCCGGGTATTCTTCTGCCTGTGGCAGCTCCTTCTGGCTGTCCAGGTCGCTTATCTCCAGCATGTCGTTCAGTATGTTGGTCAGCAGCTGCGTGTTCTGCTGTATGCGCAGGCTGAAGTCCTGCGCATCCTCGGGTGCCAGTTCCATGCCAGGCGTGGCCAGCACCTGCGAGAAGCCGCTGATGGCGTTGAGCGGGGTGCGTATCTCGTGTGTCATGCTCTGCATGAATGCCGTCTTGGCCTTCGAGGCGGCCTCGGCGCGGTCGCGCTCTGTGGCCAGCTGGTGGTTCTGTGCCACCACCACGTTGCGCTCGCGCTCCAGCTGGCGGTTCTTTACCTCCAGTCGCCTGGACCAGCGGTTGTTCATGCTGAGGAAGATGAGCAGGCCCACCACCACCAGTATGGCAGCCATTGAGCCGCTGACGAAGCGTGCCTGCTGCTTGGTGCGTTCGCCCTGTAGCTTCAGGCGGTTCACCTCGAACAGGGTGTTCATCTCAGACAGCTGCCGCTGTATCTCGGTCGTATTGCTGTTGGTGGTGCGTCGATAGACGCTCTGCCACAGCAGTGCCGCTTCCTCGTATCGCTTGGCTTTCATCAGCAGGTCGGCCCGCTGCTCTTCGGCCATGTTGCGTGCCGTTTCCATGTGTTCCACCTTTGTGGTCAGTTCTATCAGCTCGTCGCTGACCTGCAGCGCCTGCTTCAGGTCGTGGCGCGCGGCATAATAGTCTGCGGTGGTGTATAGCAGGTGGTAGCTGTGTATCTTTCGCTTCATGGCCGTGGGCCGCGCCTTCTCCAGCATGCGGTAGGCCTCGTCCAGCTCGCCCTTGGCCGTCAGCACCTTGGCGCGGAAGATGAGGCAGGGTGTGGCGTGTGGCGAGGCGGCCAGCTCGTCATCCGCCATCTGCGAATAGTCTTCCTGCAGCGTTGCCCAGTAGTTGTCGGTGTATGTCATCAGCCGGTCGTAGTCTTTCAGGTACGACAGCGCCTCGCAGGCGTAGTAATATACGCTGTGCTTCAGGCGCTGGTCCAGCTGCCGGTGCTTCAGGCACTGCTCGTATGCCTTGACGCTCTCCTCATAGTTGCCCATGTTGGCATACACCACGCCGAGGCAGAAGTTGCTGTAGGCCATGCCGTAGTCGTCCTGTCGGCTCTGGGCGTCCTTGTGCATGCGCTCGGCCTCGCTCAGGGCTGTGGTGTAGTGCTGCTCGTAGGCATAGAACTCGATGGTCATCTTCCAAGCATAGTAGTAGTTGCCCCACTGCTTGTGTTCCCTGAAGAACTCCAACTGCGCTGGCGACTCGCTGATGAGTGAGTCGGTGATTACCTTGTTGTAGTAGTAGGCCATCAGCGTTATTCTGGCGTTTCCCTCAGCCTGTTCGTCCTGCTGGCGAATGGCCTCGTCAAGGTAGTTGGCTATGCACTGGCGGTTGTATGCGTCGTTGCCCGAGAACTGGCTCAGGTACGACAGCTGTTTCAGTGCCTGCAGCCGCTGGGCGCCGCGCAACTGCGGCAGCTGCCGCAGTATCTGTTCCGACTGTGACTCGGCCGTGCCCGTGGTGTCGGCCGTGGCCGGTAGAGTCATTGCCGTCAGCAACAGCAACACGCATATTATTTTTGTCTTCATTGGCATCGCAGGTAAATGAAATTGCACATTGCGCGGCAAAGTTACGCAAAGTATATGAAAAACAAGAAGAACGGGACGGATTTTTGCTGCCCCGCCTCCAAGTTTTTTCACTTTTCTGCCGTGTTGCTTGCCGCTTTAGTGGAAAAATCGTAATTTTGCGCCGTCGTAATCTTTTGAGAAGATAGCAATGATAAAGGATATACAGACCAAGGTCATACCGCAGGTGGCAGCTACCGAGGCGCTGCTGCGGCAGCAGGTGGCTGAAGAGACCGGCATTGGCGCGGGGCGTATAACGGCCCTGCGGGTGCTGCGGCGCAGCATTGACGCTCGTCAGCGGCAGGTGTGGGTCAATCTGGCGCTGCGTGCCTATGTAGATGAGCAGCCCAGTGAGGACGAGTTTGAGCCGGTGCAGTATGGCGACGTGAGTGGTCGGCCGCAGGTGGTGGTGGTGGGTGCCGGGCCTGGTGGGCTGTTCGCGGCTCTCAGGCTGATAGAACTGGGGCTGCGCCCCGTGGTGATTGAGCGTGGCAAGGACGTTCACCAGCGCAAGCAAGACCTGGCGGCCATCAGTCGCACTCAGCAGGTGGATGGCGAGAGCAACTACTGCTTCGGCGAGGGTGGGGCAGGGGCCTACAGCGACGGCAAGCTGTTCACCCGCTCGAAGAAGCGCGGCAGCGTCGAGAAGGTGCTGCGTGTGTTCTGCCAGCATGGCGCCTCGACCCGCATACTGGCCGATGCCCACCCGCACATAGGCACCGACCGGCTGCCGCAGGTGATAGAGGCTATGCGCAACACTATTATTAGATGTGGCGGTGAGGTGCATTTCCAGACGCGCATGACGCGGCTGATCATTGAACATTTACCATTCTTGCCCTGCAAGTGTCCTTCGGCCGAGCGGACCATTGACCGTTTAGGTTGCGAAAGGGTTGTGGGTGTTGAGGCGACAAAAATGGTCAATGGTGAACGGTTCGCTCGGCCGGAGGACGCTTGCAAGGCAAGAATGGTCAATGTAATGGGTCCCGTCATCCTGGCCACCGGCCATTCGGCCCGCGATGTCTATCGCTATCTGTATGCGAACAACGTGGAGATGGAGGCAAAGGGCATAGCCGTGGGTGTCAGACTGGAACATCCGGCTGCGCTGATAGACAGGATACAGTATCACAGCCGTGAGGGACGCGGCCAGTGGCTGCCTGCCGCAGAATACTCGATGGTGACACAGGTGGAGGGGCGTGGCGTCTATTCGTTCTGCATGTGCCCCGGCGGATTTGTCATACCGGCCGCCACAGGCCCTGAGCAGATAGTGGTCAACGGCATGAGCCCGGCCAGCCGCGGCACCCAGTGGAGCAATTCGGGCATGGTGGTGGAACTGAGGCCCGAGGACCTCTCAGCTCTCAGCTCCCAGTTCTCTGCTCCCGACTCTCCTCCATCAGTTCTCGCGATGATGCAGTTCCAGGAACACTTGGAGCGCCTGTGCTGGCTGCAGGGCAATCGCAGCCAGACGGCACCGGCTCAGCGCATGGCCGACTTCGTGAACGGTCGGCTGAGTAGCGACCTGCCTCGCTCGTCGTATGCACCTGGCATCATTGCCTCGCCATTGCACTTCTGGCTGCCGCGTCCCGTGGCGTCGCGTCTGCAGGAGGCGTTCCGCCATTTCGGTCGGCACAGCCACGGCTTCCTGACCAACGAGGCGGTGGTGATAGGCGTGGAGACGCGCACGTCGTCGCCACTGCGCATACTGCGCGACGCATCCACTCTGCAGCACGTTCGGCTCAGCGGACTGTTCCCCTGCGGCGAGGGGGCTGGCTATGCTGGTGGCATTGTCTCGGCCGCCATCGACGGCGAGCGTTGCGCCGAACAGGTGAAGGCGATGATGGGATGAATAGTGAAGAGTGAATAGTGAATAGTGAATAGTGAAGAATGTCGAGGAGCTACACATTAATATATATAGCGTTGGTGGTAGCCATAGTGCTGATGCTCGGCCTGTCGCTCATGGTGGGCTCGGTCAGCATACCTGTGGCCGAGGTGTTTGACATTCTGACGGGTGGAGAGGGGGGCGGACGTGTGCACCGCTTCATCGTGCTTGGCAGCCGACTGCCTCAGGCGCTGACGGCCATGCTCTGCGGAGCTGGTCTGGCGGCCGCCGGACTGTTGCTGCAGACGGCTTTCCGCAATGCACTGGCCGGACCGGGTGTGTTCGGCATAGGCAGCGGTGCCGCTCTCGGTGTGGCCATAGTCATGCTGGCTGGTGGCGGAACGCTGTCGGCAGGTGTCTTCTCTGTAGGCGGGCTGGCCGCCGTGATGGTGGCCGCCTTTGTCGGAGCCATGGCTGTCACGCTGCTACTGTTGCTCATGGCCAGCGTGTTGCGCTCGGGTGTCATGCTGCTCATAACGGGCCTGATGACGGGCTATGTCGCGTCGTCGGTCATCTCGCTGTTGCAGTTCTTTGCCACCGAACAGGGCGTGCAGTCGTATATGGTGTGGGGCATGGGGTCGTTTGCCGCCGTCAGTCTGTCGCTGCTGCCTGCCTTCGCCACGCTTACCGTGGTGGGGCTGGTCTGTGCCCTGCTGATGCTAAAGCCGCTGAACGCACTGCTCCTTGGCGAACAGTATGCCGAGAGCATGGGCTTCCGCACCGGGCGCATACGGGCGTGGCTGTTGGTGGTGACGGGCTTTCTCACCGCCACATGTACCGCCTTCTGCGGACCTATAGGCTTCATCGGACTGGCCGTGCCTCACATAGCCCGTATGCTGACCCGCACCGACGAACACTCGCGCCTGCTGCCTGCCACCATGCTCACGGGTTCGGTGGTGGCCTTGCTGTGCAACATCGTCTGCGTGCTGCCTTTAGGCCACGGACTGCTGCCCCTCGGGGCTGTCACACCGCTGATGGGCGCGCCGGTCATTATCTATGTCATCTTGCGCGAGGGCTTGGACAAATAGACAATTGGACAATTGGACAATTAGACAATTAGACAATTAGACAAATAGACATTTAGACATTTAGATTATTATTCAACTTTTCAGTTTTTCAGAATGTTATGGATATCAAGCATATTGGCATGCATGTTTTTTCTTTGTCTGTGGTGTTGCTGGTGCTGTGCCGTCCTATGAGTGCCACAGCCCAGACAGACTGCTACCGGCTGGTGTGGAGCGACGAGTTTAGACATGACGGGGCACCTTCGGAGCAGTGGAGCTATGAACACGGCTTCGTGCGCAACGAGGAGCTGCAGTGGTATCAGCCAAGCAACGCATACGTGAGCAATGGGTGTCTTGTGATAGAAGGGCGGCGGGAGCATGTGGTCAACCCCTACTATCAGCCCGACAGTCACGACTGGCGGCGCAACCGCCAGACGGCCGAGTACACCTCGAGCTGCCTAACCACGCAGCACAGCTTCAGCCTGATGTACGGTCGGGTGGAGGTCAGAGCCAAGATACCCGTGGCGAGCGGTGCCTGGCCTGCCATCTGGCTGTTGGGCAAGCTGTGGCCGTGGCCGGAAAACGGTGAGATTGACATGCTGGAGTTCTACCGTGCGAAGGGCGTGCCCTCCATTCTGGCCAACGCCTGCTGGGGGTCGGGACAACCCTATACGCCCGTGTGGGACTCGGTGGTAACGCCGCTGACACACTTCACTGACCGCGATAGCCTGTGGGCAGAACGCTTCCACGTGTGGCGAATGGACTGGGACGAGCAGTATATCCGACTGTACCTTGACGACGAACTGCTGAACGAGGTCAACCTGGCGCAGACGCGCAATGGCGGCGCCCACGGCAACACGGAGAATCCATTCAATACACTTCAGCCCGGTGCAGGTGCCTACTTGCTGCTCAACCTGACAATAGGCTCCAACGGCGGACAACCTGACGAGACGGCCTTCCCCATGCTGTACATGATAGACTATGTAAGGGTTTATCAGCGCCAAGATTGACACCCAGTCACCAAATGTCTAAATGTCTAATTGTCTAAATGTCTAAATGTCTAACAGTCTAATTGTCTAACTGTCTAACTGTCTAACAGTCTAACTGTCTAACAGTCTAACTGTCATGAACGTAAGGATAGAACCATCGTGGGGCCGCGAGCTGGCGGTCGAGTTTGAGCAGCCGTATTTCAGTCAGCTGACCGACTTTGTGCGCCAGGAGTACAGCGCGGGTGCTTGCTACCCGCCTGGGCGTGACATCTTCGCAGCCTTCGACCTGTGCCCCTTCGACCGTACCAAGGTGGTCATTCTGGGCCAGGACCCATACCACGAGCCTGGACAGGCTGAGGGCCTGTGCTTCTCAGTGAAGGACGGCGTGCCATTGCCGCCCTCGCTGGTCAACATCTTCCGTGAGCTGCAGAGCGACCTGGGTGCATGTGGCTATGCGGCAGTCATGCCACAGAGTGGCAGTCTGCGTCGCTGGGCGCAGCAAGGCGTACTGCTGCTCAACGCCACGCTGACCGTCAGGGCTCATCAGGCCGGTTCACACCAGCGTCGCGGTTGGGAGCAGTTTACCGATGCTGCCATCCGTGCCTTGGCCGCCCGCCGCAGCCACGTGGTCTATATGCTGTGGGGCGGATTTGCCCGCAGCAAGGCTGCGCTGATACCGGCCAATGCGGCAGCAGGAGGCACTTTGCCGCAGAACCTGGTGCTGCAGGCAGCCCACCCGTCGCCCCTGTCGGCCAATCGTGGCGGCTGGTTCGGCTGTCGGCATTTCTCTCGCGCCAACGCCTACCTGCAGGCCACCGGACAGGCACCAATACAGTGGTAACATAGAACTGAGAAAGACATATTGAGATAGAGTGTTAATCTCAACAGCCTACAGGCTGAAGGGCTGTGGTGAGAAAACAGGCACGTTTTTGTTTTGTGCTTTCCGCAATTTGTCGTACCTTTGCCGCCAGATTGCGAAAACAGACAGAACAAGGGACGATGGAAAGAATACCCCCGTTGATACAAGTGGAAAACGTGCTGTTGGCCACCGACATACTGACAGAACCCTTCTGCTGCGACCTGGACCGATGTAAGGGACAGTGCTGCGTGGAGGGCGACGCAGGTGCGCCCGTCACACCCGACGAAGTGCTGGAGATAGAGACGGCATGGCCCCAGGCCGAACGGCTGCTGGCCGACAAGGCCAAGGCCGTGATAGCTGCGCAGGGCGTGGCCTACACCGACGCGGAGGGCGACCTTGTGACCAGCATAGTGGATGGCCGCGACTGCGTCTTCACCTGCCATGAGGGCGGTTGCTGCCTGTGTGCCTTGGAGAAGGTTTACAGACAGGGTAAGACCCGCTGGCCAAAGCCTGTCAGCTGTGCCCTCTATCCCATACGTGCCAAGGCTTTTGCGAACGGCACCGTCGGACTGACGTACAATCGCTGGAGCGTGTGCCGTCCGGCGGTGGAGAAAGGGCGGCAGCTCGGTCTGCCGCTCTATCGCTTTCTCGAGACCCCGCTTGTCCGTTGCTTCGGACGACCGTGGTATAGGGAGCTGTGCCAGGTGGCGAGGCAACTCATTGAACATTAAACATTGAACATTAAACATTGAACATTAAGCATTAAACATTAAACATTAAGCGTTATATTGTGCTAACCTTCAATCTTCAATTTTCAATTTTCAATCTTCAATTTTCAATCTTTAATCTTCAATTTTCAATCTTCAATTCTCAACTCCCCACCTCCTCCCCTCCCCAGAAAATGCTTTACCTTTGCGATGAAATCGGCGGTTTTGACCTACAGGCGGCGCTGGCCGATATATCCGACCAGCGTCGGCAGCAGGCGCTACGCTTCCGTCATGAGCAGGGACAGCGCTTGTGCGTGCTGGCTTACCGGCTGCTGCAGCAGGGGCTGCGTCAGGAGTATGGCATAGTGGAGCCGCCCGTCTTCGACTATGGCCCGCATGGCAAGCCTTACATAGTGGGACATCCGGAGATACACTTCAACCTGAGCCACTGCCGCGAGGCTGCCTTGTGCGTGGTGAGCGACAGGCCGGTGGGCGCCGATGTGGAGTCGATACGCAGCTACAGCCCGTTGCTTCTAAGACACACCATGAACGAGGCCGAGATACAGCAGATAGAAAGCTCTGTGCAGCCCGCCCGTGCCTTCATACGCCTGTGGACGATGAAGGAGGCTGTGCTGAAGCTCAGTGGCCGCGGACTGACAGACAATATGCCTGACGTGCTGGTCGGGGCCAGCTGCACCTTCAATACCGTCGAGACAGAGCGCTATATCTACACCGTAGCTGAGGATTATACTTAGGCAAGGAAGAGCACGGCTTGTCTTATTTTTACAGACCATACAAATTCCGTACAGGGCCTGTGTACGTTTGGTACACAGGCCCTGTACGTTTCGTACATAGGCCCTGTACGTTTCGTACACAGGCCCTGTACGGAATCAAAATCATTTCGTCACGCCCTTGTCTCGCTGTCAGTATCCGGCTGCTGTCACTGTGCCGGAATGGTGAGCGTCCTGTCGAAGACGGGCTTCAGCCACCAGTCAACGTTCACGTTCTGGTTGTGTGCGAAGGCGCTGAACTCAGGATAGGCTAATACGATGGACGTGCGCTCCTTCGGCCAGCGCCACTCCTTCTGAGGCATGCACACGCCGTAGGGCGCGGTGCCGGTCAGGCCCAGTGCGGCAGGCATGTGGATTTCCAGTCCCTTCGTCTCGTTGATGATGAAGAAATCGGCCTTGGCGTATGTGAAATTGCCAAAGTTGTCGATGTTGACCCTTGTCATGGGCAGCTCGGGGGCGTTGATTGTCGGTGTGTTGTAGAACTCCTCGTTGTAGCCCAGCTCAACGAACAGCTGGTGAGCCTCCTTGCCGTCGAAGAGGGGTACGCGCTCGCCGGCCTGGTTGGTGAAGTACATTCTGATCTGGTCGGAAGCGCCCACGGCGGCCAACTGCACGTTCAGGTAGGTGGCGTTCAGCGAGGGCCTCCACACGCGCAGCACCACGTCGTTCATGTCGTAGTCGCCGTTGCGAGTGTCCTCGAAGGCGTATGAGTAGCGGTAGTACTTGACGTTGTCCTTGCACGAGCCTGTGGGAGCCACGGGCAGATCCTCGACGTTACCGTCGAGCATCAGCACTATGTCGTTCATGTCGAAGTCCTTCACCCAGTCCTCAAAGCCGATGTACTTCACGCCGCCGCGCTCGAACATCACGGTGTGCGAGTAGTTGCACCAGTCGGTGTTGACCTTTGCCCACTCAGGCAGCACGCCGTTGTCGGCCATGCGCTTGGTCAGGTCGTAGTTGGAGCCATACAGGCCATACCAGAAGAAGTCGCCCTCGACGCCGTAGCCGCTGTTGGTGGTCACGTTGAAGAAGCCTATCTGCGTGCCCTCGGGGAAATTGTAGCTCGGGTTGCCCTGCTGGTCGTAGTAGATGAGCTTGTATGAGGGCAGCGTCTGCACGTCTTCTATTTCTGTGGCGTGGAAGTAGTTGAAGGGCACGCCCTCCTCGAACACGTACTTGCGCACGGTGGTGAGGTCGCGGTCGGTGTTGGGCTCGAAATAGTAGTAGCCGAAGCGCGACACGCTGTTGCTGGTCTCGCGGTAGATGGGGGTCACCGTCACCTCGCCGCCGCCTGCGCCCACTATGGCGTAAAAGTCGTTGCGCACTATCTCGGCGCCGTTCAGGCTGTCGCGGAAGTTCAGGCCTCCCTCGGGCAGGAAGGAGTGCACGATGTCGATGTAGTAGTTGACGTTGGTGAAGTTGACATCCACGTCGCCACGCTCGACGTATGCCCACTGGTCGTTCCAGCCGAAGGTGAGTGCATTCGACGTG
>FLNV01001157.1_pt1 | contig 10902 bp, 5 predicted proteins | sample 1140351 | NCBI WGS metagenome assembly FLNV01 (sample SAMEA3878207, study PRJEB12797) | bioreactor metagenome | biome: Moose rumen | place: Sweden | collected 2011-10 | reverse complement strand
AACAGCCGCAGCGTGCCCGAGTTCAACCAGGCCGACCTCAAGGACGCCATCTATAAAGGCTACTACGGCGAATCTCCAACGTCCGTCGGCACTCAGTGCTTTGACAATTCATCGTTGGCCATTGACCATTATTACGACCTGCAGGGTCGCCAGTCGCAGCAGCCCGTGCATGGTCTGAACATCGTCCGCATGAGCGACGGCAGCGTCAGAAAGATCATCAGACATTGACAATACTAAGCCTTTGTTTGGAAAATTGTTGCAAAAGAGTTATCTTTGCAAACAAATTGCGTAGTATGAGAAAAATCTTAGCACTTATCGGCTGCCTGTGCTTTGCCATTTGGGCGCAGGCAGCCACCGTGGAACAGGCAGGCGGCTATGTGGTGATACGTCCCGACGGCGGCGAGGCCCGCGTGGTGCGGCTGCAAGTGGTGGGCGATGCCATCATCCGCGTGCAGGCCACGTCGGAGAACGAACTGCCGCAGAAGCCGCAGAGCCTCATCGTGGTGAAGCAGACGGCGAAGCCCAAGTACACCGTCAGCGACGAGGGCGGCGAGGTGCGCGTCAAGGCTGCCCGCGTGGAGGCCCGCGTCAGCAAGCAGACCGGCCGTGTCACCTTTTTCGATGCCGACGGCAAGCGGCTGTTGAGCGAGGCCAAGGTGGGCGGCAAGACGTTCAAGCCCTTCCGTGTGCCCGACCGCGAAATCGGTGTCGATGTTGCCAAGGTTCCGGAGGAGCAACTGGGCGGGCTGACGTGGCGCCTGCTGTTCGACAGCCCCGACGATGAGGCTTTCTACGGACTGGGCCAGCACCAGTCGGAGGAGTTGAACATGAAGGGGCTGAACGAAGACCTCTTCCAGTACAACACCAAGGTCGCGGTGCCCTTTGTGCTGAGCAACAAGAACTACGGCTTGCTGTGGGACTCCTACAGCTACTGCCGCTTCGGCAATCCCGAAGACTATCTGCAGCTCGGCCAAGCCTTCCGTCTTTATGACCGGCAGGGCCGCGAAGGCCACTTGACCGGCACATACACCGACAAGGACGGTCGCACGCTGGTGCGCGACGAGGATAGTCTGTACTATGAATACGACGTACCTTCCAACTCTGAACTCTGTCGCCGGTACGACCGTGGCGGCATACAGAACCTGCCAAAGGGCTTCAAGCTGAAAGGCTCGACTGTGGTCTATGAAGGTTTTATAGAACCAAGAGACTTACAGAGTGTATCTAATCAAACATCCCCTCCTTTGGAGGGGCTTGGGGAGGCTCATTTCATCCTCTACTATGCCGGCTACATACGCGTCTACATAGGCGGCCAGGAAGTGGTGCCCGAGCGATGGCGCACGGCGTGGAACCCCAACACCTATAAGTTCTGCAAGGTGCTGCAGAAAGGCCAGCGCTACCAACTGCGCATCGAGTGGCAGCCCGACGGCGACGTCTCCTACTGCGGCCTGCGCGTGGCCACGCCCAACAAGCACCAGCGCGACCTGAGCATCTGGAGCGAGATGGCCCGCGATATGGACTACTACTTCATTGCCGGCCGCAACGCCGACGATGTTATCTCCGGCTACCGCACGCTGACGGGCCGTGCTCCTGTCTACCCCAAGTGGGCACTGGGCTTCTGGCAGAGCCGCGAGCGCTACAAGACGCAGCAGGAGATTGTGGAGACGCTGGGCGAGTTTCGTCGCCGGCAGATACCCATCGACAACATCGTGCAGGACTGGAACTATTGGCCCGAGGACCAGTGGGGCAGCCACCAGTTTGAGCAGTCGCGCTACCCCAATCCGCAGGCCATGCTCGACAGCGTTCACCAGATGGGCGGACGCTTTATGATCAGCGTCTGGCCTAAGTTCTACTGCAACACAGATAATTATAAGACGCTCGATGCCAAGGGCTGGATGTACCATCAGGCCGTGGTCGACAGCCTCCGCGACTGGGTAGGTCCGGGCTACGTCGGCTCGTTCTACGATGCCTACAGCGACGGTGCCCGCAAGCTGTTCTGGCAGCAGATGGACGAGAGCCTCTATACGGGCCTCACCCCCAACCCCTCTCCGATTGGAGAGGGGAGTGGTTACTCTCAAGGCAAGAATCGCGGTACAAAACTATCTACTCCCCTCTCCAATCGGAGAGGGGGCGGGGGTGAGGCTTTTATCGATGCCTGGTGGATGGACGCCTCGGAGCCCAACGTGCGCGACTGCACCCCGATGTGGTATCGCAAGGCACTCAGCGGTCCCACCGCCCTGGGCACCTCTACAGAGTACTTCAATGCCTACGCCCTGGTCAACGCCCAGGCCATCTACGAAGGTCAGCGCAGTCTATATACTCCCCTCTCCAATCGGAGAGGGGTTGGGGGTGAGGCTCCTCGTGTGTTCCTGCTGACGCGCAGCGGCTTTGCCGGCCTGCAGCGCTACAGTACAGCCACCTGGAGCGGCGACATAGGCACGCGCTGGGAGGACATGCGGGCGCAGATGACTGCCGGCCTGAACTACTCGCTGTCGGGCCTGCCCTTCTGGGGCATGGATCAGGGCGGCTTCTGCGTGGAAGACCGCTACATAAAGGCGATGCAAAATGAAGAATTAAGAATGAAGAATGAAGAATTTGCTACCGCTACAGGTGGGCAAAGTTCTAACGCGGAAGCCAATTCTTCACTCTTCACTCTTCATTCTTCATTTAAAGAAAGTGACGACCTGCGCGAGTGGCGCGAGCTGCAGGCGCGGTGGAGCCAGTTCGGTGCGTTCATCCCCCTGTTCCGCGTACACGGCCAGTGGCCCTTGCGCGAGATATGGAACCTGGCACCGGAGGAACACCCCTGCTACCGCTCGTTCGTCTACTACGACCAACTGCGCTACCGCCTGATGCCCTATCTCTACTCCATGGCCGGGTGGGTACACCTGAAGGACTACACCATGATGCGTGCTCTGGTGATGGACTGGGGCGGCGACAAAAAGGTGGAGAACATCAAGGATCAGTGGATGTTCGGCCCCGCGCTGATGGCCTGCCCCGTGAGCGAGTATAAGGCCCGCAACCGCGCCGTCTATTTTCCCAAGCAGTCGGGCTGGTACGACCTGTACAGCGGTGAGCACATTCTGGGCGGGCAGTCGCTCGTGGTCGATGCACCCTACGAGCGCATACCAGTCTTCGTGCCCGAGGGCAGCATCATCCCCTTCGGTCCAGCGATGCAGTGGAGCGACGAGCAGCCGGCCGAACTCATCAACCTCTACGTCTATGCAGGGCGCGATGCACAGTTCACGCTCTACGAGGACGAGGGCACCAACTACAACTACGAGAAGGGCCGCTATGCCACCATCGACATCACCTACGACGATGCCAGCCGCACGCTGACCATAGGCAAGCGCAGCGGCCAGTTCGACGGCATGCTGAAGCAGCGCCGCTTCAACGTGGTCTATGTAACGAAAGACCAGCCCCGTCCGCTCAAACTGGAGGCTCCGGAGGGCACGATGGTCAGCTATAACGGCAAGGCTGTCAGTGTCAGACTATAGACAATATAACTAAAAAAATATGCATATGAAAAGAACCATCTTAATGTCGGCTCTGATGCTGACGATGACAACGACAACAATGACCGCACAGGTCTATCTGGACCCGCAGGCTCCGATGGAGGAGCGCGTAAAGGATGCGCTGAGCCGCATGACCACCCATGAGAAGATTCAGGTGATTCACGCCCAGAGCAAGTTCACCAGTGCCGGCGTGCCCCGCTTGGGCATACGCCAGCTGAACATGGACGACGGTCCTCATGGTGTGCGCGAGGAACTGGAGTGGAACACCTGGAACCCGGCACGCTGGACTAACGACTCGATCGTGGCCTTCCCCTCACTGACGTGTCTGGCCTCTACGTGGAACCGCGACCTGTCGCGGCTCTACGGCCACTCGGTAAGCGAGGAGTTTGCTTTCCGTGGCAAGGACGTGATGCTGGGCCCCGGCGTGAACATCGCCCGCACACCGATGAACGGACGTGCCTTTGAGTACATGGGCGAAGACCCGTATCTGGCCGGTGCGATGGTGGTGCCCTATATCCAGGCTGCACAGAAGAACGGCGTGGCCTGCTGTCTGAAGCACTTCGTGCTGAACGACCAGGAGACCAACCGCTTCGGCGTGAACGTGAACGTGAGCGAGCGGGCACTGCGCGAGATCTATCTGGCACCCTTCCGCCGTGCTGTGGAGGAGGCTCACGTCTGGTCCATCATGGGCAGTTACAATATGTACAAGGGCGTACACTGCTGCCACAACGACGAACTCATCAACGGCATACTGAAAGGCGAATGGCAGTGGGACGGCTCCGTCATCAGCGACTGGGGCGGTACCACCGACACCTGGCAGGCTGCCACGGGCGGACTCGACATCGAGATGGGGTCGTTCACCGACGGCAAGGTGAAGGAGTCGGAGTTCACCTACGATGACTACTACATGGCCCGTCCGCTGGAGCAACTCATTAACGAGGGCAAGATTCCCATGTCGGTGCTCGACGAGAAGGCTGGCCGCGTGCTGCGCCTCATCTTCCGCACGGCCATGAACCCGAAGAAAGCCATCGGCAACCAGTGCTCCGAGGCGCACTATGATGCCTGTCGCGCCATTGCAGAGGAGGGAATCGTGCTGCTTCGCAATGAAAAAGCAAAGAATGAAAAATCGGCTACGCCTATTCTGCCACTGGACCTCACGAAATATAAGCATATTCTCGTGGTGGGCGAGAATGCCACGCGCTCGCTGACTCAGGGCGGCGGCTCTTCTGAGCTGAAGACACTGCGCGACATATCACCATTGGAGGCACTTCAAGATTTAATCAACCAGCAAAACACTTTACTCCCCTCTCCAATAGGAGAGGGGTCGGGGGTGAGGCTTTCCTTCGCCCAAGGCTACACCTCCGGCCGTGCCCTCTACGACCAGGTTGATACCGTGGATCCTGCCGAGAACGAACGGCTGAAAGCTGAAGCCATAGAGAAAGCTACCAAGGCAGACCTTATTATATATATAGGTGGTCTGAACAAGAACACCAAGCAGGACTGCGAGAATGGCGACCGCGAGTCGTATGACCTCTCCTTTGGACAAAATGAGCTGATAAGCCAGTTGGCTCAGATTCAGCCCAACATTGTGGTTGTCACCTTCGGCGGCAATGCTTACGCCACTCCATGGCTCCAGCAGGTGAAGGCACTGGTGCACTGCTGGTACCTTGGCAGCGAGTCGGGCACGGCACTGGCCAATGTGCTGACCGGTAAAGTCTGTCCCAGCGGCAAACTGCCCGTCACCTTCGCCAAGCGCTATGAGGACTACCCCTACGTGCGCTACGGCGAGGAGGCCTACCAGAGCAACAGCAGCGAGGTGACCTACAAGGAGGACATCTATGTGGGCTATCGCGGCTTCAACCGCGACAAGACACAGCCGCTGTTCCCCTTCGGCTACGGACTGAGCTACACCACATTCAAGTATGGCAAGCCTGCGGTCAGCGGCAATACCGTATCCATTGACATCACAAACACGGGAGCCGTGGCAGGCAAAGAAATCGTACAACTGTATATAGGCAAGGAGAAACCGCAGGAAGACCGTCCTGTGAAGGAGCTCAAGGACTTCCGGAAGATACTTCTGCAGCCGGGTGAGACAAAGACCGTGACATTCACCATCGACCGCAACAGCCTGGCTTATTTCTCCAACGTCAGCCATCAGTGGAAGACAGAGACGGGACGCTATCGCCTCTACGTAGGTTCATCATCGGCCGACAATGCTCATCAGGCAGTTTACACCTTAAGCGAATAGTAACTGTATGGCAACAGACAAAGGCAACAAAGGCTATCTGACGGGCATCGTGATGGTGGCTGTGCTGGGCGGGCTGCTGTTCGGCTACGACACCGCTGTCATCTCGGGAGCGGAAAAGGGTTTGCAGGCATTCTTCATCGGTTCGAAGGATTTCGTATATACCGATTTCATGCACGGCATCACATCGTCAAGTGCGCTCATCGGCTGTATCATCGGCTCGGCATTGTCGGGCTGGATGGCATCCTCATGGGGACGTAAGCGTGCGTTGATGGTGGCCGGCATCCTTTTCTTCGTTTCAGCACTTGGTTCGATGAACCCTGAGTTCGTGTTTTTCGGACACGGCGTGCCGTCGTTCCCGCTGTTGGTGACGTTCAACATCTACCGTGTCATCGGCGGCATCGGCGTGGGATTGGCTTCAGCCATCTGTCCTATGTATATCGGCGAGGTGGCCCCCTCCAACATACGGGGCATGCTGGTCAGTTGGAATCAGTTTGCCATTATCTTCGGTCAACTGGTGGTGTATTTCGTCAATTTCCTGATTCTTGGCGAACATACCAATCCCATCATTGAGAGCATAGGCCAGGGCATCAACCGTGTGGCCCCCGACAGCGACCCCTGGGCCATCAGCACCGGTTGGCGCTATATGTTCGGTTCCGAGGCAGTGCCGGCAGGACTGTTCACCGTTCTCATCTGCTTCGTTCCCGAGACGCCGCGTTATCTCGTGTCAGTAGGTCGGGATGAAAGGGCGCTGGCGGTGTTGAGCCGTATCAACGGCATCACCAAAGCCCGGGAGATACTGGCCAATATCAAGGAGACAATCACGGTCAAGACCGAGCGTCTGTTCACATACGGCTATCTGTGTATCTTCGTGGGCATCATGCTCTCGGTGTTCCAACAGGCCGTAGGCATCAATGCCGTGCTCTACTATGCTCCGCGCATCTTCGGCGACATGGGCATGACCAATCCAATGGTGAACACCGTGGTGATGGGCGTTGTCAATATTCTGTTCACGCTTGTAGCCGTATTCACCGTCGAGAAGCTGGGACGCAAGCCGCTACTCGTATGTGGCAGCATAGGCATGGCTGTCGGCGCTTTTGGCGTGGCACTGACGTTCGGTCATCAGGGGCAGGAAATCGTCACCATGCTCAGCATCATGGTCTATTCGGCATCGTTCATGTTCTCGTGGGGCCCCATTTGCTGGGTACTCATTGCCGAGATATTCCCCAACACCATCCGTGGCGGGGCTGTGGCCATTGCCGTGGCCTTCCAGTGGATTTTCAACTTTATCGTTTCATCCACCTTCGTGCCGATGTTCAATATGCACCTTGTCGAAGGTGACGACTTCGGTCATTGGTTCACCTACGGTCTCTATGGCATGATATGTTTGCTGGCTGCGGCGTTCGTGTGGCGACTGGTGCCCGAGACAAAGGGTAAGACGCTGGAGGATATGAGTCGGATATGGAAAAAGAAATGAGAAAAACAATATGAACAGACAGTATTTGTTAGGTTTCGACGTAGGCAGTTCGTCTGTAAAAGCCTCACTGGTCGATATTGACAGCGGACAGTGTGCCGCCTCAGCCTTCTTCCCCGAGAAAGAGGCGCCCATTATTGCCGTGAAGGCAGGGTGGGCCGAACAGGAGCCCGAGTCGTGGTGGCAGTATGCCAAGCAGGCGCTGCATAAGGTGATGGCCGACACAGGTGCCAATGGTGACGACATCAAAGCTGTCGGCATCAGTTATCAGATGCACGGACTGGTGTGTGTTGACCGCAATCTGAAACCTCTGCGCCCTGCCATCATCTGGTGTGACTCCCGGGCGGTGCCCTACGGCGAACGGGCTTTCCGCGAACTGGGTGAAGATAGGTGTCTCTCCCATCTGCTCAACTCTCCCGGCAACTTCACGGCAGCAAAACTGGCGTGGGTGAAGGAGAACGAGCCGGAACTCTTTGAGAAGATATATAAGATAATGTTGCCCGGCGACTATCTCGCCATGCGCCTCAGCGGTGTGGTCAACACCACCGTGAGCGGTCTGTCGGAGGGTATGTTTTGGGATTTCAAGGAGAACGGTGTGGCACAGTTCCTGCTCGACTACTACGACATTCCCGCATCGTTTGTTCCCGACATTGTTCCGACATTCTCCGTGCAATCGGCGGTTTCTCCGTCGGCAGCTGCCGAACTGGGACTGAAGGCCGGTACACCGATTACATACCGAGGCGGCGACCAACCCAACAACGCCCTGTCGCTGAACGTCTTTGAACCTGGCGAGATAGCTGCCACGGCAGGCACCAGCGGTGTGGTCTATGGTGTGCTGGGCGAGGTGGGCTACGACCCGAAGTCGCGCGTCAATACCTTTGCACACGTCAACCACGAGGAAGAGTCGGTGCGTCTTGGCGTGCTGCTCTGCATCAACGGCACCGGCATCCTCAATGCCTGGATGCACCGCAACGTGACATTCGACATGGGCTATGCCGGGATGAACGACCTGGCCGCACAGGCTCCCATCGGCAGCGACGGCGTCTGTATCCTGCCCTTTGGCAACGGTGCCGAGCGTGTGCTGCAGAACAAGGAGCCGGGATGCAGTATCCACGGGTTGAACTTCAACAAGCACAGTCGCGCCCACCTTGTTCGTGCCGCTCAGGAGGGCATCGTGTTCTCTTTCTGCTATGGCATGGAGGTGATGCAGCAGATGGGCATGGACGTCCGCAAAATCCATGCAGGACGGGCCAATATGTTCCTCTCGCCCTTGTTCCGCGACACGCTGGCAGGCGTAAGCGGGGCTACCATTGAGCTATATGAGACCGATGGCTCCGTAGGTGCCGCCAAGGGAGCCGGTATGGGCGCCGGCATCTACAAAGACCACAATGAGGCATTCGCTGCGTTGGAAAAACTGGCGGTGATAGAACCGGACGTGACGCATCGTTCTGACTACGTGTCAGCCTATCAGCATTGGAAGAAGATATTAATCAATAACGTATAAACATTATAATTATGTCAAAAGAATATTTCGCCTTTACCGGCAAGATTCCCTTCGAGGGAACAGAGAGCAAGAACGTGATGGCATTTCACTACTACGAGCCCGAGCGCGTGGTGATGGGTAAGAAGATGAAGGACTGGCTGAAGTTCGCCATGGCCTGGTGGCACACGCTGGGTGGAGCCAGCAGTGACCAGTTTGGCGGACAAACCCGTTCGTATGAATGGGATAAGGCCGAGGATGCCGTGCAGCGCGCCAAGGACAAAATGGACGCAGGCTTCGAGATAATGGACAAACTCGGTATCGAGTACTTCTGCTTCCACGACGTAGATCTCGTTGACGAGGGTGCCACCGTTGAGGAATACGAGGCCCGCATGAAGGAGATTACCGACTATGCCTTGGAGAAGATGAAGCAGTACCCCAACATCAAGAATCTTTGGGGCACGGCCAACGTCTTCGGCAACAAGCGCTATGCCAACGGTGCTTCGACCAACCCCGACTTCGACGTAGTGGCGCGCGCTATCGTGCAGATAAAGAATGCCATTGACGCCACCATCAAGCTGGGTGGCAGCAACTATGTCTTCTGGGGAGGACGTGAGGGCTATATGAGCCTGCTGAACACCGACCAGAAGCGCGAGAAGGAGCACATGGCCATGATGCTGACCATGGCACGCGACTATGCACGCGCCAAGGGATTCAAGGGCACCTTCCTCATTGAGCCGAAGCCCATGGAACCCTCTAAGCACCAGTACGACGTGGACACTGAGACCGTCATCGGCTTCCTCCGCGCTCACAATCTGGACAAGGACTTCAAGGTGAACATCGAGGTGAACCACGCCACACTGGCCGGACACACCTTCGAGCACGAGCTGGCTTGCGCCGTGGACGCCGGTATGCTGGGCAGCATCGATGCCAACCGGGGTGACGCACAGAACGGATGGGACACCGACCAGTTCCCCATCGACAACTACGAACTGACGCAGGCCATGCTGGAGATTATCCGAGGCGGCGGTCTGGGCAACGGCGGCACCAACTTTGATGCCAAGATCCGTCGCAACTCTACCGACTTGGAGGATCTCTTCATCGCCCACATCAGTGGCATGGATGCCATGGCACGTGCCCTGCTGAATGCTGCCGCTATTCTCGGGGAGAGCGAGTTGCCCAAGATGAAGCGCGAGCGCTATGCATCGTTCGACAGCGGGATCGGCAAGGACTTTGAGGATGGCAGACTCACCCTGGAGCAGGTCTATGAATACGGAAAGAAGGTCGAGGAGCCAAAGCAGACCAGTGGCAAACAGGAGAAGTACGAGACCATCGTAGCCCTGTACTCGAAATAGGATTTGATTGTCATTCCTGATATAAGCAGATGAAACGGATACTGTCAACCGTCACCCTTCTGTTCTGTGCAGTCACCATTGTGGTGACTGCACAGACGGCTTATTGGATAACGGCGGACGATTCTCTACGGAACCGTCCGAACACGTGGATGGAGTTCCGCAAGGACTTCACGCTGAATAAAAAACCGAAGAGGGCGGAGGCGCGGATTGCCGCCGACTCAAAGTACTGGCTATTTGTGAACGGTAGGTTAGCCGTGTTCGAGGGCGGCCTGAAGCGCGGGCCGAACCGCACGGACACCTACTACGACGTGGTGGATCTGGCGCCCTGTCTGCGAAAAGGCCGGAACGACGTGCGCCTGCTGCTGTGTTACTTCGGCAAGGCAGGCTTTTCTCATGTCAGCAGCGGACAGGCAGGCGTCATCGTCGATGCACCGGCTATCGGGCTGGTGACCGATGCGTCGTGGCAGAGCCAGAGGCTGCAAGCCTATCAGACCTGTGGCGAGCCATACACGAACTTCAGGCTGGCAGAGTCGAATATACGTTATGAGGCCCCCCTCTCGCCCCCCGAAGGGGGCGCTATGGCGCCTTCGCTCGAAATCGGTACGTGGGGTTCTGCTCCCTGGGGCAAGTTGGCGGAACGCCCCATCCCCCAATGGCGCGACTACGGCATGAAGACCACCTCAGACTATGACACCGCTGAGGACGAACAAGGCAATAGGGTGCTCAGCGTCCGGTTGCCCTATAACATGCAGATGACACCCTGGATTGATGTGACCGACGAGGCAGGCGGCACCTGCATCCGTTTGGAGACCGACCACGCCTGGGGCGGCAGTGCT
>FLNV01000624.1_pt1 | contig 10909 bp, 8 predicted proteins | sample 1140351 | NCBI WGS metagenome assembly FLNV01 (sample SAMEA3878207, study PRJEB12797) | bioreactor metagenome | biome: Moose rumen | place: Sweden | collected 2011-10 | reverse complement strand
ACCTTCACAAAGAGATAACTCTCCCTTACACATTCCGTGAACTAACAACAACCGGGCAGAACCTGCAACCAGCAAGTTCTGCCCGGTTATTGTTATGGCCAAAATAATGTGAACTGACAATACGAATTTTTCGTATTGTCAGATCTTAAAATTGATTCTGGTCCTATAATGTTATGTATACTATTCAACACATTTTCAGGCTGTTCGCGGATGGTATTCTTATTGCTGGATTTGAGGGAAAGAAGCAAACAACTCAAGTGCTTGGACGGTTTCAACAATTAATTTCGTCTTCACAAAATTTTTGGTGCGAGTATCATTAAGCACCTCACCCAGTCCCTGCATCAGCAATTTCGGACTGGCGTCGCCCACTCGTTTTGAGCACCATTGAACATATTCTGTAACGGTTTTCCCTGTTCGTTGGTTGATGATGTTCTCATTAATGCTGGCATGCATTTGCGTCAAGAAAAACCATACGTCGAATATGTCACGTGGCGATAGCCTTTCTCCCATTGCGCAAAGCTTATGGGCAAACATGTCTGGGACAGTTAATAAACGGATATCTGTGCCGGCCAGGTTTTTTATCTCATAATGATTGTCATATTTGCGATTTGATATCTCAACTTTCAGCATTCTCTCGCCTTTTCCGTAGTTGAGCACTAGGATAGGACCAAAGAGTTTCTTTGCTTCATCATCGATAGTGCCATACTGAAGTAGAATTCTACGAATTTTATCAAATACAAGGTCCTGTTTCTTTTCGTCAATTAGGTTAAAGTCAAGGTCGGTAGAAAATCTTGGCAGGTTATAAAAGAACATAAGAGCTGTTCCGCCTTTGAAACCCAGAACATTGCATAGTTCCTTGTCTTTGAATATTTGGGTCAGTATCTGAGCCATGTACAGTTTGTGTTTCTGCTTGTCCATATCGTTCAGAGTTTTATGTTCAGTAAATTGCTCACACGCTCGTTAAGCGTTGCTAAGTTGTAATGTGGTAAGAGCTCACGTATCTTATTAATAGATAGAGGGTGCAAGTTGTCAAAATAACAATTGCCTGAGCTTATATATATCATATCGAGAAATGCACGTTCGGGAGTAGCGATTGATATGTTATCGCATTGTTCAATCCCCTCCATTCCCACCCATAAAGCTGGGTTGATTTTTCGATACTGATAGGTCTGTCCGTCTATTTCTGTTGACCTGCTTAGATAGCTTATGCATGTGATGGATTCTTCCCATTGGAAAACAACACCGGCACGTTGCAACACATATTCTAAGGATATGTAAGACGGGCGATACAGACAACAAGCCATCTCTTGGACGTCATAATTGAGTTTTGCGTAGATTCCTCTTCGTAAATTGAGCAACTTTCCATCCATAGCGTAATAATGAAGCGACTTTGTCAACTTTTTACTGTCTTGAATTCCCGTCAACATAACCAAAGACTGTATGGTGAATACTGTCCTCGGACTATTTAAAATGCTCAGTAAAGGATTAATTTGTGAACTCATAATACGAATTTTTAGTATTTTCAGTTCACAAAATTAAGAATAATTCTTTTATTATCCAAACAATTTTATGAACAAATTCACCATCACCTGCAAACTTCCTCATTACTGACCATACTTCCTTTCTCTATGACCCCTTCTGTGATTATTATTGCGGATATTTTGTCCTAATCCCATCATTCAATCGACTGAATTGTTCCCTCACATCTGACTGAATTTGCTCCAACGTATCTTGTAGGCCACGCAAAAATACAGAAGCATAAGTTATTGTTACAAAATAAATCAAAATTCAGATTACCCAATATCGTAAAGGTATTCACCATCCCTTGTGCGTCGCTTGCTCCAAACGTAGTTGAGAAATACATGGCAGGTCTGCCAGTTGGTGTATATCCTCTGCCTACGGAGGTGGAGCAATACGGCACAGGGACGGTGGAAGCTACCAATGTGCTTGATGATGGCACCTACTATGAGAAGACTGTTCTGCAGTTCTCAACTGCGGAAGAGATTGAAAACAGGACGCCAAAGGCTTTTGTCGTCATGGACGCTCAGGAGAATTATTACCTTATCGGAGCACAAGAGGCTCATTATCCGATTGTGGAAATAACAAAAGGAATCTCTGGAGAGGAAAATGTGTATAACATAAAAGTGACCTTCTCTAGGAGAAAGTCACTTTTACGATGCTCAATTTGAAGTATTTCTAATCAATCCTTTGCGCTGTAAAGGTACACGACCTATCGTCATCAAGAGTACCCTTCATTTTTACGGTAATTATATTAAAATAGTTAATCGTTAAAACTCATATCCAACAGTTAATGAAATGTTGTTCTGATGTTCATCACTACTTGTGTAGTAATAATAAGAATCATATGAATATTTATTATAATACATATTGAAATTCTCTATTTCTAGAGTTCGGCCTTCATAGGATAATTTCAAATTAATCGCTTTATTGTTTTTTAATCCAAATCTACATCCAACTCCAATTGTTTCATAAAGTCCTGTATCTTTTGTTGCATCGAATCCAAGTTTTGCATCTACGAATGGAGTTATTTTTTTATTCAAGATAGTCCATCTGACATTAGCGAAAATTGGAATTTGTTGAGATTTATCCCTCTTCCAATAAGGCTTTCCGCTAATATCACCCTCCTTAAATTCTGGTACATAATGGATTCCCAATCCGCCTCCCACAAAAATGTATGGATTAAACTGATATCCATGAACTGTGTTAACTTCAATCCAACTGATACCTAATGTACCTGTCAGTTCTTGCGCATAACCTGCGTCAACAAATCCATGGTAACCTTTTTTTATCTGTGCATTGGTATTATTATAAAACAAAACCAAAGCAATTATGAATAACAATCTTTTCATTGTCTATAAAATGTTAAAGTTGAAGATGATGGCAGAGCCATAGTTAATCTCATTTTGTCATTGTTCGTTATTGAATACTCAAAAATAACTGGAGTGTCTTCTGCTCCCTTTAAGTAAACCTTTATGATTCCTTCGTCAGAATCTGTTGCTTCATACTTACCCGTATAAGTTGATGAGCCACTTTTGGTATTCATAATCTGTCTGTATTTACCACTTTTTGTAAATTCAACCTCGCTACCTAATTCTGAAGAATATGGTTGTGTTCTCCATACTCCCACAATTGGTGATGTGACTTTTGGATCATCATCATCGTCATCACTACAGCTAGACAAGCATACAAAACTCATTGACAATGCAATTAGCATTAAAGATAAAAAAAGATTCTTTTTCATAATAATTGATTTTAAAAATTAAAATTAACCGCTAATTTACAACATATTTTCACATTTACCCCCCCAATAGTTAAGAATTGTTAAATCGTATAAATTTAATATATATTTGTCACATTAAATTGATTTTTTCAGGCTGTCAAGTTACAATTTGTCACGTCTTTTCCGTCATATATATAAAAGAGTACTTTTGCAATAGTTAATTGCATCAGTACTCTTTTTTATGGCTAAATCCCAGACAACATACCATCTTCATCTCAAAGGATATGTCGGAGGCTACGAATTCGACAGCGATTATGTGGACTACATACTCGCGAAATATCCGGATTCTCAGGTGAACGTCCTCATCGACTCGCTTGGTGGCTCGCTTGCCACTGCGCTCTCCATCGTGGCTGCTTTCCGTGGTCAATTGTGGCTGGTCAGCCACAAGGCAGGAGACTCAACATCCTGAAGTCATTCTATGTGAAGTTTGAACGCAAACTTACTGCACTCATCGATGATTTCTGCAACTATTACGCCACCCACCAGAACAATACGGTGGTGTTCTACTACGACACCACCGCACTGGGCTCGAATTACGCTGTCAACGAGCAAGATTTTCGGTGGGTCATCATCCATGAGTTTGAGCGTCATAACTGGAACGTCATCGACGTGTACCTCGGAAATCCCATGCGGCATGATGAGACATTTGCGATTAAGAGAGTGCAAAATAAAACTTGTTTGATTTTGCCGAACGTGAGCAAATTGGCTGAAAGCAAATACTTGCTCATCAACCAAGGGTTTGCCGGGAAGCAACGGCTCATGCCGTTCTTCAACCGCCAAAACAACGATGACCTTATCCCCGCCATTTAGGCTGCTGGGGTCACTCGTGGACGAAACGGATTCCGTAAGGACAAAGAAGGCGAGAAGTTAGCGGAGTCGGAAGAAGACTTGTTGGAACACCGCACCGATGGCACGGATGCCTTCGATACACTGTATATAGGGTGCGAGAAGTTTCCGCAGGAAAATACCGATAATGGTTTTTCAATTTCTGGGGTGGTATAAAGAAAATCTCCCGAATAAATCGGGGGACACTTCCTGTCATGTCTAAACCATGACGCTATAAAGATCTTCGCATAATAATAAGCATTCAATTACTTTATCGTAAAATTGTCTATATATTGAACACCTAAATCTGCCGCCAGTTGTTTGTTTGCGGGAGATAATTCACGCGTTGTTACAAGAAGAACATCATTATCATAGTTCTTATTCTCTACAACACGCATAGCATCCATTACTGCCAGATACTTAACACATTGAAAAATGCCTCTTGTTATTTCGGCATCAGAAGAAAAAGAAGGTTTTACCTCTATGGCAAAATGTTTATTACGGCTACATTCAAAATATACATCCAATCGGTCACCGGACAATAAATCATATTCAGTCTTAGCATTTTTTACGTTTTTAATGCCTATAGATTCAGGGTGTAGTTTAATAAATTCTTTTATGGATTTATGTTCCATTCCCTCGCCTCCTGATTCAAAATGGGCTGTCTTTAATTCTTTAATTTGAGATGCTTCAAAAATATTTGATGGTTTTAACTTCAGAAACTTCAAAACCCAATCCCAATCATATTTGTGAGCAATATAATTAAGTTTGTCTACCTCGCCCCTTTTTGAATCATTAGAAAGTTTACTATAATTGGGAATAACATAATCAAATCCATCACTAGGTAAATTCGTAGACATACTGCAAACAAGACAGTTTAGAGTAGGTGTATCTTTCCTGTTTGTTTGTGACTTAATATCATCTATAATATCTTGAACAATACCTATAGCTGCACCAATCTGATTCGTTTTATGTCCTATAGCTGCAGATAAGTCAGAATAATAATGTGGTTTATCCCATGCCCCCTGTGCCCATCTTATTAGCACAGGTATCATTTTCATGGCCCATTCTTTATTAGTCATAGCTCTTCTTTTTTTGAAGGCAAAAATAAAGTTTTTTGACTTATTTGAAAAATAATTCATGCGTTTTAACAAAATTCTAATAGGATAATATTGTTTTTACAAACAAAATTTCCTAATTTTGTGTTTTAGACATGTGTGGACAACTGCACACATAGCTCGATTCACGACCAACTGATTGACGCCTATATAAACTAACAAGGAGATATATGTGAAGCTCCCCTCAGTGAAAAAGGGTTTGGTCACCCATCGAGCCACTGTTGGGGAGTTTCGCATTTATAATGGTTAAACAAATGATTTATTAATACATGCAGAATGTAATTGACATAAAAGAAAATTATCTTTTACAGAAATATCCGGGAGCCTTAGAGATACTACTTCACGACCGTACAACTGGAGGAAACATCTATTGGGCTACAGATAGCTATGATGAAAAGGGGGAAGGATATAGCTTTTTTGATGAAATAACAATTGATAAAATTACTGGAGAAAATGGAGAAATAATTAAACCTCGAGCATCTAAATCAAAAGAGGAACAATATTTAAGAGCAAAAGATAAGGCAGAAGTTTTCACTCCATCGTGGATATGCAACAAACAAAACAATCAAATTGACGAAGTTCTGTTTGATGGTAAAAGTCCTTTCAATGAAGAAGTTGACATGAGTGATAATACTCACACATGGAATGTGATAAAAGAGAAAATTCCTTTTCCGACAAAATCCGGATATACATGGAATAAATATGTTATAGCTGATAAGCTAGAAATAACTTGTGGAGAAGCACCATATTTGGTTAGTCGATATGACACAACAACAGGAGATTATATAGAAGTTCCTATGCGTATAGGAATTTTAGATAGGAAATTAAGAGTCGTGTCTGAAAACACACCAGATAAGCCAACTAAGAACAATATTAAAAACTGGAGAAGGTGGGCGATTAAAGCATTACAATCGTCTTATGGATTTGAATGGCAAGGTGACAATCTACTTATAGCAAGAGAATCCATATTTTTTTCTTTCTTAGAACATTATCAGTACAAGTGGGGACGTTTACCTAACATATCTGCCACTATAAAAATTGCGGAAATAATATCTTGGAACATATGGCAGATGGACGGATTAACATGTGGATTACCAGGATATAAAACTGTTGAACAATTAAACACAATTCAATTTCCAGAAACAATTTGCCCTAAAGAAAGGTTATGTAGAATAATGGAATGGGAAAAAGGAATAGAGCCATTAACTGGTAAAGAAATTATTTTTAAATCTCTAAAAAATAAATAAAACTATGGCTATAACAATACAGACAACGACATATAAAGTTATTTACGTCTATAGTCGAGATGCCCATCCTGGATTATTGAAAATAGGCAAGACGTCTGTTGAAGCTTATGATGTAAAAGAGCTGACGGACAACTGTCCGAAATTACAGGAAGCCACAAAAGATCGTATAAAAGAAGCGGCTACATTTGGCATTACGGATTTACACATACTACATGTTGAAACAGGTTACTTCTTAGGCTCTGATGGTATTGAGAAATCATTCGACGACCATGCAGTACATGAGGTGTTATTAAACAGCGGATTCTTAAAAGCCGATATGAAAACGGTTGCTGGTGTTCCTGACGAATGGTTTAAAATTGATTTAGAAGATGCTATAAAAGCCATCAAAGCGGTAAAAGAAGAAAAAGAAATAATAGATGGGCCAAAAGTTAAGGCACCTGAATATCCAGAAATTCATTTTAGAGAAGAACAGGAAGATGCGATATGCATGACACAAGAGCACTTTAAGGAAGCGGAAGGAGAAAAAGACATAAAAATGCTATGGAACGCTAAAATGCGTTTTGGGAAAACGCTTTGTGCATTGGAGCTTATTAACCGGTTAGAAGTTAAAAAAGTAATGATACTTACGCATCGTCCAACTGTTCGCTCTGGTTGGTTTGATGATTATCATTTGATCAGATTTAACCATGATTGGCAATATGGGTCTAAGAAAGGGAAAAAGCATGCCATTTTGAATGACAAAAAAAATCATTATGAAGGATATGTGACAGGAAAAAATCTAGAAACACTTCAAAAAGACCTTTCTGAAAAGGGAACACATTACATCTATTTCGCTTCAATGCAAGATTTAAGAGGGCAAAAAATCACAAAGGACGAAAATGGTAATGTGATAAAGAGAGAATGGAAAGATAATAACAGATTGGTATACGAAACTGAATGGGATCTTATCATATTCGATGAAGCACATGAAGGTACACAGACTAATTTAGGGCAAGAAGTAATTGAAGGTCTGACATATAATCATGACCCATTGAAGCTTTATCTTTCAGGAACACCATACAATATTCTTTCTCAATTTGAAAAAAAGGAAATATTCACATGGGATTATATAATGGAACAGAAGGCCAAAGAAGAATGGGAGTCAAAACACCCAGGTCTGCCAAATCCATATGAAGGACTAGCTAAATTAAATATTCGAACGTATCATCTAGGAGCCGTATTTGACAACAATCCAGAGTACGTAAAAAAGACTGATGATGACTACTTTAATTTCGCTGAATTTTTCCGCACATTTAAAGGTGACGAAAATGTTGATGGCATAGATATGCCTGAAGGAATATCAGTAGGTAATTTTATACATGAAAATGACGTAATTCGTTTTTTGGATTTGCTCTGTGAGAAAGACTATGAAAGTAATTACCCATACTCAAATGAAAAGTTCTGTAAAGCATTAAGTCATACTTTATGGATGCTTCCTGGTGTAAGTCAAGCAGCAAGGCTGGAATATCTTATTAATAATCACAAACTTCATAAAGAGTTTGGATTTGAAGTAGTAAATGTTGCAGGAGAAGGTAATGCTATAGATACGGCCGACCCTGATGATTCATCGAAAATTGAGAAAAAAGAAAAAGACGCATTAGAAAAAGTAAAAAAAGCATTACAAAATTACAAGAGGACAATAACGCTTTCGTGCGGAAAGTTAACTACAGGTGTGTCTGTACCTGAATGGACTGGAGTTTTCATGCTTAGTGGAGGATATAGCACAGGCTCCGCTAATTATATGCAAACAATTTTCAGAGGGCAGACACCATACAAAAATGGAGCAATCAAATCAAATTGTTATGCTTTTGATTTTGCTCCAGACCGAACATTAACCGTCATTGATGATTATATCAAAATGCAGCCAGAAAGTCGAAATGGCGTTAAGAGAGAACATGGTGACAGAGTTAAATCTGTTGAAGATTATTTGCGTTTTTGTCCAGTAATTGGATTAAAAGGAAGTGAAGAGGTTGAATACGATGCACTTACATTTATTAAACGAGTGAATCAAGCCTACAATGACCATATTATCAGTAATGGATTTAGAAGCAGGTATTTATTTAAAAATATGGCTCTTTTTACGCAAGCTGACCATGAGTTACTTGCCAAAGTGGAAAATCTCATAGGTGGAGCTAAAGTGGCAACTAGGTCAGATGGAACTATAGATATGGCTAATAATGATCTAAAAGGAGATAAAAGTAAAAAAGGCAAAGGAGATAAAGACAAAAATAAAGGTAAAAGTAGTGAAAGTGGGACAACAAAAGTAACTAATCCCAAAAATAAAACAAAAAATATAGAACAAGAGCAAAGAAGAAAGTCGCAGCGTGTCCTTGACGCCATTTTTGTTCGTTTTCCACTTCTTTTGTTTGGAGCTGTTGAAGATGCAAACAAGATAACACTGGACGAACTTTTAAGTGAAGAGGTAATTGATAATGAATCTTGGAAAGAATTTATGCCTAAAGGTTTTACAAAACCAATATTTAATCAGATTGCTCATCTAATAGATATTGACAATTTGATATCAAGTACCTCTGCAATCATAAGTCAGGCAAAAGAAACCGACAAACTTCCTATCCAAGAAAGAATTATTGAAATTGCCGATATGATTTCAAAATTTCATTTTACGGATAATGAAACAGTCTTGACGCCATGGAGAGTTGTAAATTTACATATGACAGGCACATTGGGAGGATATGATTTTTATAAAAAGGATCATAAAACTCTTTTAGAATCTCCCGAATTAAGAGAACAAGAAGAAATAACGGAAAATATATTTTGTAATCCTGACGCTCATGTTTTGGAAATTAATTCAAAGTCTGGAGTTTATCCTTTATGGGTGGCTCATACATTTTGGGCGCTTTTAAGAAATAACACAATGTCATTTGATGAGGATTGGGCTCTCTGGAAGAGAGTTGTTGAAAACAACATCTATGTTGTTTGCAAAACTCGAATGGCAGAGAAAATAACGAGACGTGTTCTTTGTGGCTACAACAAGGAAATTAAACCAAACACTGTGAGTTTTGAGAATCTTATTGATATTCTAAAAGATGACAAAAAGCGTAAAGCTCTTATAAATAAATTATATAATAAGTCCACATATGCTAAAGGAGATAATATTATGATTAATTTTGAAGCTGTTGTAGGTAATCCTCCTTATCAGATTACAGTTGCAAAAAATGAATCGGATAATGGTCAAAAACCTGTTGTAAATATTTTTCATCACTTCCAAATATTAAGCGACGAATTAGGCAGTTATACATCTTTAATTTATCCAGGAGGAAGATGGATACATCGTTCAGGAAAAGGGCTTAAAGAATTTGGATTAAGCCAAATAAATGACGTTAGGCTAAAAAGAATTATTTATTATCCTATTGCAGGAGATATTTTCAAAGACGCAAATGTACCAGACGGACTGTCTATCGTATTTAAAGAAAAGAAAAAGAAGATTGAAGGTTTTGATTATATATATGGTGATTCTGACAACATATATCACATGGATAATCCTGGAGAAGAATTAATGCCACTAAATCCTCTTGATTTAGAGATAGTCAGTAAAATCGCCTATAAAGTATCACAAGAGGATTCGTTCTGTTATCTTCATGAGTCAGTTTATCCAAGAACTCTATTTGGTATAGAGAGTGACTTTGTTGAAAAGAACCCAAACTTAGTAAGATTATATAATGAGGGAGATTCTTTTGATAAAGAATCTGAAATTAAACTTTATACCAATGATAAAGCAGGAAAGAGCGGAAGAGCTAAATGGTATGTTGCAAATGAGAATGTTATTAAATCAGGAAGGCAGTATCTGCATAATTGGAAAGTAATTGTATCAAGTGCCAATGCAGGAGGTCAGAAGCGAAGCAATCAATTGGAAATCTTAGATAATTACAGTGCTTTTGGTCGTTCTAGAGTTGCACTGAAAACATTCGGAGGAGATGATGCAGAGACTCAAGCCAACAACTTTTACAATTATGTGAAGTCGGACTTAATAAGATTTGCATTTTTGATGACTGACGAATCATTAACGTCACTAGCAAAAAGAGTTCCTGATATAGTTGATTACAGTAATAATAACAAATATATATCCTGAATATTTCATACTAATTATGAAAAGTGAGGATTTTTTCCTCTAATTATTTGCTAATCAGAGGAAAAAGTGTTATCTTTGTATTGCCAAACCAAAATAACTCCTCACATGTGCAAAGTTAATCATTTTCCAGTTCAAAACAAAGAAAAAACGGATAGAATTCATCTTCCAAGCATTAAAAAAAAGCAAATAGAGGCTGATGTCTCAGGGATGTCCCTGTCCTCTTTTGGAGGAATTGAGCTCTTGCGTAACGAGGAGAGCCGCCTTGGCCTCTCACGTCAAATAGCCTCCT
>FLNV01000832.1_pt1 | contig 10921 bp, 12 predicted proteins | sample 1140351 | NCBI WGS metagenome assembly FLNV01 (sample SAMEA3878207, study PRJEB12797) | bioreactor metagenome | biome: Moose rumen | place: Sweden | collected 2011-10 | reverse complement strand
GGGTCTATACGTTTGCCATGCGGTAGATGGCCTCCATGTCGGCCACGTGCAGCACCTCCATCGCCCCAACAGTGATGGTGTTGCCACGGCTACACTTGTCGGCCATCTGGCGTATCTCGTCGTCGGTCACCTGGCGACCTATCAGCTCAGGTATGCTGGTGGGCATGCCTATGGCTCGGTAGAATCGCTCAGTAGCCTCTATACCGGCCAAAGCCGTCTGACGCGGATGGGCGAAATCGGTAGGAACCTGCATCACGTTGACCGCATACTGGACGAAACGCGACACATGCCTGTCCATGACGTACCGAGCCCACGACCCCCACAGGGCGGCCAGTCCGGCACCGTGGGTCACACCGAAGAGGGCGCTCAGCTCATGCTCGAGGCGATGGGTGCCGAAGTCCTTCTCAGTGCCACACTCGGTCAGGTCATTGTGCGCCAGCGAGCCCGCCCACATCAACTGCGCCCGCCAACGGTAGTCGTCGGGCTGGCGCAGCACGTGGAACACGGCCTCCCTGACCGTGCGAAGCAGCGCCTCGCTCAGGGCATCGGTCAGCACCATGTCCTCATACTTCGAGAAATAGCGCTCCATGGTGTGCATCATGATGTCGGTGGCTCCGGCCGCCGTCTGATAGGGCGGCAGCGTGTAGGTGCGCTCCGGGTTCATGATACAGAAGCGACAGCGGCACAGGTCGCTGTTGATGCCACGCTTCATTAGACCATCGTCGCGGGTGATGACGCAGCTGCTTGACATCTCGCTGCCCGCAGCCGGTATGGTCAGCATGACACCTATGGGCAGGCAGGTCTGAGGCACGGCACGGCCACACCAGAAGTCCCACACGTCGCCGTCGTAGCCCACGCCGTAGCCGATGGCCTTAGCCGAGTCTATCACGCTGCCGCCACCCACGGCCAAGATGAAATCCACGTGCTCGCTGCGGCACAGGCCGATACCCTCCTGCACCTTGGACAGCAGCGGATTGGGCACAACGCCGCCTAACTCGACAAAGCTGATGGCTTCGCGGCGCAACATCTGCTCCACCTTGTCGAGCAGACCAGACCGGCGGGCAGAGCCACCACCATAGTGAATCAATACCTTCGTGGCACCAGCCTGGCGCAACAGCGCCGGAAGCTGTTCCTCGCTCTCGCGCCCAAACACCACGCGCGTAGGGGCATAGAAGTTAAAGTCTTTCAGCATAATATCCAATTTCTTTTCTAAGGAATTTTGAATTATTGGAGGGCTCACGCCACAACAAACCGTCCGTTTGCCTAAATGTCTATTTGTCGGGCGCAAAAGTACAAAAAAAGAAAGATTTTACGAAAATATTGCCTGTATTTTTGAAAGATTATGTACCTTTGCGGCCTGTAACCGGAAAATACATACAGAACGTGTACTATATAGAGAAGACAATAGAGGTTTCGGCCAGCCACCACCTCCAGCTGTCGTACGACAGCAAGTGCAGCCGACCACACGGCCACAACTGGCGTATCACGGTATGCTGCCGCGCCGAGCAACTGAACCAAGACGGCATGGTGGTTGACTTCGCCGAGATAAAGCGGCGTATAAAGGAGCCGCTCGACCATAAGGACCTGAACGAGGTGCTGCCCTTCAACCCAACGGCGGAGAACATTGCCCGATGGTGTGTGGAGCAGGTACCCTGCTGCTACAAATGCACCGTTGAGGAAAGCCGCGACAACATCGCCACCTACGAAGTATAGTGTACCGTGTCAACGAGATATTCTACAGTCTGCAAGGCGAAGGCCGCCACACAGGCCGCGCCGCAGTGTTTGTCCGCTTCAGTGGGTGCAACCTGTCGTGCCCTTTCTGCGACACCGACCACAGCAGCTACAGCGTGATGTCGGCCGACGACATTCTGCATGCCATTGCCCCCTACCCTTCTCGCTTTGTGGTTCTGACCGGCGGCGAACCGGCACTGCAGGCAGACGAAGCCCTGACAACGGCACTGCACGCCGCAGGATACACCATAGCCATAGAGACTAACGGCACGCACCCCCTGCCGCAGGGCATAGACTGGATAACGCTGTCGCCAAAGGCTGCACCGGTGGTGCTACAGCACTGCAACGAGCTGAAGCTGCTGTTCATGTCGCCCGACTTCACGCCCGACACCCGCGGCATTCAGGCCGACTACTACTGTCTGCAGCCATGCGACACGGGCGATGCAGACCGCAACCGCGCCATAGCCATAGCAGCAACAGCATACATCATGCAGCACCCACAGTGGCACCTGTCGCTGCAGACGCACAAGCTGGCAGGATTCAAATAGGCAAAGCAATGGGCGGGCCACTGCCACACACAAGCCGTTTTACACATTAATTAATATTATAGGAGAAAAAAAACAGCGCAAAATTTCGCCGTTTAGAAAATAATATGTAATTTTGCCGCGCTTTTCGTACATACAGCCAAATGCGGCACCGCGGTCGGCTGGCAGAAAACGACTTACGAAACATATAATAAAACAAAAATAATGGCAAAAGAAAACTTGCAACAGCAGAGCGCAGCCAATCTGGAAGAGACGCTCTCAAAGAATGAGGCATGGTTCCTCAAGAACAAGAAAATGATCGTGGGATGCGTGTGCGCCGTGATTGTCATCGTGGCCGCCGCCGTCATGTACCACAATTTCGTGTCTGTGCCCGGACAGGAGAAAGCCAGCACCGAGCTGGCAAAGGCACAGCAGCTCTTCGCCCAGCAGCAGTATGAAAAGGCACTGAAAGGCGACAGCACCGGCGTAGCTGGTTTTGAGAAGATAGCCAAGGAACACAGCGGCACCGACGCAGGCAACCTGGCCAAGCTCTATGCCGGACTGTGCAACGCCAGCCTGAACAAGTGGGAAGACGCCGTCAAGTACCTTGAGGATTTCACTGCCCAGGACGATCAGATGATTTCGCCCGCCGCCATCAGCGCATTAGGCAACGCATACGCCCACCTGAACCAGTTGGACAAGGCCGTGACAACACTGAAGAAGGCCGCCGAGAAGGCCGACAACAACTCGCTCTCGCCCACATTCCTCGTGCAGGCAGGCGAAATCCTGGAGAACCAAGGCAAGAATGAAGAGGCTCTGAAATGCTATCAGCAGGTGAAGGACAAGTACTTCAACTCTATGGCCTACCAGACAATAGACGCCTATATAGAGCGAGTGAAATAAGCCAAAGCAAACTATTGGGAATTGGGAATTGAGAATTGAGTTCAGTTCTCAATTCCCAATTTTCTTTCAGACGATTAGGCGATTGGACTGTTAGACAAATAGACATTTAGACACTCTTCAATCTTCATTCTTCATTCTTCATTCTTCATTCTTCATTCTTAACTCTTCTCACTCTTCACTTAAGATATGGCAACAGCACTGCATAACCTGTCCGACTACGATTTCTCGAAGGTGCCCGACGCAAGCAACATGTGCTTCGGCGTGGTTGTGGCAGAATGGAATCCAGAGGTGACAGGAGCCCTGCTCAGCGGCTGCGTCAGCACTCTGGAAAAGCACGGCGCCCTGCCCGAAAACATACACGTCAAGACAGTGCCCGGCAGCTTTGAGCTGATATATGGCGCACATCAGATGTCGCTCAACGGTGGCTATGACGCCATTATTATCCTTGGCAGCGTAATACGCGGCGAGACACCTCACTTCGACTATATCTGCCAAGGCGTAACCGAGGGCATTGCGCGCCTAAACGCCACAAGCGAGATACCAGTGGTGTATGGCCTGCTGACCACCAACGACCTGCAGCAAGCCAAGGACCGCTCTGGCGGCCGACTGGGCAACAAGGGCGACGAGTGTGCCGTGGTGGCAATCAAAATGGCAAAGTTTTAACAACTATGCTCCATAAAATCCTGAACTCCTGAATTCCCGAACTCCATAAACTCACAAACTCCTAAACTCACAAAGAACATGCCCCTCTCCAACCGTCTGCAGCGTCTGGCTCCATCGGCCACACTGGCCATGTCGCAGAAAAGCGCCGAAATGAAAGCGCAAGGCATTGATGTAATAAACATGAGCGTGGGTGAGCCCGACTTCAACACGCCCCAGCACATCAAGGTCGCAGCCAAACAGGCCATTGACGACAACTACAGTCGCTACTCGCCAGTGCCAGGATACATGGACCTGCGCCAGGCCATCAGCACAAAACTGAAGGCAGAGAACAACCTCGACTACACCACTGACGAGCTGCTGGTGAGCAACGGAGCCAAGCAGAGCGTGTGCAACACCGTCATGGCGCTGGTCAACCCCGGCGACGAGGTCATCATACCCGCCCCCTACTGGGTGAGCTATCCGCAGATGGTGCTGCTGGCCGGCGGCAAGCCTGTTTTCGTCGAGGCAACTATTGAACAGGACTTCAAGATAACGGCAGAACAGCTGGAACACGCCATCACGTCCAAGACACGCATGCTGATACTCTGCTCGCCAAGCAATCCCACGGGCAGCGTGTATGGCAAGGACGAGCTGAAGCAGCTGGCCGATGTCATTCTGAGCCACGACGAGCTGTACGTGCTGGCCGACGAAATATACGAACACATTAACTATGTAGGGCACCACGAGTCGATAGCGCAGTTTGCAGGCATGAAGGAACGCACCATCGTGGTCAACGGCGTGTCGAAGGCATACGCCATGACGGGCTGGCGCATAGGCTATATAGCCGCTCCGCAGTGGATTGTGAAAGGCTGCAACAAGCTGCAGGGCCAATATACCAGCGGCCCGTGCAGCGTCAGCCAGAAAGCCGCGCTCGAGGCATACCAAGCCTCGCAGCAGTGTGTTGAAGACATGCGCCAGGCCTTTCAGCGACGTCGCGACCTCATAGTGTCGCTGGCGCGGCAGATACCCGGACTGGAGGTAAACGTGCCCGAAGGAGCATTCTACCTCTTCCCAAAGTGCAGCAGCTTCTTCGGCAGACAGGTGCCAGCCGCGTCTGGCAGCTCACTGGCCGGGCGCACCATTGACAGCAGCAGCGACCTGGCACTCTACCTGCTGGAAGACGGCCACGTGGCCACCGTTGGCGGCGATGCCTTCGGCTCGCCAGAGTGCTTCCGCATGAGCTACGCCACCAGCGACGACAACATACGCACCGCCATGCAGCGCATAGCCGACAGTCTGGGCAGGCTGCAATAAAAAAAGCACGTTAAAACTTGTTAATCCTGCCAGCGATAAACAGAAAATACCTATCTTTGCGGAGTGAAATGCACAAGTAACCTTAAACCAACGCACGACGAAAATGTATAACTGACGAAGACAGAGAATTTTATTTATTAACTAATTCTTTTATTTATAACCAAAAACCAAAAAACAGCTTTATGGCAACAAACACACAAAAAGCTGCACCTGCAAAGAAGCAGAGCAGCATCGGAGTGAAAGACGCGATCTGGATCATCATCGCATGCGGTATCATCGCATTCTGCAACTTCGAGTTCAACCTCGGTAACGGCAGCCACTTCGCAGGCGGCACCAGCGAGGGCGCACCCCTGGACATCCTTGGCACCATCTACAAGGGCGGTGTCATCGTGCCTGTCATCCACACCCTGCTGCTCACCGTGCTCTGCATGTCTGTCGAGCGTATCCTCGCCCTCAGCAAGTGCATCGGTAAGGAGAAGCTGGCCAAGTTCCTGGCTAAGATCAAGGCTGACCTGAAGGACAAGAACTTCGACAAGGCTCTGGACGACTGCAAGAAGCAGGGCGGCTCAGTGGCCAACATCGTGGCTGCAAGCGTCAACGCCTACAAGGAGGCTGAGGCTACCACTGGCGTGAAGAAGGAACTGAAGATTGCCAAGATTCAGCAGGCACATGAGGAGGCCATCGCAGTGGAGATGCCTACCATGACCATGAACCTGCCAATCATCGCCACCATCGTTACACTGGGTACCCTGACCGGTCTGCTCGGTACTGTGGTCGGTATGATCAAGTCGTTCCAGGCTCTGGCTGCCGGCGGTGGCGGTGACTCTCTGGAACTGTCAACCGGTATTTCTGAGGCTCTGATCAACACCGCCTTCGGTATCGGTACTTCTTGGTGCGCTGTGATTTCCTATAACTTCTTCACCAACCGCATCGACAAGATTTCCTTCGCACTGGACGAGATTGGTTACTCCATCGCACAGACCTACGCTGCATCTCACACCGACGAAGCTTAATTTTTACTAACCCTTTAATCTATCTGAGTTACTATGGGTAAAGTAAAAATGAAGAAAAACGACGTCTGGATAGACATGACGCCTATGTCCGACGTGATGGTGCTGCTGCTCACCTTCTTCATGCTGACCTCTACGTTCGTCAAGAACGAGGCAGTGAAGGTGGTCACACCCGGATCAGTGACTGAGGCGAAGGTGCCTACCGCAGACGTGCTGAACATCACCGTCAATCCAGAGGGGCAGGTCTTCATGAGCATGGACAAGACCAGCGACCTGGTTGCCGCGCTCGACGAGATGTGCGACCTCTTCGGTGTTCAGCTCAGCGGAGAACAGCGGACCAAGTTCAGGGACGACCCGCAGTTCGGCATCTCGATGACCAAGCTGCCCGCCTACCTGACACTGCCGCGCGAGAAGATGTCTGAAGGGCTGAAGGTCGGCGGTGGCATTCCCACCGACAGCATCGGCGAAGGCGAGAACAAGCAGATGAGCGAGTTCCAGCACTGGGTGAAGGCCGCCAAGGGCAACAACCCTGACCTGAAGCTCTGTATCAAGGCCGACGTGACCACTCCCTACAGCAGTATTAAGAAAGTGATGAGTGAGCTACAGGACATGAACGAGAACCGTTACCAGCTGCTCACCTCATACAAAAAAGCGGAGGAATAAAACATGGCAAAGAAAAATAACAGCAAACAGAAGAAGATGAATGTCCGCGTGGACTTCACGCCCATGGTGGACATGATGATGCTGCTGATTACATTCTTCATGCTCTGTACCTCCCTCAGCAAGCCTCAGGCCATGCAACTCAGTATGCCGAGCAACGACGAAAACATGAGCAAAGAGGACAAGAGCGTGACCAAGGCTTCGCAGACCATCACTCTCTATCTGGCTTCTGACGACAAGCTCTATTACGTCGAAGGACTGCCCGACTACGAGAATCCTGAGTGCATCAAAGAGACCACGTGGGGCAAGGACGGCGTACGCAGCATCCTGATTCACCACACCATCGAACTGGGCTACAATCCTGTGGCTATGATTATGCAGGCCAAAAAGGAGCTGGATGCCAAGAAACAGGCCATCAACAGCACCATGACTGACGAGCAGTATCAGAAGCAACTGGATGCCATACGTAAGGGTGAGCTGCCAACGGGCAAGATTGAGACGATGACCATCATCATCAAGCCCCTCGACACCTGCTCGTACAAGAACATGGTTGAGGCTCTCGACGAGATGCAGATATGCAGCATCAGCAAGTACGTGATTGACAAGATTAATCCCCAGGATCTCGAGCTGCTCGAGAAGAAGGGAATCAAGTAAGGACAAGGTTTAACACATTAAAACACTGAAACAACTATGTCAAAAATAGATTTGTTAGACAGCCAATGGGTGGACCTCGTCTTTGATGGCAAGAACCAAGCGTACGGCGCCTACCAATTGCGTAAGGATACAGGAAGCCGCAACCTGAAAGCCATCCTGCTCATGCTGGCCGGCATAGCCGCCATCGTGGCTGTCGTAGTGCTGAACATGGTAGTGCAGAACGCCATAAAGAGCAACGTGGCCATCGAGACCGACGTGGAGCTATCACAGCTTGCACAGAAGAAGGAAGCCAAGGTGGAGCGCAAGGAGCCCATCAAGGTGGAGGTTGAACAGAAAGTCGTAGAGAAGGTGAAGAGCTCGGTGAAGTTCACCGCCCCCGAAATCAAGAAGGACGACGAGGTGAAGGAAGAGGATGAGCTGAAGTCTCAGGACGAGCTGGCCAAGACCAACACCGCCATTGGTACCTTCGACGTGAAGGGTAACGACGAGGCTGAAGGCGAAGTGCTGAAGGCCAAGGAGGTTATTGCCGACGAGAAGCCCAAGGAGGAAGAGACCAAGGTCTTCGACGTGGTGGAGCAGATGCCTGAGTTCCCCGGTGGACAGGGTGCCCTGTTCGAGTACCTCTCGAAGAACATCAAGTATCCCGTCGTGGCTGAGGAGAACGGCATTCAGGGCCGCGTCATCGTGACCTTCGTGGTCGAGCGCGACGGCTCTATCACCGACGTTAAGGTGGTCAAGAGCGTTGACCCCTCTCTCGACAAGGAAGCTCAGCGCGTGGTTCGCACCATGCCTAAGTGGATACCCGGTAAGCAGAACGGTTCGGCCGTGCGCGTGAAATTCACCGTACCTGTGACGTTCCGCCTGCAGTAAGCAAACATCGATAGAGAAACTATAGCTTCTATAGAAAATCCTATCAACGAAAAGAATGAAAAGGACCGCACTCAACGCCCAGCTGGGCTTGACAATTGTTATATTAGGCTTGCTCTCCGCTTGTGGGAGCAAGCCTAAAAGTGATGAATACACAGGCACTGCCGCCGTGGCAGGACACGTCTATTTCGCTGCAGACGAAAGCTTCGCCCCCATCATGGACGAGCTGGTTGACGTGTTCAACGCCCAGCATCCCGGCGACACCGTAGAGGCAATCTACACCAACGAGCTGGACGCCATCAACATGCTGATGGAGAACAAGGTGTGGGTGACCGTGGCCACCCGCGACCTCAACAGCAAGGAGCGCCAGAACCTGAAAGAGCGGCGCTACCTGCCCATAACGAAGAGAATATGCTACGACGGCCTGGCACTGATATGCCACCGTTCAAATCCCGACTCAATAATAACAGTCAAGAACCTGAAACGCATTCTAAGCGGCGAGGTGAAACAATGGAGCGAACTCTATCCTGGCTCAAAGCTGGGTGAGATAGACGTATGCTTCGACAGCGAGAAATCGGCCGCTGTACACTTCTGCGTCGATTCCCTGCTGGACGGCCAACCTATCAACAGTCCAAACATAGCGGCCGTGAAGAGCAGCCCAGAGGTGATAAACTATGTGGAGAAGACACCCGGAGCCATAGGCATCATAGGCAACAATTGGCTGAACGACAAGCGTGACACCACCAACGTCACATTCAAGAAGGAAATAACCGTGATGGGCGTGTCAAAGATGGACTCCGCCGCACGATACAATAGCTACAAGCCCTATCAGTATAACTTGGCCATGGGCTACTACCCCCTGATACGCACCATCTACGTACTGGTGAACGACCCCATGCGCGCCCTACCCTACCGCTTCAGCAATTTCCTCACGCTGCCCGTCGGACAGCTCATAATATTCAAGAGTTCGCTGCTGCCGGTGCAAGGCAACATGGAGGTACGCAACGTGGAGATAGTCCAATAAATTGGAAATTGATAATTGATAATTGAAGAGTGAAGATTTCTGAAAACTTTTACAAATAAGTTAAGTTTAGGACAAGAAAAGTAACATTCTGCAACATTACAGCGTTATACAAAAAACAGAAATACAATAACAATAAAACATACGAATTATGAAAACGATGAAATACCTCTTTGCGGGTGCCATGCTTATAGGAGCAGCCCCCGCCTTGGCTCAGGAGCTGGTGCCTGAAGCAGTGAATGCAATCAAGAGTAAGGCTGCCGACGCAGACAAGCAGGCCAAGGCTGCCTACAAGAAGAACAAGAAGAACGGCGAGGAGATTATGAAGATCTCCAAGGCATTCTACGAGGTGAAGGACACAGCCAACGCCCGTATCTATGCCGAATATGCCACACAGCTGAAGCCCAAGTACGGTCCGGGCTTCATCATGCTGGGCGACATCGCTGCCATGGCTGACGACGGTGGCACGGCCGCCAAGCAGTATGAGCAGGCCATCTATTTCGACCCCAAGAACCCCGAGGCATATATGAAGTATGCACAGGTGTATCGCAAGATTAGTCCCACGTCGGCCGTGGGCAAGCTGGACGATCTGAAGGCTCAGCGCCCCGACATAGAGGTGGATGCCCTGAAAGGCCGTATCTACTACCAGTCGAACGAGTTCGACCGTGCCATAGCCGAGTTTGCAAAGGCCGATCGCAGCAAGATGGAGGAACGTGACCTGCGCTCGTTTGCCATGTCGTACTACCTCACAGCCAAGCACGACAAGGCTCTTGAGGTGGCAGAGTATGCCCTGCAAAAGAGCCCGCGCGATGCAGGCTTCAACCGTCTGGCTTTCTTCTGCAACACCGACCTGAAGAACTTTGACAAAGCGCTGGAATATGCCGACCGCCTGTTCAACCAGAGCGACTCTGCCAAGCTGACCTACTTCGACTATTCATATCATGGAAACGCCCTGGCCGGTGCCAAGAAGCACGAAGAGGCCATTGCCGCCTACAAGAAGGCTCTGGAGCAGGAGTTTGACAGCAACGACAAGAAAGCAGGTGTGCTGAAGCAGCTGTCAGAGGCATACAGCAACCAAGAGCAGTATGACGAGGCCATCGATTTCTACCAGCAGTACCTGAAGGAGTACAGCACTCCCACCGCCACCGACTATGCTGGTCTGCCGCAGCTGCACTACTATAAGTCGGCAAAGCTGGAGGGCGACGACCGTCTCTCGACGCTGAAGAAGGCCGACGAGCTGTACGAGCAGCTGGCACAGAAGTATCCCGATGCCGACGAGTATGCCACATTCTGGCGCGCCCGAGTGAACAACGCCATGGACAACGACCAGCAGGGTGGATTGGCCAAGCCATTCTACGAGAAGATAGTTGCCAACCTGGGCGACAAGGCTGAGAAGAGCCGCGCCGACATAGCACGCCTGAAGGAAGCCTACCTCTACCTTATCTCCTACGATGCCCGCATAGCCGACGATATGGAGGCTGCCAAGGCCGTTGCAACAAAACTGTTGGAGATTGACCCGGAGAACCCCGTGGCCACGCAGGTTATGGAGTTGAAATGACAATGTCGTTGCAGGGACGCGCCGTGGCGCGTCGGTT
>FLNV01001089.1_pt1 | contig 10948 bp, 11 predicted proteins | sample 1140351 | NCBI WGS metagenome assembly FLNV01 (sample SAMEA3878207, study PRJEB12797) | bioreactor metagenome | biome: Moose rumen | place: Sweden | collected 2011-10 | reverse complement strand
AACACATAGGGTAAACATGAGAGGAGTCTAATAACTCTTTCAAAATATGAAAGTGATTCCATGCAAGATATGGGCTTCACCGTAATAGGAACTTGTTTCTCCATAAATGACTCTCCAAACTTATAGTTCTTCTGAACGTTGAAAATATGATCTAGTCCATTTGAGTTTAGAAAATCAATATAATTTTCAAAATTATAATTGTGATATCTTTCAAATGAATGAAAGTCTAATTTTGAGAAATAATCATCAAAGTTTGAGTGAGAATGAAGATTATGGAAGGGGATTGTTGTAAAATGGTGATAATCTGACAGTTCTCTAGTTCTTCCGTCAATAGGCAAAAAAATATGAGGTGTACCCGCAAGGATAGCAGCCACTGTTCCATGAAATCTGTTGCCTACAATTAAATCGGCATCAAAACAAAACTTTATCCAGGAAGGTACGTCTGTAAACCACTTAACCCTGTCCTCTTTATGCAACATTTGAAATTCACGATCTGTAAATATAGACACTAAGCGAATATTTTGGGAATATATTTTTCCAAGATAAAGGTATTTTAACTCCTGTATCGTCTGTTGAATTAGAAAATGATTTGGTATCAAATCTATAGCGCTTTTCATAAAATCATCTATATATGATGTGTATTTCCCTAAGAGATTTTTGGCCCACATATTAGTATTGACTAGTAATTTACTTTCCTTTAGGTTATTTAGAAGAGATGATACACTTCTTAATTTAATATCATTACCATACATATAGAGAGATGGGCACCCAATGGGAATATAATCTCTATCTTCTTTAAATCCTAAGTATTTTAAATAGTGCCCCGTAATTCCCCCCCTTAAACCAAGTTTAGAAGAGTGATTTAACACAGCAGTAACAAAATCTTTCACAACTCTGTTAAGCTCCAAGTCGGTGTCAAATTTTGGTTCATACGTAGTTCTCAAACCAACTCCAATAACAATAACAGGTATCTTTAATTTATTGATTAATGAAGTATAAGCCTTTAAATAAGGTATATATTGAGTTCGGAAAGCATCTGCTAAAGGAATTACAAATGCATTATAATTGTCATTGATAAAATCTGCTTCAACATCTGTGAATTTGTTCTTGTCATAAATCTGATCAATGACAACTTGTTCTGTCCATAAAACATTCATTACCCCGTAGGCATAAATTAGATTCCCAACATTATGTCCAACAATGTTTTTAGACATGTAATCAATAGGCGAATATTTTAATAGCGGATTAAATCCAGCTCGGACAAGGATTTTTGGTTTAATAGCCATATATATTAATATTTAAGATTAATATTCATAAAATCTTAATGAATCTTAGTTTGTTATATTGTTGTAATTGTATATATATATTCATGATGATGTCTTGCAGATTCAGGAGGTAAGTTCATGTAATTACCATATAAAGTTTTTAGGAAATAATCAGAATCATTAGGTATTTTAAATATGTGCCCTTCAAATGCTATTTCTTTTAAAGGGTATATCTTATTTTTTTTAAAAATATAAATAGTGTTGTGAGATAGGTAATCGTGAGCATAATTATTTTTTGTAGAAAAGATTAGTCCTAGAAAGTTAGATAGTGGTTTTAAAAAATTAAAACATATGTGATATAAAATATCTGCAAGAAACTTATGTTTTCCTACTAGATAATATCTATTTATTTTGTTATTGATACCATGAATTATCTTATGGAGGAAGGGAATGACATGATCTGAATATGGGAAAATATCTATCATAACACCTGTGTATTTAAAAATATTTTCTTGATTTTTTGTCATAATATTATTTCCCATATATATACTCTGACTATGCTTATCCCTTAGTTTTGCCCACCCTACATAATAATTATTATCTGTCTGCCTGGTGTGTAATACATAATCTTGATGTGGATGACTCGCTAAATATTTACACAATCTTTTATAATATTTCGTGTCAACAACAATATCAATATCATCGTCCCAAGGAATGAAACCACCATGTCTTACGGCTCCTAAACATGTACCTCCATCGAGGTAGTAATCTATATTTAGTTTTTTACAAACATCATCTAAATACAATAACATATCCAACAATCTATTCTGTAGTTCTCTTAATTGGGAACCATTTGGATTATATTTCTTACGAAGATCTTCATCTGTCTCCCCCGTGTTGTATACTACATTATTCATGTAATTTTATTTTTATATTGTTACTGAGTTTGTAGGAACGATTTTTGGAATATTATTTTGAATATTCCCGTTCCGTTAGTTATGGCATATAATTCGTTCTTATAAAAGAAGAGACTTTCTGGTTCTCCTTTAAAATCTTTTTCAGAAAGATTATATCTAATGATTTCTTTTTTTGTTTCCAGATTAAAAAGTCTAAGCCATACTTGATCTCCCCATTGTGGAACCCCATAAATCATGTAGAAGATTCCGTTTTTTATAGTACCACCTTGTTGATGGGGAATGTTCTCTATAGGAATAATCTCTAAAATGTCTTCATCCTCTAAGTTGACTGTTCTTTCCTGATAATTAGGAATGTTGAATTTAATCAGTTTGGACGTTGCATTGCTGTAAGCATACAAATAGTTACTGTCGTTGTCTAGGAGGATACAGGTCCAAGATATATAATTATATTTTGTTTTGGGGGGTAAAATAATTTCTTGTATCTGCTCAATTTTTAGCGAATCACTATCATCTGTAATTCTATAAACTTGCACTTGATTATAAGTACCAGTTCTTGATCCACTTACATAGAGAAGGGGGAACTTGTCTTCAACACTATAAAATATATTACTGAAAGAAGCTTGGTTGCAATGATTGTTGGAGTTGGGTGTTAATACTATTTTTTTTATAAAACCCATTTCAGCTAAATTGTAAATAGAGACTGCAGCATTGTGATCTTGAAAATGGAAAAGATAGTCTTCGTAGCAGGCGGCACCTTGACCTCCAGAATATTGTCTCATATACTTTGTAATTTCTGAAACATAAATTAGTGTGTCATTATCATTTTTCGTGAATAAATTGTCAATATTATAAGAATTATTCTCTTGAAGACTATTATTATTTATATGTGTTGTATCTGTTTTTGTCGTATTACCAGAAATAGTATCATTATTAGATGATTTTTCACTACCATGAAAAATACTATCATTAAGATTGATAATGTCATCTTCTATAAAAAATTCATCATGATCACATGAAAAACATGTGAATGATATCATGCACAATAGAATAATAAGCGATAGTTTGTATTTCATGATATATTACTAATTTGTAAATTGAATCTTGTATATACCATAGTTGTTTGTTGCAACGTACAGTTCATTGTTATAGAAAAAGACACTTTCAGGCTCTCCTTTAAATTTTTTTTCTGAGAGATTAAATCTAATGATTTCTTTTTTTGTTTCCAGATTAAAAAGTCTAAGCCACACTTGATCTCCCCATTGTGGAACCCCATAAATCATGTAGAAGATTCCGTTTTTTATAGTACCACCTTGTTGATGGGGAATGTTCTCTATAGGAATAATCTCTAAAATGTCTTCATCCTCTAAGTTGACTGTTCTTTCCTGATAATTAGGAATGTTGAATTTAATCAGTTTGGACGTTGCATTGCTGTAAGCATACAAATAGTTACTGTCGTTGTCTAGGAGGATACAGGTCCAAGATATATAATTATATTTTGTTTTGGGGGGTAAAATAATTTCTTGTATCTGCTCAATTTTTAGCGAATCACTATCATCTGTAATTCTATAAACTTGCACTTGATTATAAGTACCAGTTCTTGATCCACTTACATAGAGAAGGGGGAACTTGTCTTCAACACTATAAAATATATTACTGAAAGAAGCTTGGTTGCAATGATTGTTGGAGTTGGGTGTTAATGTGATTTCCTTAATAAAATTTTTTTTTGCTAAATCATATATGTATATAGCTGCATTATAGTCCTGAAATTGAAAGAGATAGTCTCCATATGCAGCTGCTCCTTGAACATAACCTTTTGATGATTGGTTCATGTATTTTGAAAGTTTTATACCAGTAGCTTCAGAATAATCAATAAGTTCATCATTCTCAGTATATATATCAATGAAATCATCCTTATCACAGGATAAAAGAATGAAAGCTAATAGTATAAAATAATACGAAAGACTTTTCATAAATATATCAGAATCCTTTATTCCTGTGTTTAATTTCATCCCAGATTATTCGTAAAGATAATGGGGTTGCTTTTTTATTAATTTTTCCTTTCATATGTTTTAATATTTCTTCTTTGGAGATATTCTCTTTTAAGTTAATGTAGAAAGAGTCGTGTTGAGAAATGCGTTTCTCAACAGGTGGTAATGTCATATAGTCTCCAAAAAAGGCAGTTAACACTACATCGTATCCATTAGGTATTGAAATAAATGTATCCTCAAACGGAACGCTTATGGCATCTTTAAATAATTCTTTAGAATATGCCTCCTTACTCCGTCCTGAAGGATAGATTCGTAGTTGTGAGGACTTTATAGATCTTATCTCATCTATACAGGTTTTGATTTCACGGAGATAATTTTTCTTGAACGGAACATAACGAATTTTCTTCACCAGATTGATGGGGCCATTAAATCCATTAAGATGTACGGTGTCTCTTAAGATATCTTTCCATTTCACATCAGCAATGGACTTTCTATATTTCCACATCAGATGATGGAACCTATCATAAATAGCATTGGCATGTTCTTCATCTACACTACCCTCATCAATGGGGAAAATATCTATCCAAGGGCCGATAATGAAAGGGAAGTGTTTATATTCCCAAATCGTGCCTTTTGTCGTATAAAACTTAGCAAATGGATATGGACTTTTTCCATCAAGGACATGTGTTATTTTATACGGTGTTCCACGCAAAGTATCTCTTTTTGCAATTAGTTTATCATAGTCTTTACGCATCATGTATACATCAATATCATCATCCCAAGGAATAAAACCTTGATGCCTTATGGCACCTAGGAGGGTTCCATATGCCGCATAATATGTCAATCCGTTTTCTTTACAATAGTTTGCGAATTGTTTGAAAACCTCTAAAAGGACAACTTGAAATTCAGAAAGATTATTCATAAAATGCTACGGATTTATTTCAATATGTTGAAATAGAAAGTAAATGCATAGAATACAAGAAGGGCTATACCCAACATACTTTCATGGCGAACCCAAAAACGTTTTTTAATAAAAGGATATATCAAAATAATCGGCATGATGAACCATGAAAGCTGGGCAATACGATTTGAGTAAGTAGCACGAATAACTATAATCCAGAATGCGTTACAGATTAGGTATATATTAAAAAGCCAAATATAATATTGGTCTTTAAACTTACGTATATATATAAAATAGTAAGCAACTCCAACTGCCATAGCGCTATATAACAAAAAATCCCAACGGAAAGACGAACTGGTGTGGACGATTTCACCGATTTCATTTTCACGTGTAAGATAAGAAGCCATACGCTCGTCACTTTGCATAAAACCTGTTGAAGCTAAAAGATATTGTAGTGTCCATCCCCATCTAAGTGAAATTGGTATTGCTGCCAACCATATTCCTAAATATAATTTATTGTTATTGTAAAACCAAGCCAAAATAGCCGCACCAATCATCAAATAGACAGAAGTGTGGAATCCTACTGCAATAAAAGCAAATAATATCATCAGGGGAATATTATTAGCAAAAGATAATGCAAGAATAAAAACAGAAGCTCCTAAACCGTTACGTATTCCGTTAACACCATATGCCCAAAAAGTAAACATAGAAATAACAACTAAGAGTGGAATCCAATAATAGTTTCCAAATACTCTTTTCATAGCCCACCAGAGAGTTCCAACATATATTGTAGCAAAAACTAAAAAATAAGAAGTGACATCTCCAATCTTAGCCATCAGAGTGGTAAGGTTGTTGTAAGACCATTCTCTTCCAAAATAGAAAGATGATCGAAGAGGGTCTCTATTGTAGAAATCGTGAGCATAATTAACGGTATCTCCAAAAAAGGAACTAATGGGTCTATATCCCATATAGAGAATAATCAGGATTGTAATCGCAGTACCAAAAATAGCGTTAGCTTCAACTACTCGTTTGCGTAATATTTGGTTAGTGAAACACTGGAATACGGCAAATATTACGAGAAAAAGTACTAACAGGTCAAAGTAATGCGTATATTGTGATAGTGGAACCCAGTCGAACATAATTATTGAACGTTAACGGGAACGTTAACGGGAACTGGCCTCCTTGGAGGCGATGTGTCCTGTTAAGTGTTCCTATAGTGAATGATGATTATTTGTTACGGTGCAAAGGTAATATAAAAAAATGAAGTAATCGAAGATAATTCATTTTTTTAGTTTAAAGTTTAAAGTTTATGGTTTAAAGTTTATGGTTTAAAGTTTATGGTTTAAAGGGAATAATCTCCTCCTATTGCTCCTCCCCCAAAAGGGGCGGAGGAGTTTATATTACGATACACTTGGAGATAATTATTTATGGTTTTCTTAATATCGTATTGCTGGGAGCGCTGCAGGCAGGCGGTGGCAACTTGATGATAATAGTCAGGATTATTCATTAACTTTTCAATACTGGTAGCTAACGCCTTAGCATCGCCTTCGGGGAAGAGGATGCCGGCTCCTGCAGTGATCTCGTGCAGTCCATCCACATCACTGGCTATGAAGGGTTTGCCAACAGACATGCCTTCTATGCTCGATAACGAGAGTCCTTCATAATGGGAGGACATCACAATAATGTCTGCGGTATGGAGGATATCAGGAATATCTGTGCGGAGTCCTAAGAACTTAACGGTTTTCTCTATGTTGAGGCTCCTTGCCAACTCTTCCATCTGCGTTCGTCGCTCACCGTCACCTACCAACCAAAGTTCATATTTGTCTTTGGGTAGAAGCGTCATGGCTTTAATTAAAGTATCCTGGTCTTTCTGCGGACGGAAGGCAGCTACCATCACAATAATCTTTTTCTCCTTTTCATCGGGAGATAAAGTCAAAGGTTTACCATCCTGAAACTTCTGTAGATTAATACCATTGTAGATGGTTTGTATCTGTGTTTTCAGATGATCTCCCATCAGTTGTCGTAAGTTCTCCTCAGCTTTGTCGGAGATACAGATAATTCGATGGAACCGGTTGTACATCCAATGATCCATCGGGCGATACCACTGCCAAGCCACTCTGCGATTAGAAGTGTTGTGTTCGGTGGTTACTCGTTTTATCTTGCTGCCTAAAGTGGCGATAGCGGTAAATAGCTGGGGGGAGAAGTTATGGGTATGGACGATGTCGTAGTTCTTAATGAGACGACGTAGTTTAAAGATATATAGAGGGTTGTAAAACGATCGTTTCATCGAGAGACAGATGATCTTGCATCCGCTTGTCCGTAGCCGCTCTTTGAGTGGTGTCTCCTCACCGTCAAACAGCACGACATCCACATCGTGGCCCTGTCGTAGTAGATCGGTGACGATATCGACAACGAGGGTTTCAGCGCCGCCGGTTAATAATGAGGTTATGATGTGTAATATTCTCACAAGAAGATAGTTTAAGGTTTAAAGTTTAAGGTTTATGGTTTAAGGTTTGGATTCAGTGATGAACGGAGTTTTGAAAGTTGTTTTGCTATAATGGTTATTATACCTTCCGTCTCATCTAACTGTTCTTTTGTGATATAATTCAGTTCTTTAGAGATATCTAACTGACAAAGTACTTCCATCAATGATCCAAAAGATATTTCGAGAAAATGTATTTTCTCTTTTTCTGATGTGCGTGACATTCCTTCTGCAATATTTGAAGGAACAGATACACATGCTCTTCTTAACTGATCACACAAGGCAAATTGTTCTTTTTTTGGAAAAGAATCCAATAATCCATATATGCTCTTAACAAGCAAAATAGAGTTTTGATAAACATTTAATCTTCTAAAACTATGACTTCCCAAGGCTTCTAGCATTAAACTTTAAACTTTAAACCTTCAACTTTAAACCTTCAACTTTAAACCTTCAACCTTATACAGAAATTCGGGACGTTACGGTAGGTATTGGTGTGGACGAAGCGGTAACCGGCGAGGAGGCCTTTAAGGTAATTGAAGAGGGGCTTATAGGACAGGCGAGCTATGCTGTAGAGCAGGTGGAGGAGGATGTCGTAGATGACTTTGAAGGTGTAGCAGATGACGGATAAAATCCTATCAAACATTGATAAGTCGGCTGCCTCATATTGCGTGCGCCACCAGAGGATAAACCAACTGCGGGCACGTTTCATCAGTCGCTCCGGATCTTGCTTATAGGCCGTGCGACTGCTCTGTGCGTCTAAATGCTCGGCGCCACAAGTGTAGTGGATGAGTAGTTTTCCGCCGTTACGATAGAGTTTATGGAAAAAGAACATTTCGTCACCGTATGCAAATCCTAATTTATCCAACCAAAGTTCATGCTCCAAATGAATGCTTTTCAAGGCATCTAATCTCCAAAGGGAGCACGGACCTGCTCCATTCTGAGCTGGATAATAATCCCTTTTAGGATTGTTCAAGTATGAAAAAGAAGTCGTTCGTCCAATCTTGATTCCCCATCGCTGATCAAAATGAGGTGTCGCCCAGTTGGTGAGGGCTGCCAATAATTTATTCTTCAGTGGTAATCGTTGACTGGGGAAGGTATCTGCCACCACACAGTCGGCCTGTTCTGTGGTGATGGCGTTCATCATCTGTTCTACGGCAGTAGGAGGGAGATACACATCATCGTCGAGCATCAGCACATAGGGGGTATCCACCTCTTTATAGTCGCGTGCCCGTTGAGATACCATCCCCTTAGGACTGTAGATAATCTCCTCGACACCCACCGTCTCTTTCGGACGCTCGTATCCTTCTGCCAGATACACCAGGATCTTCTTGGGTGGTATCGTCTGCTTCACCAGGGAGTCCAGTTCTTTCTGGTATTTCTCCCCCGCCTTACCGAGCGTTCTTATTGCGATGCAATAACTTAGTTCACAGTTCATATTTAAACGTTAACAGGAACGTTAACGGGAACGATGCTTTATCACAAGTTTAATAGGTCAAAATACATAATTCTTGTATTTAGACGATGAGGGTGTTTATTCCTCTCATATTTTTCATCTTCTGTTTTAGGAGGATTAGTATAGAGATCTTCTTGTAATTCAGTGGTAAAAAGGAAAGAGAATTCATTCTTTTTGTAGAAATCGAGAATGTTAGGATTGTTTAGCGCATCGACGATTACAAAGCGACAACCAGATTTATTTGATTCATCGGCAAACCATTCTTTTATAAAGTCAATGACATTACTACCAATGCCCATGTGGGAAAACTCTTTGTCTACCCCAATGCGTCCAATCAGAATTCCTGGGTATCTGTTTAGACGCTTCTGATGGTGAGTGATTCTCAACATATAATCACGCCGACTTCGTGGAAGATCGTAAATCCTAATACTATCATTTGATACAGTAAAGACACAAACAATTCTTTTCGGATCGTCTTTCAGTCTAAAACAGTAGCTTCTACCCATCTTATATGTTGCGTAATCTAAAGCGTCATTCCTAAAGAAATCATCTAAATCATTATCGCCACATGTAAAAATATCACATCGTTTGATAGTATCCTCAGTGTAAGGACTGAAAAAACAGTTAAGGCCTAAGTAATTCATATTCTTATATGGTGTTGATTAATCCAGCATCTTTCATTAATTTACGTGCATTAAGACGTCGCTCAGAGAGCTGTTGTTGCTTCTGAGGGTTATAGTTTAATTCAGCTTGAAGTGCTGCCTCGCCAAACCTTTTGGCGTCCTCTCCATAGAGTGTTGGAATTGCTTTAATTGCTGTAGCCATTTTATTCTAAATTTTTAGTTTTGGTGCAAAAGTAAACATAAATGGGGATTTTACCAAATTATTCTGTTGAATCTCACTATGTAAGTAAATATTTTAACGAAATTATTAGCAATACAGAAAGACTAATACATTATACTCTACTGTTTGCGCCTATTGGCGTAATCCATCAAATTACTATCAAATTATTGAGCCCACTTTAAAAAGTTCTTTAATCTCTCGAGATATCTGAGTACTAGACATGATTCCTTTTGTAATAAGTTGTAGATCACTTTCTGTAAAAGACCCTTTCATTAATCTTATTTCTCCTTTTTCAATCAGATCAACAAATTCTGGTACTGTTATTTCATAACATCTGTTACAATTAACGTAAGTGAGTGATTCTTTAAACTTATTAGTATCATCTTTTTTGAATACAGGAAAAGTATTGATGTCCCATTTATATAATTGTGAAAGACGTAGAGCAGTATTAATTTGAGAAGAACATGTAGCGAAGAACAGGAGTCTGTTTGCTCTTTTCACACATACATGCATGTGGGCTGGAACCCCAAAAGTTGAATTGTTCTCAAAATAGTAGATATTGCCTTCTATAATAACGTCTTCCTGAAGAGTACGTGGTAACATTGAGAAGTCCATGATTACCTTGGAGAGAATTCGTGAAACATTTCTTTTGTAAGTGCGAGTTTCTCAGGTTCATCCTCAAATAATCCACTTTGATCCTTCTGTACGTCTTGGAAAAAAAAGTCAAGATTAATCTTATAGGCTTTAGGTGAATGGTCTGCTTCAATCTTATCTTTGTATGCGAGCCACTCTGGAAAGTCGTGAGAGAGAGATTCAAGCTGATATTGATCCATGAAACCATAGCTTCTAAGTACCTTGTCAAGTGAATCTTGATCGGAATCAGAAAAAACCATGGTGTCAGGTTCTTTTAAAGCTTGATAGTTATATTTGTCAACCCTATGGATATAGCAATCGGAGTATTTCACATCATGTTTCATGTGTGTTGGCTGATGTTCTATAACATTTTTTGCATCTGATGGCACAACACCATGAGGTAGGGCATAAAAGATATCATCAGTTATCGTACGTCCATATTGACGTAGGTGGTATCTGTCAGCAA